>Ga0181565_10004073_pt1 | contig 11181 bp, 7 predicted proteins | sample 101ome_16_FD_129661 | JGI IMG/M metagenome (GOLD analysis project Ga0181565, IMG submission 129661) | Coastal salt marsh microbial communities from the Groves Creek Marsh, Skidaway Island, Georgia - 101401AT metaG (megahit assembly) | ecosystem: Environmental > Aquatic > Marine > Intertidal zone...
AGATCGAGTGCCAATCCTGACGAGGGTATCCTGCTCTCTTCGAGTGCTATGGCAAGCGGAGATAAATACATCACGTTGTTGGACAAGGCTCGGTATCGTATGATTCCATACATACAGGAATACAACGAGAGCGAGGCCAGAGAACTGAGCCCGGGGATTTTACAACGTATCGATAAAGAGCTGTCTTTGTACAAAGCAAAGAACCATAAGATCGATTTTGTAGACCAGATCGAACTGTATATACAATCTGGTATACCACCGCATCTGGACCTGTTAATCATCGACGAGGCACAGGATTTAACTCCTCTGCAATGGGAGATGGTCAAGAAGATCGCACCATATGCAGAGCGTGTGTTGATTGCAGGGGATGACGATCAGGCGATCCACCGATGGGCAGGTGTTGATCTCGATCACTTCCTCAACGCGTCTTCGAACATCCGCGTGTTGGGTCAGAGTTATCGTATGCCGTCATCGGTACACCGTTTGTCCCAAAAGATCGTTCGTCGGATCAGCAAACGTCAGGAAAAAGAATTCCTGCCCACATCGGAAGAGGGTAGGATTTCATATCACACATCCCTCGACGGCATAGATTTTAGCCAAGGTTCATGGACCGTGATGGCACGAACAAACCAAATGGTTCAAGAATTCTCGACTGCGCTCAAGGAGCACGGTCACCTGCTATCTGTTCGAGGCAAGAGCAGTATAGATCAGGAGAGTGCCGAGGCGTTAAAGACATGGCGTAGGCTGTGCGCAGGGGAAGGTGTGGAACTGGGCCTTGTAAGAAAGTTTTACGATCACGTTCGAAAACAGGGGGACGGTGCTGTAGTGAAACGAGGGTCCAAGTCGTTGTTGGATTCCGTGTCGCCAGACGCGTACTTGACCTATGAGCGATTGGTCGCAGAGTTTAACATGTTGGCAGAGAAACATTGGGACCCTTACGAAGTAGCAAGGTTCGGGGACCATGATCGTCGGTACATCGAATCGTTGGAGAGACGCGGCGAGGACATTACTTCTACGCCACGGATCAAAGTATCTACGTTCCACCGCATGAAGGGTGGTGAGGATGACAACTGCGTGGTCTACACAGGACAGCCTCAAAAGGCGAACGAGTGGAAGAACAAGTTTCCTGACGATGAGCACAGAGCATTCTACGTCGGGGTAACTCGAACAAAGAAAAATCTACACATCATACAAGGAAGACCGGGGGCTTCTTATGACATCTAAGTGGGATTATTACTGGTCTGTAAGAGATGACGGACTTTATGTATGGGAAGGTGGGGTCTTGGTAGCTAAGATATCACCAGAACACTTTGCAGCAATGGTTGCGGATTTAGCGGAGCATGTAAAATGGCAAGAAGCCGAGCGGACAAAAAAACAATAGCATTCCTAGAACGTATGGAGATGGACAATCCCGAGCCGGATTGGAACTGTCCTGCGGATTATCCTGACCTATCTGACTACAAGATTGTAGCGGTAGACTTGGAAACCCGAGATCCCAACCTGATGGAGATGGGACCGGGATGGCCTCGCAAGGATGGTTATATCGTAGGGATCGCAATTGCTGCGGGGGACAAGTCTTGGTACTTCCCCATTCGGCATGAGCACGGGCAGAACATGGATCCAAAGTTTACGCTCAAGTGGATGAAGAAGCAGATGGCTACACCGCATGTAACCAAGCTATTTCACAACGCCACGTACGATATCGGATGGCTACTCGCTGAAGGGATCGAGGTCCAAGGGCCGATTATCGATACCATGGTTGCTGCGCCTCTGGTGGACGAGAACCGTTTGTCCTACAGCCTAAACAACTTGGGCAAGTTTTACGTAGGGGAACGTAAGAGTGAGAGAGTCCTACGTGCTGCGGCAAAAGACTGGGGCGTTGATCCAAAAGGTGAGATGTGGCGGCTTCCTGCTAAGTATGTCGGGGATTACGCTGAACAGGATGCTTCGTTGACGCTGCGATTATGGGATAGGCTGAAAAGTCACATCAACGAACAAGATTTGCACCACATCTACAAACTGGAGTCTAGCCTAATTCCATTAATGGTCAAGATGAGATCAAACGGTGTGCGTGTAGATTTAGACAAGGCCGAGCAGGTAAAGGCTAACCTAGGTGTCAAGGTCCAAGAACTGAAGGACGAGATTAAACGTCGTACAGGCGTGGAGATAGAGCCGTGGGCCAGTGCGTCTGTAGCCAAAGTCTTCGAGGCGTTGAACCTAGAGTACCCGATGACGGAGTCAAAGAAACCTGTGCCGTCCTTCACTAAGAATTATCTTGCAGCACACCCGCATGAGATCGCACAGATGATCGTGCGGTTGAGAGAATTCGACAAGGCCAGTGGTACGTTTATCGATTCCATCCTACGCCACGAGCACAAGGGCCGTATCTTTACAGAATTTCATCAACTACGTTCTGACGATGGTGGCACAGTGACGGGTCGATTCTCTTCTTCGAACCCAAACCTTCAGCAAATCCCGGCGCGTGACCCTGAGATCAAGAAAATGATCCGGGGTTTGTTCTTGCCAGAAGAGGGGACCAAATGGGGATCGTTTGACTATTCGAGCCAAGAACCGAGGCTCTTGGTGCACTTTGCTGCAACCATGCCTGACTCCTTGCGTCACCCAATTGTCGATACAATTGTAAAGGAGTACCATACAGGTGATGTAGACCTGCACCAGATGGTCGCGGATATTGCGGGTATCAAACGTAAGGAAGCCAAGGTTGTGAACCTAGGGATCATGTACGGCATGGGTAAAGGTAAACTAGCAGCGCAGCTAGGTATCAGCGAGACGGATGCAGCGCAGCTATTACAGACGCATGAGGAGAAAGTTCCCTTCGTTCGCCAATTGGCAAAAGTTGCTAGCCAACGTGCCAATGAAAAGGGACAGATCCGTACCTTGCTAGGTCGCGTGTGTCGCTTCGATAAGTGGGAGCCCAAGACTTTTGGTTACAGTCAACCTCTTTCTTTAGAGGAGGCAAACAAAAAATATGGAGGGGTAGGCCAGTTGAGAAGAGCCTTTACTTACAAGGCTTTAAACAAACTCATCCAAGGATCCGCAGCCGACCAAACGAAAAAAGCAATGGCAGATTGCTTCGAGGCAGGATTGACCCCTTTGTTGACGGTGCATGATGAGTTATGCTTCTCTGTAGAGGGTGACGATCAAGCACGACAGATCAAGGACATAATGGAAAACGGGTTGTCAGATGTCTTGAAAGTCCCCTCAAAAGTAGATGATGAGTACGCAGATGATTGGGGAGGTATAGAAGGATGAAGACTCTTGGTTTCCGTGAGATGCATCAAACTCAAATCGAAATGCTCCTAGACTTCATGACATGTTCGCTGAACGCTGCCTCGATGGCAGACCAACAAATCTATGAAGAGATGAGCGAAAAGGCACAGGACCTAGTGGAGATATTTGGAGGTATACAGTTAATCACTGAAACCTCCCTAGAGATCTAGGCTCGGTTTAGCCGTTCTGCTAGTTCTTTCGTAGCAGGATCATCTCCTAGCAGTGCCGGATCCACTTGTGACGATGCCGTCTGAACATTCGGTTGCGGCGGCATCGGTAGAGAACTTTCCTTCAACCTGAATCCCGGGGGCACCGTTGCGGGAGCCGGAGCCGATGGTCTTAGTCTGAATCCCGGGGGCAAAGAACCGGGGGACGAGGGCACAGGAGCAGGACCCGAGGCAGGAGATGGTGGATTCACATCTGTGCCACCTAGTGCCTCGCCCACGCGTTCTCTCGACATACGGTTAAAGTTATCAAACGTAATCCGGTTTTCACGGAACACACGGCCCTCGGCTCTACGTGCTTCGTTAATCTCCTTGGCTAGCTCACGACTTGCGGCAGTCGGGAAGAACTTACCCTGCATGATCATGTTAACTTCCTTGGCACCAAGGTTAGCTTTGTTGATCAGATTCTTTCGGATGTTTGTTTCAGACAGACCTAGTTCCCGAGCAGACTGGATATCAGCGTACAGCTTCGACTGCTCACGGTAGAGATTGTCGAGGTACGTGCCCCATGCTCGTTCCATTTGTTCTACCGTTGCGTCGGCGCGTTTAATGACCTGTGATGCTTGTTGTTTTGCATCGGTACGGCGAGGAGAATACTCCAACCCTTTAAAGGCGAAGTCGTTCTTTAGATCCACCTGCATCGGAGTGAACCCTGTGATCAGGCGAGTACCCTCTTTGTACATGTTGTACTCTTCGCCACGTTTGCCGGGAATACCCGCAGCGGCTCGATACACACGACCCGGCTCTACCATGTCTGGGTAACTGGTAGGATTTAGATTCTTAAACTCCCCGGCTAGACGCGCATACTCAGGAATCAACCCGTTCATGATGTGCGCTGTACCTTTGCCAATCTTGTCCCCAAGACTGTCCACAGAAGAGTAAACCTCTGCACCTGTTGCAGTATTACCACCACGGCCTAGACCCAAGCCCTCAATTCCTTCGCTCGGTAGTACGTCTCTCAAACGTTCGAAGACCATGGATTCTGCACCAAACGGTTCAACAAACATTTGGAGCCCACGGTATGCACCGCTAGCGATCTGCTCTGCTTCGGATTTACCGAGCTTTCCTTTTTCGTTATATACCTGCAACGCCGCACGAGCGGGATCAAGGACAAAGGCGTACGGACTTACGTAAGATAGATCGATGTACTGGATTCGACCTTCTTTGTCGTTGCCTAGGATCACAAGATCATGACCGTCCATGTACTCTGGCAACTGCTCACGTAGTGCAGCTAGCTCTTCGTCGGTAGTTCCAGTCGCCATCATGGAGGCTTTAGTCATCTGACTTGGTATGACCTGTGCCACCGCTACATACGACAGCACACGTTGAGAACCAATGCCGCGAATCTCTTTTTCTAGTGCGTCGGCAGCGGTATCACCTATGCGTTGACGTAGCGCAGGTGTTGCCTCAAAGGACATTTCCTTTAGGCCACGAGATACAGTGTTAACGGAGTTACGGATGTTTTCAGAAGCGAACGATGTAAAGTTACCGAAGACGGGAACCATATCAATTGCTTTGACTGCTTTACCTACACGAGGGTAGATCGGCATGGTGTCTTTGACGATGTCACCTGCCATCACCTCTAGGTTTGACAATCCTTTTGTAAGCGCGTCTCCCGCAGTCCGTTTCATCAAACCGTTCTGCATCATTGCGTCTAGTACTTCAGGAAGTTCGAAATTCACCTTCACATTCTTGAATGCGTTGCCATACTTCTGCTCTTCTCCAACCAGTCCTAAACCCTTGAAGAATGTGTCTGAGTCTGTGTAGACCTTCTCAAACAATTTCATAAACGGAATTTTGTCTGTGTAGAGGTCTATTGTATTAGCTAGCTTGCCTGAGACAGTTACGTCTTCACCTGCTTTTTTAAATTCTCTTAACGCACGAGTCACCAAACTGGTGTCGGCTACACCTGTAAGGGTCAGCTTCCGTGCAAGGCGGTCTAGGCCCATCTCATCCAAAGTCCCAAGACTTGTGGTGAACAGCTTAAACATTGTGGACAGGTCAGTGTCGCGTCCAAAGTTAGCGTTCGCCGCAAGCATACCACCGTTACCAACGATGTTTCGAACCTGTGCACCGGGGTTAGGCACGATTGTCATTTTCTGCGATAGGCTACGCATGGTTGAAAACATACCTGCAATTTCTGCAAGAGGACCTGTACCTAGACGAAGAGGAGCAGTCAGTGCGCCGTAGGCTTCAGGAGAAACAAACATACCTGTCAGATCGCCATACGAACCACCAAACACATGTTCGATATCCGGGTTGTCACCTAGCTGCCTGTAACCCAACTCACGAAGTTGCTGCATACGCTGCTCCATAATCATTTCTGGAGTCACGTAGTTAGGGTTAGGACCAAACGTACCGTCAGGCTTTTCGATAACGCGATCAACACCGACGTTAAAGTCCCGGGCAATCTCATTGTAGGGTTGTTGCATTTGCTGCATTTGCGCAGCGTCCATGGTCCGAGGATCGGGAATCCTGACTATAGAAGGACGGCCTCCCTTGCCAATGATATCCATAGCATCCACAAGCTCGACGCCTAACCCTTGGGTCTTGCTGCCTAGGATCTGATACAGGTCGGCTGCGGCACTAGCCTGTGCCATGTCGTTGATGGTGCGTTTGTACAACTCTTCAGGAGATGTAATCTCTTTCATGAGTGACCGCAGATTTGGACTGTAGTCTAGTATCTCTTTTCTCTCGATAAAGATATCATCAATAGACTTTAGAACAGGGCGTTCTTTGGCTAGTAGTCCGAAGCCCTTACCCTTTGCCTGTTCCTTGATGATCTTACGCTTTGCTTCTAGCGCAGCCTGTGGCGACAAGCCTCCTAAACTCTGCAATCCAAGAGAATCGTATACAATACGACGGGCCTGTAGTAGGTCGTTAGGCGTAGGAGCCTTACCCTTTCCTGTCACTAGGTGGCTAGCCACTTCTTTCACGGCCTGATCAAACTGCGGACCAGACAGATCAAGGTCCTCATAGAAACGTGTGGGATTAGTGTGTACCTCGAACGCTCTACGCAGGTAGTGGTTTTGAGACTTCTGCGCGTTCAACATCTCTTTAAGTGCCGCCGCCGCTTTTTTCTGAGCAGGGGTAGTAGGAGTCTGTAGCTTGAAACGACCTGACGCTTGGTCCATCATACGCTGCCCAGTGTCAGGATCTCTAAAGTATCCTATCGCTGTTTCTAGCTGTTCGATGATGCGTTCATCCAACTCTGAGCGAACGTTGATCATGCGATCCGCTGCATCTGTTAGTCGTTTGTTACCATACTTATCCAAAGCTTTTGTGTTGCCTAACAAGTACTGACCTAGGCTAGCCTCTAGCATTTCTGCGTCCGCAGGGGTTTTGTTCCAAGGGCCTTTCATCATACCCCCGGCTTTTAAAAACTCTTGGGTTGCAGATTCCCACTCTTTGAAAGAATCAATACCCATCTTTTCGTACATGTCTGCACGAGCCCGAGCATCTTGCACCCTCTCGTACAACTTAGGGTCTGCGCCACCACTAGCCGTGAAGTATTCTTTAAATTTCTGATTTGCTTTTTGCATACCAGACTGAATCTTTGGGGCAGCACCAACGTCCAAGGTCGAACGGTCTACCGCATCTACGCCCTTCATAAACCCGCGAGAGATCGTGCCGGGGGCTTTTCGTAATGCATCCGCAGTCTGCTTCGCCATCTCTGTTTGGCCCACGGCCCGTGCACCCATGCCCAAACCTTTTAAGGCAGTGTCAAACGCACCGCTGATGATACCGTCTTCCGCACCGACGCGTAGTTTGTTACGGAGCCGACGACCTGCTTCTTCCCGTCCTGTCAGACCTGTGTCTTCTTCCGTTTCTAAAACGTCGGGGAAGATTTTAAAGTGATCGGACATCGTAGTGCGTCCGTCACTGGCAACCAATGTGCTGTACCCCATCGAGGCTGCGGCAGTAGAACCTGTCAACCCGGCCCATGTGCTCAAAGCTTTTTGACCAGTCGCGGATGAGCCAAACTTAATAGCACTCTCGCCAAACTTAGAACGACCTGCGGTAGACATAGTCTTACCCGCCTTGGCAAGTTTTGCAGCCTGACCTGCTCGACCTAACCAACCTGCAATAGGAATAAATCCGACCCCAAATGCAACGAGGTCTTCCGTCACCTGACCCGCTGTATCTAACTCTGGCTTGATTGCTTCGAACGCTTCAGTCACTGCACGAGAGGTGTTGGTGTCAAAGGCCGCATCGAGGCCAAGAGCACCGAGTTCCGCGATCCCTTGTGGCACAGACACAATACCAGAGTAGATACCCTTGCCGATGTCTTCGAAGGTGTCAGGGACAAGGCCCTGATCGCCAGAAAGGTAGGACCCTTTCTCTTCTTTTAGTACAAAGCCCTCTGGCACAGATCCCTGTGTCGATTGCTTCAGTACAAAACCTTCGGGAACTTTATTTACTTCGGTTGCCATGAGCTTCCATTCCAGACTACTACTTCACCAGTCTCTGGATTTTCAGCTTCTTGTCCAACTTTAAATCCACCTGAAGACGGAGTGTTGTTTCCTTGTGCCCCTGTGATCGCTTGACGAACACGGGTGCCGATGTTGTCACCCATAGAGGTATTCATGTTTTCCTCTACAGTGGCAGGATCTTCGTTGTTCTTAATCTTTTCTAGGTACACTTCTAGTGCAGCTTTACCTTGTTCCGTATCCAAGAACCCACCGCCTGCAGCCTCGGCAGCGGCCTCTGCTCTAGCGGACGCAGTTTTCTTGAACTCACCCAAACCAAATAAAACAGCTTGGGCAAACGCATCAGGGCCTTTGCCAATACTAGACGCGATAGCAACGTCTGCAATGCGGCGGTTGATCTCGTCGATGTCATTTACATCCTTCATACCAAAGACCATTCTAGCAAACTCTTTCTTGTTCGCCTCTGTTGGTTTCTCACCCGCAGCCTTTAGTGTCAGGTTCGCAACTTTCTCAGGGCTATCCTGAGAGGCTGCGTTCTGCACCTCTTTAATCTTTTCGTTGGCTTTCTTTTCTACTTCAGCCTCAGAACCGTATATGCTCAACATCCGATTTAGCGACAGACCAAAACCCGGGATCAACGCTGTCATGTCTTTGATGCTGTATGTCCCCGGAGTTGCCCCTACGTCAACAGGCCCACCTGCAAGATACCCTGTTGGTTTTCGCTGTTGTACAGGATTCTGTACAGGTCGTTGCGGCTTGGGTTGCTGTGGTCCACCTAACATATTAGGTGCGACAGTTGTCGGAGCCGGGACGTTAGGTGCCATAGGACCGGGGCCCATGGGCCGAGGTGCAGGAGGCGGGGCCAACGGATTCATCTTCTTAGGAACACCAGTTGGGCTTACAGGCATCGCCGCCATAGGGTTAGCCGCCTGCATAAGTTCTGGAGAGGATGCCATGATCCCACCCATCTGAGCAAGTTTGTTACGAGCAGCGCGTTTCGTAGGTTGAAACAGCTTTCTATTATAGACCCCATTCACCTGTAGTACCCCCCTTGGTTCCCGCCATAGAAACTACCTAAACCGCCTGAACTCATGCCAAAGATATTACCATAACCCTGACCTGCCGACGAGATCCCTGCGTTCTGAAAGAAGTTACCCAAGGGACTAGCCTGTGGCGTAGCCGCTGCGGACAGAGATGTGCCACTTGATGGGACACCCTTCAAGATGTCTCGCATGTATGAAAAACGAGCAAATGGTTCGTATGCTTCTTCCAACTGGCCTGCACGTACAACGTCATACTCACGCTGCAATTGCTGTTGTTCCTGTTGACCCATGTTGAACAGTGCGTTCACATCTTTCTGACCCATGCCCTGAGTCGCCTCGCCAAGAGCACCCATGCTCTGGCCTAGCCCTTGGAACAATTGTCCCGCTTGTTGTCCACGTTTCTGTTGGTTCTCAAACGCTGACATAGCTTGGTTTTGTGCACCACTGTATGCCTGTGAACGCAACCGGGCACCAAGGTCTGCTTTGTTTTCAATAGCCGCTTTTTCCAACTCGGCCTGCATCAAAGCACTACGTGATCCACCAAAGGCTCCCGCACCTACAGCTTGCGCAGACTGTCCTGCTTGCGCTTGTGCTGTTTGCTCGTCGATGTCTTTATAGGCAGATTCAATAACCTCATCCACAAAGGGGTCATAATAATCTTTGTAGGTCGTCGGGTCGTATGACCCAGTTGTATCTTGTAGAGTTGTCACACCTTCCTCAAAGATATCTTCTGAGCGATCTAAGAAAGGTTGGTACGCGCCAATACCCTCATCTGCCAAATTTAAGGCTTTAACTTGAGGGTCTGTAAAACGAATAATGTCAGGGGCAGCAACGCCACCCTCTGTAGCGATAACGGGTTCACCATACTGGTCGGTCTGGGCAAGAGAGGCATCGCTCGTATATGTACCGTCTTCCATAAGGTACATCGGGTTGCCTTCTTCGTCCGTAACAGGCTGACCAAATAAAGGAGAAAAAGCGGCAATCCCCGTAAGGTTGCCGTCTTCGTCTACCGAATAAATGTTTGCGAGAAGGTCTTTTAGAAACTTTTCCTGATACTCAGGAAGTAGCTCCATACTTTTGACAATTTGTTCCTCTGCCATTATGCCATCCCTTCAAAGCGATTCATCATCTGGTACATCTTAGCTGCACCTTTCGCTCGGTTACCACCACCTGCACCACGTACAGCGTCGGCAGTCATTACAAACTCACCGTCCGAGAGCCGAGCTTCTTGAACCGGGCCACCGTTTTGATAAATCATAGCAGGTATACTATCACTTGTCCCAGAGCCGGGACCCTCGATGTAACCACCTTGTGCTCGGTAGTTCACGGTAGGTCTAGCGCGTGGTGCACGGTTAGGTGCCATGCTAGGAGTTCCGGGGGCCACGGTCCCACTGTAACTCGGTAGTCGTTCGCCTGTGTTATATTGTTGCTGCTCCCCATCGGACATTAGTTGGTCGAACCGAGGTCCACGCTGCTCGTCTAGCATTGTACGGAACACGCCCTCTACTAGCGGATCCATGTTGCCTGTTTTAGGATTGATCATACCACCTGCGGTTAGGATTCCAGTAAGTGCTGCGGTAGGACCACCACCAACCATGCCCATTGCCGCAGCTTGAGCCGCACGTCGTTGTCCTTCAGGAGTATTTAACATCCCCATCAGAGCACCGCCCATCTGTCTGTTAGAACCGTCGCCGCCACCTAAAGCGTTTAATGCATTAAGAGCGAGTCCGGCTTTGCCACCCAAACCTGCGCTTAAAAGACTGCCAACCCCTGATCGCATCGCGTCGTTCAAAGAACCACCACCAAGAAGAGTTCCAAGACCCCCTCCAAGTACTGCTCCTATGGGATTACCGCCTGTCGCAACCATACCGACCAGACTACCAAGAGAACTTAACAGGTCCCCTTGTTTTTTATCCATTTGTTTATCTTGTGACATGGTCCTTCATCCTATAACTGAACTCACTTTAGCAGATAGCAAAGTCCTTTTACACTACAATTTTTAAATCACCGTCAGCCGTCTTGTAAACATCCCCTACAACTAAACCCCCTGCGACCGCCGCTGCGTTGTCTGCATATGTTGCTAGGTTTAACATACTCAGGGTAGATACAGCACTATCCCCGGGGTTGTTTTGTTGCTGCAGGTAGAACGCAAACGACTGCACCACACTGTCGAGATATTTCTTGTCATACGAC
>Ga0181565_10004079_pt1 | contig 11178 bp, 9 predicted proteins | sample 101ome_16_FD_129661 | JGI IMG/M metagenome (GOLD analysis project Ga0181565, IMG submission 129661) | Coastal salt marsh microbial communities from the Groves Creek Marsh, Skidaway Island, Georgia - 101401AT metaG (megahit assembly) | ecosystem: Environmental > Aquatic > Marine > Intertidal zone...
ACCGGACGCATGGCCGAGGCCAACCCGTACACCCGCTCGCCCTTATGCGACCCGCACCAGCCGCACGCGGGCACCACCGTGCAAAACGTGGCGCTGCGCTGGGCCAATGGCCAAGCCGGTAGCCTCAACCAACTGCTGCAGTGGGCCGCGCACCGTCCGCTGCTGCTGTGGTTTGGTGCACTCGACCCGCGCCAAGCGGCGGCGCTGCGCCGTCTGGGTCAGCGCCATGGGGTGGTCAGCGTCCAGGTACTGACCAATGCGCAACGCAACGTCTGCCGCGAACTGGTTCTTGACCCCCAGCACCAACTGCGCCAGGCCTGCCACGCCGAGCACGCCGATTGGGCGTTGCTGCGTCCCGACGCTTATGTGGCGGCCACCGGGCATGGCAGCGGTCAATCGCTGGCCGCGGCCATGACTCGCGTGCTGTTGGCTTCATCCCCCACCCCTTCGTTGACTGCCCGCTCATGAGCCAAGCCACCTCACCCCTGCCGCCCGAGCCCGTGCATCTGCAAGACGCCGATGGCTTTTACGAGGCCTTGCTCGATGCCCACCATGGGCTCACCACCGAGCAAAGCGCGCTGCTCAACGCACGCCTGATTTTGGTGTTGGCAAATCGCGTGGCCAACCCCCAGGCGCTGGCCGAGTGCTTGCAACTGGCCCGCACCACACCCGACCTACCCGAGCCGCCCCGCGCCCATACCACTGGCTAAAATCGGCGCCATGCCGCAACCCACACCCTCTGTTGAACAGCCAGGCTTGGCTGAACTCGCCAAATCATTCGACCCCGCCGCTATCGAGGCCCCATGGCAAGCCCACTGGGAGCAGCTTGGCCTGCACCAAGCGGGCGCGCAAGGGCAAGGGCAGCCCAGTGCCCAGGCCGCCGAAGCTGGGCATAACTTTTCGATTCAACTGCCACCGCCCAACGTCACCGGCACCTTGCACATGGGGCACGCGTTCAACCAAACCATCATGGACAGTTTGACGCGCTACCACCGCATGTTGGGGCATAACACCGCGTGGATACCCGGCACCGACCATGCCGGCATTGCCACCCAAATCGTGGTCGAACGGCAACTGCAAGCCGAGGGCAAGAGCCGCGACACCATGGGCCCTACGCCGGAGCAGGCGCGCAAAAACTTTGTCTCGCGGGTGTGGCAATGGAAAGAGCAAAGCGGCAACACCATCACCCAGCAAATGCGTCGCATGGGCGCCAGCGTCGACTGGAGCCGCGAATACTTCACCATGGACGATCGTCTGTCACGCATCGTCACCGAAACCTTTGTGCGTTTGTACCAACAAGGCCTGATTTACCGTGGCAAACGCTTGGTCAACTGGGACCCGGTGTTGCAAAGCGCGGTGTCCGACCTTGAAGTAGAAAGCACCGAGGCCCAAGGGGCGTTGCACTACATGTGCTACCCCTTTGCCAACGGCCCACAAACCGTTGATGGTGAAGCGGTGCCAGGCTTGGTGGTGGCCACCACCCGCCCCGAAACCATGCTGGGCGACAGCGCCGTGGCCGTGCACCCCGACGACGCCCGCTATCAGCACCTGGTGGGGCAACACGTGCAGCTGCCGCTGTGCGAGCGCACCATCCCGATCATTGCCGACGACTTTGTTGACCCGGCGTTTGGATCGGGGGTGGTCAAAATCACCGGCGCACACGACTTCAACGACTACGCGTGCGCCCAGCGTCACCAGCTGCCGTTGATCAACATCTTTGCGCTCGACGCCACGCTGAACGACACCGCACCGCCGGCCTACCGCGGCCTTGACCGTTTCGAAGCGCGTCAAGCGGTGTTGCGCGACCTGCAAGATCAAGGGCTGTTGGTTGAAGTGAAGCCGCATCAGCTGATGCTCCCCATTTGCACCCGAACCGGGCAAGTGGTTGAACCCATGCTGACCGACCAATGGTTTGTCGCCACCACGCAAGTGGGCGCGCAAGACGCCACCGGCCTGAGCATGGCGCAAAAAGCCCGGCAAGCGGTGGACAGTGGCGCGGTTAAGTTTTTTCCCGAGAACTGGGTCAACACCTACCACCAGTGGATGGACAACATTCAAGACTGGTGTATTTCTCGCCAACTTTGGTGGGGCCATCAAATCCCAGCTTGGTACGACGACCAAGGTCAGGTGTATGTGGCGCGCACCGAAGCTGAGGCCCAAGCCCAGGCACCTGGCAAAACCCTCAGGCGCGACCCCGACGTGCTCGACACCTGGTACTCCTCGGCGCTGGTGCCTTTTAGCACCATGGGTTGGCCTGAAGCCGCCCAGTCGTCTGAGCCCTTGAGCGACTACAACCTGTACTTGCCCAGCAGCGTGCTGATCACGGGCTACGACATCATCTTCTTTTGGGTGGCACGCATGATCATGATGACCACCCACTTCACCGGACAGGTGCCGTTTCGGCATGTGTACATCCATGGCCTGGTGCGCGACGCGCAGGGTCGCAAGATGAGCAAGTCAGAGGGCAACGTACTCGACCCAGTTGACCTGATCGACGGTATCGCCTTGCCGCCGCTGCTGGACAAACGCACCACCGGCCTGCGCCGGCCAGAAACCGCCGCGCAAGTTAGACAGCAAACAGAAAAAGAATTTCCAAGTGGGATTCCAGCCTTCGGCGCCGACGCCTTGCGCCTGACCTTTGCCGCGCTGGCCACGCTGGGGCGCAACATCAACTTTGACACCAAGCGCTGCGAGGGCTATCGCAACTTTTGTAACAAGCTCTGGAACGCCACGCGCTTCGTGCTCATGCAATGCGAAGGGCACGACTGTGGCTTGATGCCGCACACCAAAGCCGACTGCGCACCAGGCGGCAAAGCACATGGTTACATGCACTTCAGCTCAGCCGACCGCTGGATTGCCTCTGCCTTGCAACGCACCCAAGCCGAGGTGGCACGCGGCTTTGCCGAGTACCGCTTGGACGTGGTGGCACAAGCCATTTACCGTTTTGTGTGGGACGAATTCTGCGACTGGTACCTAGAGATCGCCAAGGTTCAATTGCAATCCAGCGCCAGCGACGCCCAAGCCACGGCACGGGCCACGCGCCGAACCTTGATTCGCACACTCGAGACGGTGTTGCGCCTGGCGCACCCCATCATGCCGTTCATTACCGAGGCCTTGTGGCAAAAAGTGGCGCCCGTGGCGGGACGCGCCGGACCATCGGTGGCGGTGGCGGCCTACCCCGTGGCACAACCGAACAAAATCGACGCCCACGCCGACGCCGAGATCGCCCAGCTCAAAGCCTGGGTGGAAGCCTGCCGCGGGCTGCGCGGCGAGATGGGGGTATCCCCGGCCGATAAGCTCACCCTTACGGTGCTCGCGGAGGACGACTTTGCCACCCGTTACCGTGCGGTGCTGTGCGCCCTGGCCCGACTGAGCGACGTGTTGTTGGTAAGCAGCGAGTCCGATTGGAACCAAGCCACCGGCCATTCGCCGGTGGCGGTGGTGGGCAACAGCCGCCTGTGTCTGCCAATCCGCGTTGACCCCGAGGTTGAGCGCACCCGTCTGAGCAAAGAAATCGACCGCCTGCAAAGCGAACGGAACAAAGCGCACGGCAAGTTGAACAACCAAGCGTTTGTCGCCAAAGCGCCTGCCGCGGTGGTTGAGCAAGAGCGTCAGCGCCTTGAGGCCTTTGACAGCAGCCTGGAAAAGCTCCAGGCCCAACTGGCGCGGTTGGGTTAGTTGTGGCGGCGCATCCTTGCGCCGGCGGCACTAGCGACGCTTAAGCAAAAACCGAAAAGCATCGCCGGCGGTATCCGAGGCCACCAGCTCGTTGCCCGTTTGCTTGGCAAACGCCGCAAAATCGCGCACCGAACCCTGGTCGGTGCTCAACACCTGCAACACCTGACCGCTTTGCATATCGGCCAGTGCTTTTTTGGCTTTCAAAATGGGTAAGGGGCAATTCAAGCCCCGCGCGTCTACCTCTTTGTCGGCTGCGATATCCATTGATGTTCACCTCCCTCAATGCATTTCAATTATAAATTTTCAGCAGGTTGTGTTGCCGTGGCTACGCCTTACGAAGCTCACGCCACTGCGGTTCCACGCCGCGCGCACGCAGCCATTGGGCCAGCGCCCAGCCGGTGCCCGCAGGCCAACACTTCACCTCATCCAGCGCAAACAAACGGTATTCGGCCAACTCGGGGCTAAGACGCACCTCACCCTCACACACGGCGTGGTAACTGATGATCACTTGGTTCATGCGCTGATAATCGTGCACCGCCACCAGCTCAAGGGCAGTGGTGTGTAGGTTGGTTTCTTCAGCGATTTCGCGCTTCACGCCCTCCTCGGGTGTTTCCCCCGCTTCCATAAAGCCCGTGATCAGGGCAAACACGGGTTCTTGCCACGCAGCGTTGCGCGCCAGCAAAACCTTGCCTTGGTACTCGACAATCGCCGCCAACACCGGGGTGGGGTTGTTCCAATGCACAAAGGCACAGGCGCCACAAGCCATGCGTAGGCGAGACCCACCGTCGTCGTCCATTTCGCGCGCCACCAACGGTGCGGCGCACACCGGACAAAAACGCCACGCCGCGCTCATGCGGGGAACACGCCTGTCGACAAATACCGGTCGCCACGGTCGCACACGATGAACACAATGGTTGCGTCATGCAGCTCGTGCGCCAACTGCAACGCCACACTGGCCGCACCGGCCGCAGAAATACCGGCAAACAAGCCCTCTTGACTGGCCAACTCCCGCGCCATGGCCTCGGCCTTGGCCTGACTCACATAGCGCAGCTCATCCACCGCCGAGTCGTCGTAAATGGCAGGCAAATAGGCCTCGGGCCACTTGCGGATACCCGGAATACGCGAGCCCTCCTCAGGCTGCACACCCACAATCCGAATGGCAGGGTTTTGCTGCTTAAGGTAGCGCGAGACGCCGGTGATGGTGCCCGTGGTGCCCATGGCGCTCACGAAGTGCGTTACGCGGCCCTGGGTATCACCCCAAATCTCGGGGCCCGTAGTCTCAAAGTGCACCCGGGGGTTGTCGAAGTTGGCAAACTGATCCAGCACCACGCCTCTGCCTTGGGCGCGCATTTGCTCAGCCAAATCACGCGCGTGCTCCATGCCGCCGTTCTTGGGCGTAAGCACCAGCTCCGCGCCAAAGGCGCGCATGGTTTGGGCCCGTTCAATGGACAAGTCCTCGGGCATGATCAACACCATGCGATAACCTTTGATGGCAGCGGCCATGGCCAACGCAATGCCGGTGTTGCCCGAGGTGGCCTCAATCAGCGTGTCGCCAGGGCGTATGTCGCCGCGGGCCTCGGCCTGACGAATCATGTTCATGGCCGGCCGGTCTTTCACCGAGCCTGCCGGGTTATTCCCCTCGAGCTTGCCCAGTATCACGTTGCCGCGCGACTCACATGCCTGCGAGCCCAGGCGCTGCAAACGCACCAGCGGCGTATGACCGATCGCGTCTTCTAGGGTGGGGTATGGCTTGGCGGGTGCGTTCATCGCCACATTATGCGCGCTTGTGGCTGTGCCATAATGCGCACCCTACCCGCTGCCGGAGTGGCGAAATTGGTAGACGCAGCAGATTCAAAATCTGCCGGTGGAAACACCGTGCCGGTTCGATTCCGGCTTCCGGCACCAGCTCCCTTTGTCTGCACACCCAAAGGCCGCCGCGTGAGCACCATCAACCAAGTTACCTCCGATTTCGCCACGGCCCCGCAACTGGCGCCTGAACACATGGCTGAGCTCGCCACCATGGGGTTCAAAACCGTCATTGCCAACCGCCCCGATTTTGAAGGGGGCCCCGACCAGCCCACCGCCGAGCGCATGCAAGCAGCGGCCGAAGCGGCGGGCTTGGCGTTTCATTATCTACCCGTGATCAGCGGGCAAATCACCGCCGAACAGGCTCAAGCCATGAAACAGCTGCTCGCTCAGGCGGCCACGCCCGTGCTGGCTTACTGCCGCAGCGGCGCGCGCTCCACCGAACTCTACGGCTTGGCGCAAAACGCCTAGCGGGTGGCGCCGGGTGACGGCGGGTGATCGTCTTGCACGTTAACGCCGCGCTGCATCAGCTGCCGATCAAACAACGAGCGCCCCATCATCGCCCGCGATAACTGCGTGGCGGTGACCACACTGATCATTGAAAGCACCGCCCAGTTGTAGCTGCCCGTGAGTTCCAGCATGATCACCACCGCCGCCATGGGTGCGCCAATCACAGCGCCTATGCAACTGGCCGCGCCCAAGAGCGCGTAGGGCGCACTGGCCTGTCCGTCGGGCACCAGCACCCCACCCGCCAGCGCCCCCACCAAAGCCCCAATGAACAAGGCCGGCGCAAACACCCCGCCGTAAAAACCAAAGCCCAAACACAAGCTGCTAACGGCGTATTTGCTCAGAATCAGAATCAGCAACAGCCCAAGGCTTAACTGCCCAGCCAACACGGCATTCACTGTGCCCATGCCTGAGCCCAACAGCTGCGGCAGCCACGGCGAAAGGGCAAACAGCACCAGTGCCGGCACCAAAGGCCGCCACACGATAGGAATGCCCGAGCGCCGTGCCCAAGCCGGCGCACCGGTGGCCATGGCAATAAAGGCTGCCGCGGCCAAACCCGCCAATACCCCAACCGCCAGGGCCGTTAGCGTGGTCACGGCGTCGAGTGCAGGGGCGGTGGTCACGGTGAACAGCCGATGCCCACCGAGCCAAAAATCCGATATCCAATACGCGGCAAAAGTGCACGCCAGCACCGGCCCCGCGCCAAACAGCCCGAAGCGACGAATAATGGCCTCGTGCGCAAATAGGGCGGCGCCGATAGGCGCGGCAAACACCGATGCCACCGCCGCCCCAGCGCCGCTGCCCAGCACCACGTCCATCGGCACCTTGGGCTCAAAGCGGCGAGCCAGACTGGCCAGGCACCCCCCTAAATGCGCCAACGGGCCAAATACACCCAACGACGATGCGCCGGACAAGTTCACCAACGCCAGCAACGACGACAACCACCCCGCACGCAAGTCAGGCGCGCGCTCGGCCTGTGCCGCCTCAATCAAATCCGCAGGGCCCTGCGGCCGCGCACTGGGCAACAGCCGCAACAACTGGCCCGCGATCAGCGCCGCGCCAATCATCATCAAACCCAGCACCCAGCTGTACCCGTGGGCTTTGCCCAGGTCGGCGCGCCACCACGATTCGGCCCAATGCACCACCGAGAAAAACCCAACCGCGATGCTGCCCACCAGCAGCCCAATGACGAGGTTGACGCCTACCGCGCTGAGCCGAGTGCCCAAATCATCCGCCACTTGGGCCAGCGTTTCGCGGTTCATGCCAGCAGCCTAGAGCCCTTGGGCAAATGAGCCGACAAAAATTGCATTTGGTCGCTCAAAATACGCCGGTTTCGCAAAATAAAGTCTTCCCATAAGCTGGGCACATACGGCACGTACAGCAGCGGCATGCGCGCTTGTTCGGGTGTGCGGTTGCCCTTGCGGTGGTTGCAACCGCGGCACGCCGTGACGACGTTGGTCCAATGGTCTTGACCGCGCTGCGCCAAAGGTACAACGTGCTCGCGGGTAAGCAGCTCCTCGTCGCACCGCACGCCGCAATAGGCGCAGGTGAATCGGTCCCGCTGAAACAGCTTGTGGTTGCTCAGGGTGGCGCGACTGTCAAAGGGGCTCAGGCGCGGCACGCCATGCGTACCGACAATCGAGCGCACCCGCACCACCGATTGCAAACCCGTGCGCGCGTTGTGACCGCCGCGAAACACCGCAATCTCGTCGCCCAATTCCCATCGAACCTGATGCGCCGCGTAATGCAACACCGCCTGCTCTAGGGTAATCCAAGATTGCGGCAAGCCATGCCCAGACAACCTCAGCACTTTCACCACCACGCCCCTTTGGAGTCCAGCTGCAGCAATAATACACCCCATGCAAGTCACTCGTGCCCGCTACGCTGCCGACGCCGCGCCTTGGCTGACGCACAGCGTTGTCACTGTGGGTAACTTTGACGGCGTACACCGTGGCCATCAAGCGATGCTGGCGCTGCTGCGCAACGAAGCACGTCATCGACAAGTGCCCAGCGCGGTGCTCACCTTTTCGCCGCACCCGCGCGAATACTTTGCGCAGCTCAATGGGCGCACCGATGCAAGCCCGCCACGTATCGCCACGTTGCGCGACAAACTCAGTGAGCTCCAAGCGTGTGGCATTGACCACGCGGTGGTGCTGCGCTTTAACCAAGCCCTTGCCAATTTGTCGCCCCACGACTTTGTTGACCGGGTGTTATGCCGCGGCCTGGGCGCACGCTACGTGTTGGTGGGCGACGATTTTCGCTTTGGCGCCAAACGCGCCGGTGACTACGCGTTGCTCGATACGTTGGGTGAGCAGCGTGGCTTTGAGGTCGCACGCATGAACAGTTACGAGGTGCACGGTTTGCGCGTCTCCAGCTCGGCGGTGCGCCAAGCGCTCGCCAGCGGCGACATGAAGGCCGCAGCGACGCTGCTGGGCAGACCCTACCGCATCAGTGGCCACGTGGTGCATGGCCGCAAGTTGGGGCGTGAATTGGGGTTTCCCACACTCAATGTGCGCCTGGGACACCGCACACCCGCCTGCCAAGGCATCTTTGCGGTGATGGTGCACGGCTTGGGTGATACGCCGCTGCCTGGGGTGGCCAATTTGGGGGTACGCCCCACGCTTGACGCCAACGACGTCAACCAGGGTCAGGTGCTGCTTGAGGTGTTTGTTTTGGACTGGCCAAGCGAACTCGGGCGCTACGGTGGCTACGGCCGCGTCATTGGTGTGGACCTGTTGCACAAACTGCACGATGAGCGCCAATACCAGAGCCTACCGGCCTTGCAACAAGGCATTGCACAAGACTGTCGAGAAGCACGCGCCCTGCTGGCCCACCTTGGCACCCACGCCGGGTGAGTAAAATCAACGCCTAATCATGGCGCAAACTCCCACCCCCCAATCAGGCTCAACCAACACCTCGCTCAACCTGCCCGAGACCGCATTTCCCATGCGTGGCAATTTACCCAAGCGGGAGCCGGGGTGGGTTAAACAATGGCAAGACGACGGTTTGTACCAGCGCCTGCGCGCGGCGCGCGCTGGCGCGCCGCTGTTTGTGTTGCACGACGGGCCACCCTACGCCAACGGTCAATTGCACATTGGCCATGCGCTCAATAAAGTGCTAAAAGACATGATCGTAAAAAGCCGCCAACTTGGCGGCTACGACGCGCAATACATCCCGGGCTGGGATTGCCACGGTTTGCCAATTGAAAACGCCATTGAGAAACTCCACGGTCGTGGCTTAAGCCGTGACGACATGCAGGCCAAGAGCAGGGCCTTTGCCACCGAGCAAATCGCCCAGCAACGCGACGACTTTGAGCGTTTGGGCGTACTGGGGGACTGGCAACGCCCCTACCGCACCATGGATTTCGCCAATGAAGCGGGCGAAATTCGGGCCTTCAAACGAGTGGTTGAACGCGGCTTTGTTTACCGTGGCCTCAAGCCCGTGCACTGGTGCTTCGACTGCGCGTCGTCTTTGGCCGAATTCGAAATCGAGTACCAAGACAAACGCAGCGACACCGTGGACGTTGCCTTTGAATGCGACCAACCGCAACAGCTGGCGCAAGCGTTCGGCCTAACGCAACTGCCAAGCACCGCCTACGCCGTCATTTGGACCACCACCGCCTGGACGCTGCCGGCCAACCAAGCGCTCAACGCCAACGCCACACTGGAGTACGCATTGGTTGCCACGCCGCGCGGCGTGCTGCTGCTGGCCAGCGATTTGGTGACGGCGTGTTTGACGCGTTACAACCTGCAAGGTGAGGTGTTGGCCACCGCCTCGGGGCAGGCTCTAGAGGGGCTTAGCTTTCGCCACCCGCTTTACGACGTAGACCCTGGCTACCGTCGACTCGCCCCGGTTTATCTGGCCGACTACGTCAGCGCCAGCGACGGCACCGGCCTCGTGCACTCGTCCCCCGCCTACGGCTTGGACGACTTCAATTCGTGCCGCGCCAACGGCTTGGCCATCGAGGACATACTCAACCCCGTGGGTGGCACCGGTTACTACAGCGACGCGCTGCCACTGTTTGGTGGTCAACTGATTTGGCAAGCTGTGCCGCGCATCATTGAAACCTTGCAAGCGGCCCAACGGTTGATCGCCACAGCCCCGATCACGCACAGTTACCCGCACTGCTGGCGGCACAAAACACCGGTGATATTTCGCGCTGCGGCGCAATGGTTTGTGCGCATGGACGAGGGCGACGGCGTGTTCACCACCGACAAAGCCCCGCGCACCCTGCGCCAAATGGCCTTGGAGGCCATTGAACACACCGCCTTTTACCCCGACAACGGACGCGCCCGGCTGCGCGACATGATTGCCAACCGCCCCGACTGGTGCATCAGCCGGCAACGCAGTTGGGGGGTGCCGCTGCCGTTTTTGCTGCACAACCAAAGCGGTGAGCTGCATCCGCGCACGCTGGAAATCCTAGACCACGCCGCCGATTTGGTTGCCGCGGGTGGCATTGAAGCGTGGAGCCGCGCCAGCGTGGCCGATATTCTCAGTCAACCCGGCGATCAACCCGAGCAGTACAGCAAGAGCCAAGACATTCTCGAAGTTTGGTTCGATTCAGGCTCAACCTTTTGGCACGTGCTGCGCGGCAGCCACGCCGACGCTTACCAGCGCCTGCCCTACCACGCGCAAGGTGCCGAGGCCGATTTATACCTTGAGGGTCACGACCAACACCGAGGCTGGTTTCATTCCTCGCTGCTGCTTGGTTGCGCCATTTACGGGCGCGCGCCTTACCGCGGTTTGTTGACGCACGGCTTTGCCACCGATGGTCAGGGCCGCAAGATGAGCAAGAGCTTGGGCAACCAAGTGTCGCCACAAGCGGTGATCGACAAACTTGGCGCCGAAATCGTCCGACTGTGGGTGGCCAGCACCGATTACTCGGGTGACCTCAACATCGACGACAACATCTTGGCCCGCGTGGTAGACAGCTACCGCCGCATTCGCAACACCTTGCGCTTTGTGTTGGCCAATGTCAGCGACTTTGACCCTGCCGCGCATCAAGTGGCGCATGCCGACTTGCTGCAAATCGACCAATACGCGTTGGCACGCGCGGCGCAGTTACAAGCCGAGATTTTGGGTACCGCCAACGCCCAAGGCGTGTTCGAAGGTGGCCATTACGGGCGCTACGAATTCCATCCGGTGGTGAGCAAACTGCAGGTGTATTGTTCCGAGGATTTGGGCGCC
>Ga0181565_10004089_pt1 | contig 11154 bp, 7 predicted proteins | sample 101ome_16_FD_129661 | JGI IMG/M metagenome (GOLD analysis project Ga0181565, IMG submission 129661) | Coastal salt marsh microbial communities from the Groves Creek Marsh, Skidaway Island, Georgia - 101401AT metaG (megahit assembly) | ecosystem: Environmental > Aquatic > Marine > Intertidal zone...
AACCCGATTTCCCAGGCTATCCTTAGCACGCAATATATCGGCCCAAAAATGAAACCAGTGGCTAACATAGCCGTGACTGCCGAGTAATTTGTCGATAAGGTCTGCCTTTTTTTGGGAACGATCACGATTTTCGAGGAATTCTGTTGCTTCTGCGTGGGTGGGGATACGACCAATGATTTTGAGGTATGCTCGCCTGAGGAAAACTTCCTCACTTGCCACTTTATTGGGACGAAGCCTGTAAGATTGAAGCCTTTTTTCAATAAGGCTGTCGATATACCGGGCATTTGCTTTGAGTGCGGATGGCGAGAGGGGTTTTTGGAATTCTGGAAGGGCATCATGGTTCGGGGCAAAGTTATTTTTTACAAAGGCTTGGTCGTCCTCCGTAAAAATGTCCAAACTTATACGAAAAAGTTGATTATCAGTGCTGCGCCTGAGGAGAATATCTCCATCTTCAAAAAACTTTTCAACTTTACCCTTGATTTTTTGACCATTCTTAGAGTGGAAATCCCTTTCGGCTAACCCAAAAAGCAAAAAGTTTGAGAGTGTCAAAAAAGCAAAAAATACGAGAAGGAATTTCATGATATAAATTTGATCTGATAAAACTTTCTTGGCAAGATTTTTATAGTAGATTCTTCAGTAGATTTTAACTTGAATTAATTCATTTGTTTATTCCCTACGGGGATAAAATCTTTTGTTTTATTTTAATTTAAATTCACCACCCCAAAAGCAGGGGAATTTAATCAGTTTTTTTCAAGATAGTGTCGCAAAATCGAAAGAGAGCTTTTTCAAAGATTTGATCGGTGTTTAAGGTGTAATAAATTCTGTTCAGGGAGCTTGATTGGTCTGCCTGCAAGTGGATAAATCAGTCTGGTTTTAGTGAAGGTTATTGACCTGCCAAGAAGGTCGTCTTCAGCTCGTTAATAAACCCTAAATCAATTTTTTGAATGCGAAGGAGAAGCTTATGTTATTTTTAAGGCAAAAGACATGGGGTTGCATCTTGAACATTGCTTCGGGCCGCTTTTTGTCATTAGTAAAGCTATTTCAATGACTCCAACCACGAAGATTGCGTTTTCCTTTATTGCTTTTTGGGTATGCGTTTCTTGTGAAAAAAAGAAAGAATCTGCAGAGGAAGCAAGTCGGGTGAACTCTGATAATATCCTGTATCGCTTGAATGACCATGTCGGAGCTGAAGCCTGTGCGGAATGCCACCAGGAGGCTCATGGTAAATGGAAGGAGTCTCATCACTACCATGCGATGGAGTTACCGAGCGAACAGACGGTAAGGGCCGATTTCAATAACTCGGTCTTTGAAAATTATGGAGTTACGACCAAATTTTTTAGAGATGGCGAAAAATATCTGGTTGAAACCGAGAACCAGGAGGGAGAAATGGAGGTTTTTGAAGTTGCTTACACCTTTGGGTGGGAGCCTCTCCAGCAATACTTGGTTAAATTTCCCGATGGTCGGATGCAGGTCTTGCCCACTTGTTGGGATGTTGAAAAAGAAGAATGGTATCATTTGTACCCGGATGAAAGGATTGCTCCATCCGATCCTTTATTTTGGACCCGATCTCTACAAAATTGGGACCATATGTGTGCGGATTGTCACTCCACCAACCTGAGGAAAAAATTTGATGATGCCACCCAAACTTTTTCCACCGCCTATTCTGAAATTAATGTATCCTGTGAATCTTGTCATGGTCCAGGTCGTGAACATGTTGAGCATGCCAGGGCTGGAAATGGTTTTACAGGTATGCCGAATTTTGCTTTGGCCGATATTAACAGCAGCAATGTTGCCCAAATAGAGGCATGTGCAAAGTGTCATGCCAGGCGAAGTTTTGTCCACCCCGGTCACCATGCTGGAAACTCTTTTTTGGATCATTTTTTACCTGAGGTTGTAGAACCGTGGTCGCCAGACATGCAGGTTCCGACTTACCATGTGGATGGACAAATTGACGATGAAGTTTATGTCTATGGGTCTTACACTCAAAGCAAGATGTTTCATCAGGGGGTCAAGTGCACGGACTGTCATGATTCGCACACGGTAAAATTGCACTCCTATGACAACCAACTTTGCACCCGTTGTCATGTGCCTACGGATAAAAACCCTCTTGGGTTTGATACACCGGCCCACCATTTTCATCCAATGGACACCGCAGGTGCAAAATGTGTGGAATGCCATATGCCGCATAAAACCTACATGGGGATCGATAAGCGTAGGGATCATAGTATTCGAATTCCTCGCCCTGACCTGTCTGTGAAGTTTGGTTCCCCCAATGCATGCAACCAGTGTCACCAAGACAAAGATGCCCAATGGGCGGCCGAGACTGTTACCAAGTTCAAAGGCCCGAATCGCCCCAAAGAGGCTCGTCACCCCCAGGCTTTTCACGCTTTTAGAACCGGTAGACCCGACGCCGAAAAACTGTTACTGGATACATGCCAGGATGCAGAGTCACCCGCTTTTACTCGAGCTGGTGCAATGCTTGCATTGCGACAATTTATCAGCGATGTCAGCTTCGAGGAAGCCAAGAGAAGTCTCGATTCCAATCAATCTTTGATCCGGGTTGCGGCCTTATCAAAATTAGAAGGTTTACCGGTTTCAGAAGCCTTTCCAGAATTAGTGGAGATGCTGGAAGATCCGGTCCGTTCTGTCCGCACCGAAGCTGCCCGTTTACTTTCGCGGGCTTCACCCAGTTTATTTACGACTAAGGGACGAAAACTATTTGAGAGTGTTTTGGAAGAACTGAAGCTTCGTTATACCAGCAACCTGGACAGACCCGAATCTCATCTTTCCTTGGGGATTTTGGCTGAAAATCAAAATCTTCCTCAGGAAGCAGAGGATTATTACCGGCAAGCGATTCGGCGGGAGGATACCTATGTTCCCGCCCGCATGAACCTGGCTACTTTGTTAAATAAGAGAGGAAGGAATAAAGAAGCCGAAAAGTGGTTAAGGGAAGCCGCCCGCCTGCAACCAACTTGGGGGCAAATTCACTATTCCCTTGGGTTATTACTGGCGGAGAATCCGCAACGAATTCCAGAATCCATACGATCCCTGGAAAGAGCGGCTGCCTATTGGCAGGATAATCCCCGGGTGCACAACAACTTAGCCATCGCTTACTGGCAGAATAGGCAATTCGATCAAGCCATTCATTCTTTTCGATCCGCCATTCAGCTTCACCCGTCAAACCCAGAGTATTTACAAAACCTGGTTCAGTTACTCTCTCAACAGCAAAGGTGGGCGGAGGCAGTGCCCTATGCCGAAAACATGGTACAGCTACTACCTGAAAACCAAGAAGTTATGTCATCATTATCCCTGATTAGACAGCGAGCGTTAGAGACTGGGGAATAAGAGTGGAGCCACCTGTCAGATTCGAACTGACGACCGTTCGCTTACAAGGCGAGTGCTCTACCAACTGAGCTAAGGTGGCGAAGTTAGATAACCTTTAGATTACTTTCATCGAAAAGGCAACCTGAGAATCTGTGGTTCCTTTACTTGGCGGGAGAGTTTATTTCGCAGTCAAAAAGTTTTTCAGGGGGTACTTTATCAAGCAGCAGTGACTTGCATGTACCTAACCGGGCTGACTCGATATCCTTAGCATAGGAAACGGACTTCTTGTCATGCACAAGTTTACCCGCAAATAGAGGCTCTTCGGGGTATATTTTTTCCACCCTTCGGAAAAAGGCATTGGGCATCCTGAAAGCACCCAGAGATACCGAGTGAAGGGCATCCATGGGTAAATCAGTAAGCAACTCGTCAAAAAGCTTCCTGTAGCGTTCTTCGAAATCTAGACAGTCCATTACCGGGTCAATCCGAATCCCTACCTGCCAGCCAAGTTTGGCGAGTTGATGCATTGCCTCCGTTCGTGCATGGACGGACGGCACTCCGTGCTCGAGTTGTTTACTTATTTCTTCGGGTGTAAAACTAAAAGCGGTTATAACATTTTCCAAAGGTTTCATTTTTTTCAACACCCCAATGTTCAAACTTTTAGTACGCAATTCAAGGCATGCCTTGGGGTGTTGGGCAAAAAGTGGAAGAAAGAATTCAGCAAATTGAGTGACAGATTCCATTCCGAGGCTATCACAATCATAGCCCGAAAAAAACCAACTGGGCTCATGGTCTGTCTGTTTTACTTGGGTAAGGATATCCTCCCAGAAATCTTCATAATTAACAAACAGTACATAGTGAGCGGATGGAAACATACCCTGCAAAAAACAATACCGGCAATCGTAGAGACAGTTTAGAAGGTGAGAGAAATAAAAATTTTGCCTCCCACCAATCCCATAACTCGGAGGGATGGAATGAATTTTCTTTCCATTTTGTTTGGCGAGGATAAGGGCCGGTTTTTTCTTTTGCAGCCTAAAGCTTTGCCCGTTGGGGTTGAATACTTCCTTGTAATGATTGCAGGGAATTTTTCTGGCTTTGGGGAAGCGGAGAAAGAATTGCTGGGTCCGGGGGTGCCCTTCAATGTCTCTTTCGTAATAAATGTAATCAATCATCGGAGCACCCGGTGGGGTTCGATTAGTGCAGCTATAGATTTTAAGGCATTTTTGGCGTTTTTTTCACGCTCTAAGCATTGCAATATTTCCGCATCTTGGATTTTCAAAGAATGAGCTTGGTTGAGTAATCGTTCAAGTAAATGGGTTTGGGTCTGGGAAAATTTTTGGGTCAGCAAAGCTTGTCTCTTGCATGCTGTTACTTTTCGACTTGGCCTAATTTCGGAAGCCAATGCTTCCAGCTCCTCGACTATCGATAAAATGCTGGAGAGGTTCTTCTCAATCCCTTTAGTTACACTGCTGGGGTTGACTGCATGAATGGGGTTTTGCAAATTATCGGAAACAATTTTTACCACTTGGACCAGTTCACGGGTAATCCATTTTGAGGCTGTGATATAAAAACTATGGGCTTCCATATCATAGCCCATATCAGGTTCATACTTTTGACTGGGTTGATTACAGGTTAGGAGAGAAGACCGGATTATCTTTGGATCGATGAGTTGCGGAGGGTAAAATGTTTGCTTGTCTTTTTCTGCCAAGATTCGATCCGCAATAAAAAGAGATTCTAGGTCGAGGGATTGATGACCAGCAATGCCAAGGTTTAAGAATGGGGAAGCCAGGTCATCTGTAAAATTTCGACCGAGCAAAAATCCTGTGGCTCCTGCGGAAGCAATTTTTCCAATCCCAGAGACTACAAGCTGATCCCTGTCATTTTGAAAGGTAGGAAAGGGTGGGGAACCTGATACCTTTTTCATTTTCAGGGCATCAATCAATGGTTTGGCTTCTGCCTGTAAGGCGATGACGAAATTCATGAGTTTAAACCGATTCGAACGAAGGCAATAAATTTTTATATTGGAGGGATTTTTGAAGGTACATTTCGGCCTCTTTTTCTTTATGATGTTTCCTGAAACCTGCTGAGAGTACCTTACATTTTTGCACAAGATTACACAAGATAGCTTCTTGATTACTGGATGAAATGCCGGTTGTTTTAACAAGTTTCTCCAGAGATTGAACCCGGAAGCGGTCCATGCCCCAGACCTGTCTTGATAGTTGGTCCTTGTGCCCTCCATTTTTGGTAACCAATTTTTTATCAATGTAGCCAAAGGGTTTTTGCACTAAAATGCGCAACCATAAGTCATAGTCTTCACAAACAGGAAGACTTTCGTCAAAGCCTTCAAATTGTTCAAAAATAGAGCGATGGAGAATAACAGAGGATGGGCAAATTAAGCATCTTACCAAAGATCTTTGAAAAAGCTGTTCAGGAGATTTATCGAGGTATTTGGGGGGGATCACCTGGTTCCCATTTCGCACCCAAATCTCATCGGTGTGGGAGGCAAGAATATCGGGGTTTTCTTGGTGGAAACGGCTTTGTTTCTCCAACTTATCCGGTTGCCATTGGTCATCCGAGTCAAGAAAGGCAATCCACGGATATTGGGCTTTTTGAGCCCCCAAGTTTCTGGCCGCAGATACTCCTCTGTTTTCTTGACGGTACCATTGGACCGAAGGAAATATATTGGCTAGTTTTTCCTGGAGGGAAGAGGGAGAGCCGTCATCAACGACGATGACTTCGGCAGGGGTCAGGCTTTGCTTGTATACCGATGACAGCGCATCACGAAGGAAAGCAACTCGGTTCAAGCAAGCAATGACGACCGAGACTTCAAAAGCGTACGCTTGAGCGGACGCAGTCACCGCAAAGAAGGTGGGGAGGTTAAAATACCTTTACAGGGATTTCAACGGGCTCGTAGCCAGATGCCGTGATTATCATTTTACCTTCTCCAGGTTCACCACCCCGGACAGGGATGTTGACTGTTTTATCCCCTTCGGCAATAAAAGCCTCTGGCATGATAATAGACTTGGGAATATTGGTTTTAATATCGATAGGAATCCCACCGGCAGGGGCTTCGTAATCAATTTTGAATAAAACCGTTACAGAATCTCCCGATTGGATTTCAAGGGAATTGGGGACAACGCTGAGCACGCTTTCATCGATTCTAAAGTTTCCTATGTCCAAAGCACCGTGGGGACCACCAATAAGCTGAACCGGGTAATCAACCCCAGCCGGTAAGGATGGAACTGTAAACCTGAGTTCATTTTCCGAAAGGTATCGGGTGCTTGCTTTTTCTTCTCCAATGCTGATGGAGTCATATTTGGTAAGACCCCGTCCTTGAACCGCGATTTCTACACCAACTGGGCCACGGTAGGAAGCGAGATTACCAACATATCGGTTTTCCAGACGAAAAACTTGAAGCTCACTTTTGAGGGATCTTTGTGTCTGAGCTCCACTGTCTTTTTCTTTAATGTACTTGGCTTCAAAATAATAGGTGGCTTCGTCAAACCCTGCAGGTAATTTATAATCACAACTCCAAAGAGTCGGATTTACCGGGTCTTGGCTCATTGCAAACTTTTCACCACCGACGACGAGGGCAACTTCAATTGAATCGGACAAAATTTTTCTGTCCTGTAAATCAACTTCTGTTTGCAGGGTATAGATACCGGATGGGTTTTGGCTGATGTTTGTAGAAGTCAAGTTAATGAAGCTTGGTCTCTTGCAGCTCGAAAAAATGAACAAGCTTAGTGACAAGCCAATAAAAGGGATTAGTTTGGGTTTTAATTTCATGATTATTTAAAAGGTAACTTCTTATAGATTACACAATGCATAAAAAAAGTAAAGAGGCAGGCAAAATTTCGAGCCTGGGTATGTACATTCATGTTCCATTTTGTTCCACTACCTGTGACTTTTGCGCATTTTACCAGGAGAGACCAAGCAAAAAGGGATTTGATTTATTTTTTAAGGGGTTAAAGAGGGAGATGGATTACTTTTCGACCGATTCTTCTTTTTCAACTGTTTTTATTGGAGGTGGAACACCAGGTCTTCTCGGACCCGAGCAGATCATGCGTCTGGGTGAAATTATCCACACCCAGCAGCTAGAAAAATCAATTGAATGGAGTGTGGAAATTGCGCCATCGGAAATAACCGCTGAAAAACTCAAGAATTTAAAGGAAATTGGGGTCAATCGTATCTCTCTTGGGGTTCAGACTTTTGATCCCCAGCTAATGAAAGAGTTGGGCAGGGACCACGAGGTCGACCGGGCCCTGAAGGCTTATCAGCTTATTCGGGAAGCCGGCTTTTTATCGGTAAATATTGATTTGCTCTTTGGTGCCCCCGGGCAAAGCCTGGGAATGTGGGAAGAAGATTTAATGAAAGCGGTTCAGCTTGATCCAGACCACATTTCCACTTATTGCTTAACCTTTGAGGAAGATACCGCGCTGTTTGTAAAACTTTCGGAGGGGAAGGTGAAAATTGATCCAGAAAAAGAGGCGGCCTTCTATGAAAGAGCCTGGGAATTCTTGCCCCAGCATGGCTTTCCACAGTACGAAGTATCCAATTTTGCAAAACCTGGGAAAACTTGTCTGCATAACCTAAACACCTGGGCCATGAATGATTGGCTTGGTTATGGGCCATCCGCTGCTTCACAAGTGGGAGGAGTCCGGCGCAAGAATCTTGCCAATTTGGAAGAGTGGTCCGGGCAGTGGGAACGATCTGGTAAAGCTAAATTTGCCGAATTTGAAAAACTGCAAGCCTATGATTTAGCCTGTGATGCAATCCTCTTCGGTCTCCGGATGAATCAAGGCATCAATTTACAGGAGATTGGTCGAAAATTTCAAATAGAGGAAGTGTACTTTAGGGAAACCGAAAACTTTTTTCAAAGCCTAGAGAAAGAAAAAATGATGGAAAAAAATGATCATTGGCAATTAACCACAAAAGGGAGAATTTTGGCAGATGCGATAGCCAAAGAAATACCTTTTGAGCAAAGTTTTTCTAAGTAGCTACTAGTGCTTGTTCCAAAAGTTTACTGCTTTCTTCCAGCCCCCCTGTTCTTGCCCTAAGAATCCAGTTGCTTTCAAATCGTGCAACAATTTCTGTCGATTGGTAGTTTGTCTTGGAGGGGGAACCCAACATTGACAATCCTTTGTTCAGGCTGATGAGGTTTAAGTCGATGGCCAAAGAAAGTTCGCGATGAAACTTACCGTCACTCTCAAATCCCTGGGTTTTATCGAGGTCATGCTGCAAAGATTTTAGAAATTCAACCCCCTGGAATAATTTCGGCTTGGGGAAATTTTCCTTGAGGAATTGAGGCATTTTCTCGGGTTGCGGGCTGAACAGGATATTCCATGCAAGACTGGCATTAGGGATATTTGCCCCAATGATTTGATCAAGCTTTCCCAGTTCCATGAGCAGACTTGCCGGGTCAGCCATGGAGGATGGCCATAGGCTTTTATTCAGTTCCTGGGCAAGTGATTGATCATCAATTTCTTGATTATTCCATCCCCATTGGGCGGCTAAAAATAAGGAGGGGTAAAAAATGGGCCACGCCTGGTGATTCCCGCAATCCCCCCAGCTCGTGAGGAGAATACCATCGGCTTTGTGCTTGAATGCATGGGTGAATGCATTGGCTAAGTTTAGTCGTGCGGTTGGCCATCTTCCCGAAAAACTTCGCCAGGTAGCGGTGCCGGGGGCGAGGCAAAAGGACAGACCGCATGCAGATATGGCTTTGGCTTGCTCCGCAAAAGGGTGATCCGCTTCGTATCCCCAAATGATCGGTTTTGCGGATGGCGGGACAAGCTTTGCATTTTCAGGTTCCTCGAGAAGGACATCGGCCCAAAACTGCATACACCTCCCATGTTTTTCCACCAGCCTGCGGATACCATCTAGGTGTTGCAGGTATACCTTCGCTTTCCCCTGGCTTTTTACCTGATCAGCACTCCATCCTTGACCGAGTTCCCAGGGCTCATCCAGGCCGACATTGAAATGGCGGGAGCTGAAGTTTGGGAGGTATTCCTGGTATAAGCGGTCCATGAAATCCAAACTTGCCTGGTTTGGTTTAAGGGTACTGCCGTGGTCTCTTTCCATGAAAGGCTCTTCTCTGCGGAAACCAGTGGGGCACTCGGCGAGATGGTGATAGGCTTCGTGTCTTAGCCACCTTTCAAAGTGCCCGAAGGAATTGAGGTTGGGTACAAGTTCGATAAATCTTGCTTTGCAATATTGATCGATTTTTTTGATTTCAGCGCCGGTTAACGGAGATGAATTTTCCCAGACAATTGCATGGTCAGCGAAAGCGAATGTATGTTCTACATAGAGTTGTAATTCATTGTAACCTACCTTTGCCATTAGATCAATAAGTTCAAAAATACTTTCCATGGTCGGAACTTTACAGCGGCTTACATCGAGCATGAAACCACGCTGTTTAAAAACCGGGAAGTCCTCAATTTTCATGCAGGGAATTTTCTGCTCAAAGGTCTTGTTATGCAGGATTTTATCAAGGGTATTGAGTGCCCGGAAAACCCCTGCCTCTTGCCCTGCTTCGATGCATATCTTATCTGGGGTTATTTCCAAATAATATCCTTCTAGGTGAATAAGTTTTCTTTTTTTTACCAGGAGATTAGCTGAAGAAATGGTCTCAGTAAATGGATAGGCATTGGAAATAAAAAAATCGCGGGAAACTTCTTCGAATCGAGGCTCTAGAATTTGAAGACTCCAGCCTTTGGGCCTCTTGAAAAAGCCCGAAGTAAAAGATACATTTTGAGGCTTTGGGAAAATGGGAAGGGTGTTGCTCAACTTATCTTTTCTTTTTTGGAATGATTATGCCCATACCCCAGGTAATGAAAACGGTGATGGGCCATGCCCAAACCGTATTAATCGTAATTCCAAGTTCCCCCTGGTTGTCTTTTAGGAAGCTCCAATCTAGTGCACGCTGGAATGAAATTATATCATAATTGATCAGAATTTGATAAAAGTCCGGTCGCAGGCTTGCCACCAATAAAAAGGAGAGGGCAAAGCCAATGGATAGGCCTTGAACACTGGCCTTTGGGGTGAGAAGGGAGGCGAGAAACATCCCTAGCATGGGTCCGGTTGTGTAGGAAATCATGCCAAAGGCCAACTTGACCACATCCACATTGCCTCGCAGAGAATCAAGTTCAATAGCAAAGGCAGATAACAAGATGCCCCAGAACAGAACAAGAGCCCGTGACAAGAAAAGTTTTTTCCTTTCCTCTCCATTCCCTAACCGGTCTTTAAATAAGCTTAAAGTTGTCTGGGACAAGGCCGCCAGGATGGAATCCAGGCTGGATATAGCCGCGGCAAATACTCCGGCTAGAATAAGCCCCTTCAACCCAACAGGCAATTCCGTTACAATCCAGACCGGGTAGATAGAGTCTGAGTCTTTGGCAAAGATTCCGGGTTCCATACCGTTTATCCTCATAGGTTGGTAGTAAGCAAAGAGGGCAGCCCCGACAAAAAGCATGAGCAAGGTCAGGATGAGGGCTCCTGAACTGGCAATCATTGCTTTTCGGGCATCTTGAGCATCCCGGCAGCAAAACATTCGTTGGGCATTGAGTTGGTCCACACCGAAGGCACTTAAGTTTTGAAAAGGCACTGCGATGATAGCTACCCACAGGGTAAACCCGACAGCTGGGTCTGTCGTCAGGTTTAGCAGGGTGAACTTCCCAGCACTATTCCCGATATCAATCATTTCTGCCCAGCCTCCATCCAGAGTGGAGAGAATCCAGCCGAGAGAAAAGAGGCCGGCTCCCACAAAGAGAAAAAACTGCATGACATCAGTCCATATAACCGTCCTCATCCCTCCCATCAGGGTCCACCCAATGG
>Ga0181565_10004095_pt1 | contig 11147 bp, 8 predicted proteins | sample 101ome_16_FD_129661 | JGI IMG/M metagenome (GOLD analysis project Ga0181565, IMG submission 129661) | Coastal salt marsh microbial communities from the Groves Creek Marsh, Skidaway Island, Georgia - 101401AT metaG (megahit assembly) | ecosystem: Environmental > Aquatic > Marine > Intertidal zone...
AGCTATTGGTGACATTGCTATCTTCTTCTGACAAAAACTTTGAAAGTTCGTCACCATGAGAAGACAGTAATAGGTCATCAAATTCACTAACATTAGCTGAATTGACTATAAATTCAGAATTATTGGACTCCTCCACTTTATCTAGCTTATCACATGAAGTGAATAAAATTAGAAAAATTGGAATAAACCCAAGAAAATAAAAGCTTTTACTCATCGGAAACCCCTTTAGACAAATTGTAGAACGAAATTTTGGCAAGCACAATCCTGTCAAGTAAAAGGTTTACAATAGGGCCAGAGAAATTAATATTTACCATACATGCCTCACCCCATACCCGGCAGTCTAGATTTATTAGAAGCGGAGAATAAGTTTCTTAAGCAAACATTGAATGTACTTAGACTGGAACTTGAAAAGAAACAATCAGAACATGAGGATCAATCTCAGGTTCTCATTCAGTTGCATGAGCAAGAGAAAAAACAGTTCCAAAATACAATTCATTCACTGAGAAAATCTCTCGAAACAATAAAGCATGACCACGATGCGGAAAATCAAAAGATAAAGAGAAATTTCGCTAACGAGCAAAATCAAACCAAGTTAATTATAAATCAACTGAGGAACCAGTTGGAACTCCAGGAAATCAAGTTTTCTGAAGAGTCCCAAGCCAGAAACCAAAAGAGCCTCCAAGAGATTGAACAACTGAAGCTCAATATCTCCGGATTACGAGAGAATCTAGAATCCGCGAAGATTGAAAAAGCAGATGTTACTCAAAAGATTGAGAGTCAATATAGCTCAGAGATCGCACAACTTCGAAAATCTTCAATCAACTTGCGGGAAAAGTTAACCAATTCGAACGCACAAAATGCCGACGCAGTCCAAAAAGTTCATGCTTCGTATCAGAAAGAAGTTATTTCTCTTCAAAAACTAGTTTCAGAGCTACGAGATGAATTGGAGAAAAATGAAAGCAGAAAACAAGACGAACTACAGTCCGTTAAGTCAGAGAAGGCAAACGAAATTCTACAACTGCAACAATCTCTCTCGCAGGCTAGACAGAATATAGATTTTTTAAAAAATAAAGCAGATGAAAAGGCTCAAAAAGCAGAACGAATCAGTAGGATCGAAATTGAAGAACTTAAGAAAAACATCGAATCCTTACGACTAGAACTTGATAAAGAAGAGTCGAAAAAACAGGATGCGGTGCAGCAGGCACGCCGTGAAAATGCAACTGAAATAAAAAGTTTAAAAACTTCTCTTGTAAACACTCGAAACAAGCTTGAAAGAGTAAAAAATGAGGAAACCCAGCGTATCCAAAAAGCGACTGCCTCCAGAAACTCAGAAATTAAAAACCTTCAGACTGGAATCGCTGAACTTAGGCAAAACCTTGAACAAGCGAAAATTGAAAAGGAAGATGAGATTCAGCAGGTAATAACAGGAATCGAAGCTGAAAAAAAACAACTCAAGCAAACGATCCATTCACTTCGAATTAATATCGAAGACATTCATAGCAGAAAAGACGCATCAATACAAAAAGCTAAAGCCTCCCATGAGATGGAAATCCATGCGCTCAAGTTAACCATTTCAGAAATTCGGGAGGAACTCGAACAAGCAAAAAACGAAAAAGATGTAGCGGTTCAAAAAACTGAGGCAAAATCCTACAACGAAATCAATCAATTAAAAAAATCACTAGGGATGCTCAGAGAAAGACTTGAGCAGCAACAAAGTAAGTCTGATGATAGAATTCAGAAAATTACAGCTGAAGGAAATCAACGACTTCAGCAATTTAAGGATTCAATTGCTGAATTAAGACAAAACCTTGAAGAAAAAGACTTGGAGAAGGAAGCTGCCGTCGAAAAGTCATTCGCACAGTCTAATCAGGAAATTATTCAACTTAAAAAAACCCTTTTTTCAGTAAGAGAAAAATTTGACTCAGAAAAAGTAAATTCCGAAGAAAAGGTTCAACGGGCAGAGCTCAAATACCAAACTGAGATAACATCTTTAAAATCCACCATATCAAAATTGAGGGAAGAACTGGACAACTCTCAAAATGAAAAAGACAGGAGAATACAGGAGGCAGTTTCTAGCTATCAACTCGAAGTTACTCAACTGAAAGCCTCTATTGAAAATCTACGCGAAAAACTCGAACGGGCTGAAGCCAATGCATCCGATAAAGAGCAACGATTAGCCGCCAAAAAAGAATCTGAAATAAGATCTTACAAGAAAACCATCGAAGATATAAGGACGGAACTTGAAAAGTCGATTATATCAAAAGAGGATATAGAGCATGAAATTTCCAATAAATTTATTATGGAAATTAAATCGCTACAGAATTCCCTGTTTGAGACTAGAGAAAAGTGCGAACGGTTAAGTAATGATAAGGATGACTTGGAAATAAAAATTTCTGCGAATTATAGTAGCGAAATTAATCAACTGAAAAAAAATCTAACAGAGTTAAGGGAAAACCTTGAAAAAGCCTCTCTTGAAAAAAGTACCGCAGTTCAAGATGCAGTTGCGAAAAGTAATTCTGAAAATGATAGCCTAAGAAAAACTATTGTCGAATTACGGGATAAAATTGAAAATACTCAAAATAATACCAAAGACGAGGTGCAAAGAGTTCACTCTCTGACATCGAGGGAAATCAATACCCTCAGGCAAACCATCTCTTCATTAAGGGAATACATCGAACAGAGTGAAAATCGCAAGCAAAGTGACATTCAAACTGCTACCGCCTCCCAAAATAATGAAATCAGCCATTTTAAAAGAATGGTCGGCTCTCTAAGAACAGAGCTTGATGAAAAAGGGAAACTCTATGAGTATAATCTTCAAAAAGAGGCAAAAGCGTACACTAAAGAAATTGATCATTTGCAAAAAACTATTATCGAACTTCGAGCAAGACTAGAAAATGACTAAAGAGGATAACAAAAACAAAACTTTCAAAAATGCTAAATCCAAACGAACGGAGCGATTCTCCGATATGTTGCTCCAGGTCACCACAGACTTGGCTAAAACAAAATCACTGGATGAAGCACTCGAAACCCTTGTTAAGATAACAACATCAACCATTGGGGCGGAAAGAGGAACTATTTTTCTTAATGATGCTTCTACGGGTGAATTATATTCGCGAATTGCACAGGGCAACTTTAGGCGGGAAATTCGAATTCTAAATACTAAAGGTGTTGCTGGATGGGTATTCTCGAAAAACCAGGGTGTTATCATCCACGATGCTATAAAGATGAAAGATTTAATAAGGCTGTAGATGTTAGAACAGGTTTTAGAACGAAGAGCATTCTTTGTGCACCACTACGTACAATTGCCGGTGAAGAAATTGGTGTATCCCAGATTCTTAATAAAGTAGATGGCGAATTCGAACAAGAAGACCTGGACTTGCTCGAAGCAATGACTGAGCAGGCAGCCATTGCAATCCAAGGAAATATTATTGTTGAACAGATTGAAGCGGCAAGAAAACAGGAATTGGAATTCTTGGATGTTGTTTCTCAAGTTTCATCGGAGCTTGAACTCACTCCCCTTCTTCAAAAAATTATCACGACAATTTCCACAATGCTGGATTGTGAGCGAGCTACTCTTTTTATTAATGATGAGAAAACGAACGAATTGTACACGGAAGTTGGAGAGGGACTAGACGAGAAATCCATTATTAAATTCCCCAATCACCTGGGTATTGCTGGTACCGTTTTCACTTCGGCAAAACCCGTCAATATACCCCATGCCTATGCAGATCTTCGCTTTAATCCGAGCTTTGATAAGCAAACTGGATTTTTCACCAGATCGATCCTTTGCATGCCTGTGTTTAACAAGGAAGGTAAAACAATCGGTGTAAGTCAGGTTCTCAATAAAAGAGGAGGTTCCTTTAACGCTGAAGATGAAAAGAGATTAGCCGCATTTACATCTCAGATATCCATGGGCATTGAAAATGCAAAGCTGTTCGATGATGTTCAAAATCAGAAAAATTACTCCGAAAGTATCCTGTCAAGTATGCATGATGCGGTTCTTACAATTGATGAAAATGGAATTGTCAAAACATGCAACACGGCCGGATTAAGAATTCTTCAAGTGCCAATTCTAGCTGAAATTTTGGAGCAACCCATAAAGGAAATCTTGGGGGAACGTAATGAGTGGCTCATTAACAAGCTCGAAGATGTAACAGAGGATGAAGATTTCCTGGATGCGGAAATTGCCTTAGAGGGAGAAAAACTATCAGTTAATGTATCCTTGCTACCCCTTTTAGGCCAGAAAAAGGAAAACTTGGGAACGATGCTGATGATCGAGGATATAAGCTCGGAAAAGAGAATGAAATCGACGATGTCTCGATATATGGACCCTGAACTGGCTGACCAACTGATGAACGCAGGTGACAGCGATGATATTATGGGCGGTAAGCAAAGTATTGGCACGGTATTATTTTCGGATGTGCGAAGCTTTACTACAATTACTGAAGAATTGGGTGCTCAAGGAACAGTTAAACTGCTCAACGAATATTTTACAATCATGGTTGATTGTATAACGGATGAAGGCGGCATGCTCGATAAATTCATTGGCGATGCCATGATGTGTATATTTGGCACACCAGTCCCTCACGACGACGATCCTGACAGGGCCGTGAGAGCTGCAATTCGCATGATGACCGACTTAAATACTTTTAATGACAAAAGGGCCACCGAAGGAAAGATGCCCATTGATCATGGTATGGGCATAAATACAGACTCCATTGTCTCAGGAAATATTGGCTCACCCAAAAGAATGGACTACACAGTTATTGGAGATGGGGTTAACCTAGCAGCCAGAATTGAAAGTGCATGCAAACAATACGGTGCCCACATTTTAATTAGTGAGTTTACCCATAACGCCGTAAAAGCAACTTACCGGACCCGACAAGTTGATTATGTAATTGTGAAAGGGAAGACTGAACCTGTAGGAGTGTATGAAGTTCTAGATTTTCACGACAATGACAGTTATCCTAATTTGGTAGAAGGATTGGGACTTTTCAATGACGGGTACAGATCCTGGAATGAAGGAAAGTGGGATCAAGCAATCAAACTTTTCAAAGATGTGAAAAAAAATAATCCCAATGACAAAGCTGCCCAGCTATATCTTGATCGCTGCGATCACATGAAAAAGAATCCTCCCAAGGGAGACTGGGATGGCGTTTGGGTGATGACAACCAAATAAGTTTTCATGGATGCCAAACAACATCTCCAAAAAGCCATTGAATTGGATGCAAATTATGCAGATGCATACTATGAGCTCGGTCTATTATTAAAAAAAGATGGGGATTCCGATGGGGCTCTGGATCATTTTCAAAAAGCGGTCAACTTGAGGGAAGATTTTGCAGAGGCACAATGCGAATTGGCGATTATGTTAATGTTAAATGATGATTTGGAATCATCTAGAAATCACTTTCTCAATTCGTTGGAAATCAATCCGAATTTCGCCAAATCGTATTTTAATTACGGATTGTTACTCATCAAACTTGACGACATTGAAGAGGCAAAAAACAATTTTGATAAAGTTACAGAAATAGATCAAAACTTTGCCCGTGCTTATTTCAATAAAGCAAAACTACTTACCAGTCCTGACGATTTCGAAGACGCTAAGAAAAATTACGAAACCGCACTTGATATTGATGAAACTTTTTTAGAGGCCAATTATTATTTAGCGAAGCTTCATCTTGGTGGAAAAGCTACCGACAAAGAAGGCACTCTCATTGATCAGCAAAACCTAGAAGAGGCGGAAACGCATTTCAAAAAAGTTCTCGAAATTAACCCTGAGCATTACAAATCACTCTATAACCTGAGCAGAATTTATGTTCAGAAAAGCCTTCTTAAAAAAGCAGAAAGCATTCTTAAAAAGGCACTTTCTCTCAATGCCGAATATTCCAAGGCACACTTTCTCTATGCTCATGTTTTGGAACACACTAATAAGAAAAAAGAGGCTAAAAAGCATTTCCAACTATCGATAGATTATTATGACAAAAACCAACTAGCACATTTTCGGTTGGGTGTGATGCTATATTTAGAGGGTAATGAAGAGGGTGCACTTTCTCACTTCAAAACTTCCATTAAGATTAATGCAAACCACGCGGAATCTCATTATTACACAGCTATGATCATGAGGAGTGATGAGGACCCCTCTCTCGCAAAGAAGCATTTTTACAAAGCATTGGAAATTAATCCGGAATACGCCCTAGCCTATTTCGAGTTAGGTAATCACACTGTAAATCATGGAGATTTTAATGAAGCTAAGCTTCATTTTCAAAAGGCGACTGATTTAGATCAAAATTTCGTACTCGCATATTTCCACTTGGGTAAGATTTTAACAAACCCGTCGGAATATTCTCAAGCATACAGAAACTATGAAACTGCACTTGAAATAAATCCGGAACTTGCCGAATGTCACTATTGGTTCGCAAAATTACTTTCCAAAGGCGAAAAATTAAAATCAGACGGTTCTATTACACAAGAACCAGAAATTCTGAAAGCAAGGCATCACTTGGAAAAAGCCATACAAATTGATAATAATTTTTCAAAAGCCTATTATAAACTTGGTATCCTGCAGGTAACCAACAAAGAATACAGCATGGCCCTAAAAAACTTTGAAGAAGCCATAAAATTCAATAAGAACTTTGCGGAAGCACATTATCAAATAGCTCTTTTGCTAATGGATGAAAATGCCAAAAAAGAGATAGTCTCCCCCAAAAAAAAATCACAGAAAAATAAAGTATCCCGGTAAGATTATTCTCTATACATGTCAACTGAAGCCAGGGCCCTTCATCATCTTCAAAAAAGTATTGAGATAAATCCTCATTTCGTTGATGCACGAGTGTTTTTAGCCGAATATTACCATCGGAATAAGGAACCCGATAAAGCACTCGGTATAGTAAACGAATCCCTATCCAATGGTTTAAAGAATTCAAGACTTTTAAACTTAAAAGCCTTAATTCAGCTCGAAGAGTTCCCTAAGGAAAAAGGTGCCGAGGAAACTGTAAAGGATGCTTTAAAATTTGCACCAAAAGATGTTGAAACCCTGCATCTCGCTTTAAAGATTTCTTCAATATACGGGAATACTAAACTTAAACTTTTCAGCATCGAGCAACTCATTTCGACAAACTCAGCTTGCCCTCAACTTTATCTTGAAATTGCTGTAATCAAATTCAAGCATGGGTTGATAGAAGATGCCAAAAAATATTTTGAGCTGGTCGTAGATCTAATGAATGATGATGCGGATTGCCTTGTTCAAGCGGCAGATTTTTTCTTTCTTTGCAGAGATGATTTTGAGGGGCAAGAAGTTACAGATACTATTCAATATATTCGCACCCTTCTCTCAAAAGTATTGTCCTTAGAATCGACAAACTCGCATGCGAAGTTGCTTTTATCATTTCTTGAATTGAGGCAGGGAGATGAAAGGAAGGCCTTAAACCTAATGAAGGATTGTTTTGAAGCAGGTTTTAATTATGAAAAATATTTTTTGGAATTTTATCAATTAAGTCTCAAAATTGAAGGTAGAAAAAAAGCGGATGTAATTTTGAAAACTTGTTTATCAAAGCCTGAGGCAAAAGGTATGGCCTTTTACCTGCTTGCCAAGCAAATGTTCGATTCGAAAAATAAAGAATGTCTCAGGCATTCTTTGAATGCAATTTTTCACTTGGCAAGGATTCTGAGATTAAAAATTAAGCGTTATTCTGAATTAAAAAATAACTCTGAATTTTATGCTGCAAAATTTAACTTAACAGAAATTGAATCTCTTTCAGGAATGATTGCGGAATCTTACCTTGTTTACTATCAATTTTGTCTCCACAAGAATAGGTTGGTCAAAGCCAAAGCTCTCGAAGGATACAAATTTTTTAAATTTATTAATCCGTAACCTTATCTCCTTTAAGAATTAATCCACATATTGGTAAGGAGATCACATAGACTGATTGGAGAACAAATATTGTTACCCAAAACTCTTTAATTAGCGTGGTAATAATAAGAATGGTAAACACTAAAATGAGGGTCGCACTTTTCTTGCGTATCTTAAATCTAAATTTCTTAAATGAAATGGTTCGAATATTTGATATCAACAGTATGGAAACTACCGCAATCCATACAGTTGCAATAAGAACCATCACTGTGTTGTCGATTTTAGTTGGTAGGCTCAACCTATTACCAACTAAAGTAATAACGATAGGAATAAGCATAATTCCGGCACCTGCAGGTGAAGGAACACCTACAAAGAAGCTATTGGCTGATTCTCTGTTGTCAGATGACTGATCCATTATATTAAACCTTGCCAGTCTTAATAAACAACATGCGGTGAAAAGTGTGCAAGCCACCCAAGTCCAACCTAAAAAGTATGAATCAAAATCAGTTCCGGTTGTATCTTTGAGCCAAAAATAGATAATTACAGAAGGAATCACACCGAAATTTACCGCATCTGCCAAGCTATCTAATTCCGCACCAAACCTTGATGTTGCTTTCAAAAGCCTTGCAGTAGCCCCATCTAATACATCAAAACAAGCAGCCACAATGATAGCCAACAACGCATTTTCCCAATGAGAGTCTAGTGCGTATTTTATTGCAGTCATTCCACAACATAGACTTATAATTGTAAGAATGTTCGGCAGTAATTTTATGAATGACAAGCGATTGGACTCATTTGTATTTCGATTTTGTAATTCAGTTATCATCGTGCTCTTTACCTTATATCTGTTCCTCGGAATAAGCTGCCAAAAAGAGACATGGAATCCTGACGATCAATATTTTAATGAAATTGACCGGATGAAGAAAATATCTTCTTTCCGGGAATCCGAAGTTCGTGAGAAAGCTCATAAAAATGTTCTTAATGCAAAAGCAAACCTTTATCAAAACCTAGGGTCAGATCTAGAATTGAATTCATGGATTATGCAAAATAAATACAGGATGCCTTTAGTCGCGAAAGCTGAGCACAATAATATTTCCTGGGAAAAACGAAGGGTAAAGTTTTCGAATATCATGGAATTCTATTATGGAGGTCAATCAGAAGAATTTAATTTGGCCACGGAAAATGATTTTGAAATATTCTTTATATGTAATTTAGATCGCATAACTTCTTTTGAGAAATTTTAGTCATTTTTTTCAAAACACAAGATCAACTTCCTGACTGCACCCTCTGTTAATAGACTTGGGGTTATAGAAAATAACTGCCAATCCTTACCAGCCATCTCGTTTAACTCATCTTCCAATACCTTTGCAATGGTTGCGGAAATGTCCTCTCCCTTAAGTTTCAATTTGTTGGTCTCAATTACTTTTGTACAGTATTTTTTCATTTTGATAAAATATACATTGGCCTGAATTATCGCTTTCTACATTAATAGAATTTCAAGTGCATTTGAAACTCTCAACCCTACTTCCCTATTTGAATGAGGGAAATCAAAAGAAGATCCTGTCATTTTCTCGTAAACCTGAATGTAACGAAGTGACAACTCCACGATCAACTCGGATGGTGCCTGGGGTAATTCTCTGTCATTATACGGATCACAATTTTTCTTAAACCAGAGACGTAAAAATTCTTTGTCTATATTTTCAGGTTCTTCCCCTTTTGCGAATCTTTCTTCATAAGTAGAAAATTCCCAAAAACGACTTGAATCGGGGCTATGCACTTCATCAATTAACACAATTTCTCCAGTCGATGATATTCCCATCTCATACTTAGTATCCACTAAAATATAACCTTTTTCTTGTGATACTTTTTGCCCAAATGAAAATAATTCAATAGCTTTCCGAGAGCAATATTCCCATTGAGACTCATTCATAAGATTCTGCGAAATAATTTCTTCCGGAGAGATGGGCACATCTCCAATTTCAGCTTTGGTTGTAGGCGTAATGACAATATTTTCTAATTTCTGATTTTTAACCAATCCATCAGGAAAATTTATTCCGCAGTAATTTCTTCTTCCGGCAGCGTAATTAGTCCATAAAGATGTGTTCGATGATCCCGTGATGTAACCACGGACAACAAACTCAACCGGGAACGGAGCACATTTTTCAACAACAGAAATATTCGGGTCAGGCACTTCAATTAAGTGATTTTTCATGATATGCCCTGTCTTCTCAAACCACCAAGCACTAATCATATTCAAAACTTGGCCCTTAAAGGGCACACTTGCTAATACTCGGTCAAAAGCCGACTGACGATCGGTAGTAACAAGGGCGAATTTTTCATCAAGTTCATAGCACTCTCGAACTTTGCCACTATAAATCGGAGAAGAAACTGAATTAATTACTGTTAAACAATTGTCCAGATTTTTCCTTATTTCTTCAGAATATTTTTCTAATTTATTTTTTTTCACAAGTTTACTCAAAGCACAAATATTTGTCCTTCATTCGCTTTTAGGCAAGGTAGTTCGTTTCATTGACGCTACTTGCTTCTCCTGTTAGAAAATTACCAACTTTATCAAAATTTTTCTTATGAGCGAAGATACTTACGATTTGATTATACTAGGCGGAGGCCCCGCTGGTTATGCTGCTGGAATTCGAGCAGGACAGTTGGGGAAAAAGGCGGTTGTCATTGAGATGGAACGGGCCGGGGGTACCTGTCTAAACTGGGGTTGTATTCCATCGAAGGCTCTACTTAAAAGTGCTGAGATGTTTCAAAGCCTTCATCACGCCGAAGATTTGGGTATATCATGTGGGGAGATTTCTTTTGATTTTGAAAAAATTATTAAGCGATCCCGTGGCGTTGCCGATCAAATGGGTGGGGGTATCGAATTTTTGTTTAAGAAAAACAAGGTTGATTACATTGTCGGAAAAGGGAAAGTCCGTTCGGCTGGAGAGGTCGAAATTACTGAGGGAGAAGATACAGGAAAGGTCATCTCAGGAAGCAACATCATGATTGCAACCGGATGCAAGCCACGGACTCTGGATGAGATAGTAGTAGATGGAGAGCGTGTCATGACATCAAGAGAGGCCTTGGCGATGAAAAAACAACCGAAATCCATTGCTATCATGGGTGCAGGTGCGATCGGGGCAGAATTTGCTTATTTTCTTAATGCCTTTGGAACCAAAGTGACCCTGGTTGAAATGCTTCCCAATGTACTCCCCGTTGAGGACAAGGAAGTTTCAGATGCCTTGCTAAAATCTTTTAATAAACAGGGGATAGATTGCCGGACCGGAACGAGAAT
>Ga0181565_10004104_pt1 | contig 11134 bp, 8 predicted proteins | sample 101ome_16_FD_129661 | JGI IMG/M metagenome (GOLD analysis project Ga0181565, IMG submission 129661) | Coastal salt marsh microbial communities from the Groves Creek Marsh, Skidaway Island, Georgia - 101401AT metaG (megahit assembly) | ecosystem: Environmental > Aquatic > Marine > Intertidal zone...
ATATATATGTTTTCTAGATTTATTTATTTTTAATAAATCAGTAATAGTGGCCGGACATATCAGTTCTTTACAGGTACCACCAAGGCCAATAGTTGTTATATTTTTCAAAGGATAGTTATGTTTTATCATTATTAAATAAATTTATAATATTTTTTATATCACCTGCTCCCTGCAGAAGTAATACTGTATCTTCATCTACAAATGCTTCTATTGTTTTCTTTACATTACGTAATGATTTTAGATAAATTTTATTTTTTGCTTTTAGTTTTTTATATAAAAATTCTGAATCATACATCGTCTTTTTTTCACCTGCAGAATAAGTAGGTAAAAGTATAATCTTATCAGTATCATTTAATACTTTTAACATCTCTCTCCAGGAGGACTTTGTTCTTGAGTAACGATGAGGTTGAAATACAATCAAGATTTTTTTGTTAGGATATATTTCTGTAATGGTACCTATCGTAGATTTAATTTCAGAAGGATGATGACCATAATCATCAATAGTAAGCACTTTCTTATTATTAATAGATATCTTCTCATGTATATCAAATCTTCTTGATACTCCATGAAAAGACGTAAGAGAAGTAATTATATTTGATGGTTTAATACCTATAAATATACAGACAGCCATCGCAGTTAATATATTATAAACATTATGTTGTCCTAAAAGCTTAGTTGAAACTAAATATTTTTTTTTATTATAATTTACATTAAATTTCATCTTGTTTTTACTATATAGTATGTTACTTGCATACAAATCATTATTTTTTTTAAATCCAAATGTAAAAATATTTCTATTAATATTTTTAGCTAGGTTTAAAGAGTATTTATCATCTCCATTAATAAAGACTTTTCCATAAAATGGAATCGATTTTATGAATTCACGCATACAGGAAAGTAAGTTACTAAAAGAGTTATTATAATTTTCTAAGTGCTCAGCATCTAAATTAGTAATTGCGACAAGATGAGGTTTTAGTTTAGTAAAATCTGGATTACTCTCATCTGTTTCTGTTATTAAATAACTACTATTACCTAATTTGACATGCGGATCGTCAGTTTTGAGCATACCTCCAATCAGATATGTAGGATCAAGATGATTTTTATAAAGTATATGGCTTAATAAACTTGTAGTTGTAGTCTTACCATGTGAGCCAGTTATAGAAATACCATATTTTAATCTCATCAATTCAGACAGTATCTCCATACGCGAAAGTATTGTCATATTATTAATTCTAGCAAATGACATTTCTATGTTATTTTTTTTTATTGCATTAGAAAAAATGATTATGTCATCTTTATTTATATTTTTAGGATTATGGCCTATGTATACTTTTATCTTCAGCTTGCGTAATCTTTTTACAGATAAGGTGTTATCGATATCTGAACCATGCACAGTAAATCCTAAATTATGGAGTAATTCTGCAATGCCCATCATTCCAGCACCGCCAATTCCAATTAAGTAAAATGATTTATTTTTAAGATGATGTGTTATGGAGTTTTTCATGTAATTCCGGAATATTCTTTAGGATTATATCACTAGAATCAAATGGAAAAAGAGATTTAACATTATTTGCCATTATGTGTAATTCATTCTTATTCAATAACAGTCTCTTAATACATCGTTCTAAATTTTCTCTAAATTCATTGTTTTCCTCTACCATTAATGCAGCATTTTTTTTAGACAAATACTTAGCATTATTCAATTGGTGATTATCTGTTGCATAAAGATAAGGAATCAATATAGATGCTCTACCAGAGATTGATATCTCACTTAAAGTCATAGATCCAGATCGTGAAATGATTAAATCAGACCATTCGTAAAGTATATCCATCTCATAAGAGAATTCGATTACTTTAGCATCAATATTAAATTTTTTATATTGTTCCTCAACTTTATTTTTATTATTTACACCGCATATATGCATGATATGAATGGAATTTGAAAAACATGAGAAAGACGCAGGAATATTTTCATTAAAGAATTTAGCTCCTTGGCTTCCTCCGAAGATTAGGATATTGGTTTTATGCCTGTTTTGTTGATATTTTTCATCAGGGCAAGTTATATTTTTAAAATTTTTTTTAAGTGGATTACCAGATAATATAACTTTAGATTGTTTTGGAAATGTATTTGGAAATGTTTGAAAGGTTTTCTTTGTTATTAAATTATTAAGTTTATTTGCAGATCCGGGTATTGAATTTGATTCATGCGCGTAAATTGGTAAACCGTATAAAAAGCCAGCTAAACTTACAGATGTACTAACATAGCCCCCGAATCCTAATATAAAAAGAGGTCTATTTTTACTTATAATCCTGATACTTTGAAAGATAGATTTTACAAAGTTTAATATTCCTCTAACTTTATCAAAAATATTCTTTCCTCTGATACCTGTTGATGTTACATGAAATAGTTTAATTTTATTATTTTTTATTAATTTATTTTCAATACCATTTTTTGTCCCAATCCAAATAATTTCATAGCCTTTACTCAGTAATGACTCAGATATGTTTAAAGCAGGAATTACATGCCCGCCAGTTCCGCTTGATGCTATCATTATTTTCTTAGTCATTTAATACTTCTATGAACTGCCTGGCTGCGTGTCTGTTTCTTCTCAATTTGTATCCTAATCAGAATACCAATATACGTAAACATTAGAAGAAGGTTTGTGCCGCCATAACTTATGAATGGAAGACCCATCCCTTTTGTAGGAAATAAACCAATGTTGACTAAAACATGTATTAGAGTCTGTATTATCATTAATAGTATAATACTCAAGACTAAGTTTGACGAAAACTCAGAATTCACACGAGTATTACTATAAAAGATAAACATACGCCAAAAAAGTATAATATAGAGCAACAAGATAAAAACAAGAAAAATAAAACCAAGTTCTTCACCTATGATAGCAAGTATAAAATCATTGTATTGTTCAGGTAAATAAAATAGTTTTTGCATACTTGAACCCAAACCTTGCCCAAAAAGGCCCCCTGATGATAAAGCTATTTGCGATGCAATTATTTGATAACCGCTGCCTTGTGGATCATTCCATGGGTTTATAAATGCAAGAAATCTTTGAACTCTATATGGATATAGGACAATGAGTAAAATAATTGGAATAATTGCTGCCACAGATATTTTTAATAAATGAGACAATCGAACATTTGATATAAATGAATAAATTACAAATGTAGAAAATAATAATATCATGCTTCCAAAATCCCTCTGTAAAACAATGATAAACATTAGTATTGATGCGAAGAAAAATATTTTAAAAAAATCTTTATTGAAGTTATTTCTTACAATGTATCCAGATAACCAAATAAAGAATAATAATCTTGATACTTCTGAGACTTGTAAGGTAAAAAAACCAAGATTGATCCATCGTGTTGCGCCATTTATCGTAACTCCAATACCAGGTACATGGACAAGTAAGGATAAAAGTAAGGATAATAATAAAAAATACTGACCATAATCATAATAGAACTTAATTTTAATACGAGTAACAACATAAAGAACAGACAAACCTAATATGATGAATAACAGTTGTTTTTTAAAAAAAAATAGTGGGTTAGAAAATTTTGTTGCAGCAAAATCGACAGTTGATGAAGTTACCATGACTAGACCAATAATTATAAGACTGGTAACGCATGCAAGAAAGAGTGAATCTAGACCTCTATTATCAAAGAAATCAAAAGCATTTTTAAACTTTTTTATTAACATAATAATTTACAAGATTTTTAAAGTGATTACCTCTTTCCTCAAAGTTGTGATAAAGAGAGAAACTTGATGTGCCAGGTGAAAAAAGAATAGTTGTTTTTCTTCTAAAGTCAGAAAATATATATGAGACAACTTCCTCCAGATTATTAAGAAATATTGTATCAACATTAGGCAGAATTTCGTTATATAAATCCTTTTTATTGCATCCAAATAGTATTAATAATTTGACTTTATCATTTATTATTTTTGATAGTGATGAGTATGAGATCTTTTTTTTATCACCTCCCATAATCAAAGTTACACTACTTGAAATTGATTCAAGCGCATTTAATGTTGAGCTGGCATTAGTTGATTTTGAGTCATTAATAAAATTAGTAGCTTTATATGTACAAAATTTTTCTAGCCTATGTGGTAGTGCTAATCTTTGTGAAAAACCAATTAATGTATCATTAGTTGAAAGTCCTATAATTTTTAAAATGGCAAGACATGCACACAGATTCATTACTTCATGTTTACCATTAACTTTAAATATTTTTTTATTCAGCTTTACAGATTTATAATCCATAAATGAGATTTCTTTTAAAGCTTTCCCATTAATAAAGAATTTATTTTTATTTATATTATATGTTTGATATTTTTTTGATACTTCTATGTCTGAGTTAATAATACAGTTATCTGCATTATTAAATATTTGCAATTTTATATCTAAGTATTCTTTCAAGGAATCATGTCTATCTAAATGATCCTCAGAAATATTGAGAATTATAGAAATAAAAGAGTTAAGGTTCTTTATATATTCTAATTGATAACTTGAAAGCTCAATTATTATGTACCTGAAATCTTCTTCAAGCGCTTTGAATAAAGATACTCCATTGTTTCCGCAGGCAAGAGCTCTTTGGTTATTATTGTTTAAAATATCTGCAAGGAGATTCACTGTAGATGTTTTTCCATTAGTTCCTGTTACACAAATATATTTAGCTTTCAATTGACTTTGGAGAAGTTCAACATCTGTTATGAATTTACAGCCAGCATTAAGAAGTTTTTTCACATATTTGTTTTGTTTTTTAATTCCTGGACTTATAACTGTATAGCTGATACTTCTAATATTAATTATTCCATTTTTGGTGTGTATAATGTCATTATCAATATTTAAAATATCCTCTGTATTTATCCCTTGATAAGTAATTGAATTTTTATCAAAAAATATCTTACAGTTATTATATGTTACTCCTTTACCAAGTATAAGAAACGATAATTTAGATAAATTCATCTTATCTTCAATGTAGATAATGCAAGTAATACGAGTATAAATGTCACTATCCAAAATCTCATAATGATTTTAGGCTCAGATAGTCCTGAAAGTTCATAATGATGATGTAAGGGTGCCATTTTAAATATTCTTTTTCCATTTCTGAATTTGAATGAAAGAACTTGTAAAATGACAGACATGACTTCAGCAATAAATATTCCACTCATTATAGCAAATGCAAGTTCTTGTTTTAGGATTATTGCTAGCAAACCCAGAGAGCTACCGAGAGACAATGATCCACAATCACCCATAAATATTTCTGCTGGATAAGAATTAAACCATAGGAATCCTAAACCTGCACCTACCAATGAAGCTGCAAAGATTGCAATTTCACCTGAACCTTGGATATACGGAATAAGTAAGTACTCAGAAATAATCATATTTCCATGCGCATATGCAAAAATAACAAATGATGATGCAATTAAAATACATGGCAATATAGCAAGACCATCTAAACCATCTGTTAAGTTAACTGCATTTGACGAACCAACTAATATAAAAATTGCCCATGGGATGAAAAGTATTCCTAAATAAAAACTATTATCTTTCATAAATGGAACAACTGACTCTATTGATCCCGTTTCCATATATGTATATAAAAATATTGTAATTAAGGATGCTATAACTATTTGGAAAAAAAGTTTTAATCTGCCTTTAATGCCATCGCTATTTTTTTTTATCAATTTTTTATAATCATCATAGAATCCTATTAGGCCAAAACCAAGTATTCCAAATAACAATATCAATATGTAATTGTTATTTAAATCTGACCATAATAATGTTGAAATGACTACAGAAAATATAATCATTACACCACCCATTGTTGGAGTAGCATTTTTATCATCTAAATGACTTTTTGGCCCGTCTTCTCTTATAGATTGATAAAATTGTTTGTTTTTAAGAAATGAGATAATAGCTGGGCCTAGAAGAAGTGTAATTATCAGCGCAGTAAGAGCTCCCATCACTATTCTAGTAGTTAAATATAAAAATGCATTAAACCCAGTATTATATTGGGTAAGATATTCAAATAAGAGTAATAACATAGTTAACTGAGTTCCCGCACTATAGTATCAAAATTCATGAAACGAGATGCTTTGATTAAAACAGAAGATTGACTATTTGAGATATATTTTATTTGTCTAATTAATTCGTTCATATCTTTTGAAGTATAACAATTCTTACCATATATTAATTTAGCATCTTCCATGTACTTTCCCATATAGAATAAATATTTAATTCCCAATTTTTTTGATAATTCAAATATCATCACATGACTTTCATGTGACCTTGCTCCTAATTCACCCATGTCACCCATTACGAATAATTTTTCACGATTAGTTTGTGAAAATTGATTTAAAGCAGCTTTCATAGATTCCGGGTTTGCATTATAGGAATCATCAATAATTATTGACTTATTTTTCGCGATAAATTTATAGAATCGTCCTTTTACTCCTAAAAATGATTCAAAACCTTTTATGACATCATCTTTACTTGCTTCAGATTCCATAGATATTGCAACACTGAATAAAATATTTATAGGTAATATATTTTCAATATTGTTTTTACTTACTTCAAAAGCATTTCCATGAACAGATATTTCGTAACTATGGTCGGAGTATGATTTAAGAACATAGTCTGCATCGTCTTCCAGAGAGATAGTTACTATTTCTTTATTAGAATTAATATATCTCCATTGTTGATAGTGCTTATCATCTACATTCAAGATTACTTTCTTTGTATTTGAATGTGAATAAATCTCTTCTTTCGTTTTGATCAAGTTCTCCATATTCATAAATGACTCCATATGGGCTTCAGAAACGTTTAATAAAGCAGTTAGGTTAGGTTCTGATATTGATGTTAAATATTTAATGTCTCCTAGCTTACTAGCTCCATGTTCATATATACATCTGTTAGTATCTTCTGAAGCATTTAAAATTGATAAAGGTAGGCCGATCTCATTATTAAAATTTCCAATTGTAGTGCTTGTCTTAAAAGATTCTTTTAATATGGAGTCACATAATTTTGTGACTGTTGTTTTCCCGTTGGTGCCAGTTATACCAATAGTATAAGGGGAACCAATCTTATTTTTATAATTTCGAGCTATTGTACCTAATGCAGCAATGGTATTGTCGACACTGATTGTTGTAACCCTATTTTCATTGGTGATATGAGATTTATTATAAATTACACACCTTGCACCATTATTTATTGCATCTGATATAAACATGTGACCATCATATGTATGACCTGGTATTGCTATAAATAAATCACCTTCTGTGACTTCTCTGCTATCAATAGATACCTTATTAATTGCTAAATCAAAACCGCTAAATGTATTGGATAGATAATTAGCAATATCTGAGATTTTAAGATTCATCTTTGTTAATTAATAAATTTAGGTAATTGATATCATTATGTCTTATTTTTTTGTTTTTCTTCAATATATAATCTTCATTACCTTTGCCTAATATGAAATTTAAACTATCTTTTTTTGAATTTTTAAATAAATATTCAATTGCTTTTTTACGTGACTCAATAACTATATATCTTTTTTTATCAGCAAACCCCGATTTAATATCATAAAGTATGGAAAGAAAATTTTCATTCCTTGAATTATCCTCAGTAATGATTGAAAAAGATGAGTTGCTATCAACTATCTTTGCAATAATTTTTCTTTTAGACCTGTCTCTATCACCGCCACATCCAAATAGTGTTGTAATATTAGAATTTGAATTAAAATTCATGAATATGTCATGAAATGACTGAATTGTGTGAGCATAGTCAATCACAAATTTTCCTCTTTTTTTTGTATTGATAATCTGTCTTCTTCCGGGCAAGGTATTTAAATTATTTATTGCTTTTTTAATAGTATTATTCTTGTAATCTTCCAAATACAAAAACGCACAAATGAAGAGTAATGAATAAATATTGAAGTTAAGAATAGTATATTCAGTAAGTTTGATAATTTTGTTACTTATATATATATTCTTTTTTTCATCATTATAAGTTATCAGACAGTTTTGTTTATTTCTAACATCATTTGAAATGAAAGTATATTTTTTTTTATCTTTGGTAGTTAGTTCTTTCATCAAGGTATCTGAATCATTATTGAGGATGATACATTTAGATTGTTGGATTATAGATAGTTTCGCCCTTGCATAACTTTTAATGTTCTTATGATAGTCCAAATGATCACTATAAATATTTAATATGAATGAATAATCAAAACATATTCCTTTAAGTCTTCCCTGGTCTAATCCTTGAGAGGAGCTTTCAATAATTACGTAATCATATTTATTTTCTATAAATTTCGAGTAATTTTTGTAGACAACATCAATTGGCGGAGTTGTGTAATCATTTTTTTTTAATAATGGATAAAGCCCTATTCCTTCACTAGATATTACTCCTACTTTTTTCTTCAAATTTGTTATTGATTGAGCTAATAAAAGAACTGTTGATGTTTTACCATTAGTTCCAGTTACGCCAATAGTTTTAGTTTTAAATTCTAATTTTTCAAGGTTGGTTTTATATAATTTATAAATATAACCTTTGAGGTCTTTTTGTATAAAATAAGGAACAGAACTATTTAGTTGCTTTCTGGTGAATTGAAAAGAAGATGCGAATGCACACGCGCCTTTTTTAATTGCATGTTTAACGTTTATAAGATTCTTATGTTGATTCATATCTAATGAAAGAAAAACTTGTCCCGGTCTTACTTCCCTTGAGTCGATGGAAATTTTATCATAGAGGTTTTTAGAATTATCTCCGTTTAATGTAATAAACCTATTTAAAAGATCTAGATTAGTTATTGCTTGTGACATAGTCTTGATCACTTAATATTCTCATGGAGTGCTGCATGAAGTCACTAAAAATTGGAGCGGCATGTATACCTCCAGATCCTTCTCTATTTTTAGGATTTCTCACAATTACTGCTGCTACATACTTTGGTTCCGGATCACCTAATATGCCAACAAAAATAGCATTATGTTTATTCTTTGCATATTTTCCGTTAACCAGCTGTCTCACGGTACCTGTTTTACCATAAACTGTATAACCTTGGACAGCAGCTCTTCTTCCTGTACCATCTTGAGAATGAACAACCTCTTTCATCATAGTGAGTACTTGTTTAGTTTTGACATTATCAAGAATACTTTCTTTATCATTACCATTATTAGAATTTTTTAAATAATTTATATTCACTCTTTTTCCATAATTTGCCAAAGTTGTATATGCGCTTGCAAGGTGCATTAAAGACATAGATAAACCATAACCATATCCGAGACTCATATGGCCGGATTCAGATAATTCAGATACGATGGGTAAACTGCCAGTTTTTGACCCAGGTAAATTTATAAACAATGATTGTCCAAAACCAAAATTACTTAATCCATCTAAAAGTTGTTTTTTTGATAGTTTACTAGAGATTTTTGCTGCTCCAATATTACTTGATAAACGTATAATGTCTGCCGGACTAACTGAGCCTAAATATTTCCAGTCTTTTATTTCCTTATCTTTAAGCTTTATAACACCAGGAGCAGTATTAATTACTGTAGATTTATTAATAATTTTTTGATCTAAAGCAGTATAAATTATGAGAGGTTTAATTGTGGAGCCTGGCTCTATCAAATCATATACAGCTCTATTTTTAATATTTTTACCTTTGAATTGGTTTCTTTTCTCAGGACTAAAAGATGGGTAATTAGCCATAGATAGTATGTCACCTGTATCTGATTCAATTAAAATAATTGATCCGCTTTCAGCTTTAAACTTATTAATATATTTTCTAAGAATCTCATAGCCAATGATTTGTATCCTTTTATCAATTGTTAATAAAATATCTTCCCCAGACTTAGATTTTTTTATTATTTTTATTGTTTCAATTGTCCTGCCAATATTGTCTTGTTTTACTTTCTTTAGACCATTAACAGGAGATAGAGTTTCATTTTTTATTAACTCTATGCCTTCTTGTCCTCTATCGTCTATGTCTGTAAACCCTAGGATATTTGAAAATGATTCACCTCCTAAATATGACCTTTTATTTTCATTTATAAAATATATGTAAGGATTTTTTAGTTGCTTAATTTTTATATACAGTTCTTTAGGTACATGTCTTTTAAGATATAACTCTTTTTTATTTTTATTTTTTAATATAAGTGAATTTAATTTATCTCTAGATATGTTCAGTTGGTTAGCAAGTATTGATATAGATTTATCAGCACTTTTATATAACTTACTTGGATTTATGCAAAGTGTTTTTGCCGGTAATGACATAGCTAAAACATTATAGTTTCGGTCGTATATAGTGCCTCTCTGCGCTGCTATCTTTATTGAATGTATTTGTCTTTTTTTTGCTTCATTTAATATATTCTCTTTACATGTTTCTTTATTGAAATAAAAACAATCTGTTGCTTCAATTTGAATAAAATAAAGTCTAATCAGAATAATGAAAAAAACAAAAAAGGCCACTGCTATAAATAGCAGCAGCCTTAGCTTTTCATTTCTTTGATTATTATTAATCAGCTTGCTGTCTTAAGAAAGCTGGAATATCAATAGACGTTTGTTCCTCAGGTTGAATACTATTAACCTTTTGAGCGACGTCGACGTTAGGAGCAATATTATTGTTTACTGTCTGCCCTAAATTAACATTATTGTTTTGCTCAGTCGAAGTTTCAAGATTAGCCTCTTGTGTAACATTTCTTTGCGCAAAGCCGGTTGCAATTATCGTTACACGTAAGTCACCAATATTATCATCTTCTTTTATACAGCCAGTAATTATTTTTGCATCTTCATTTGCTATCTCTCGGATTTTACTGCCAATAATTTCAAATTCATCGGTAGTTAAATCTGAACCAGATGTGATATTAACTAAAACACCACTTGCTCCTTGTAGATCAAAATTATCTAGTAATGGACTACTCAATGCTGTTGTAACCGCATCTATAGCTCTATTTTCGCCTGAAGATACTCCTGAACCCATCATTGCCTTACCCATTCCTGACATAACTGTCTTAACATCAGCAAAATCTACATTCATAAAGCCTCTAATAGTTATTATTTCAGTGATACCTTTTACTGCACCTCTAAGCACATCATTGGCATTTTCAAAAGAT
>Ga0181565_10004112_pt1 | contig 11122 bp, 9 predicted proteins | sample 101ome_16_FD_129661 | JGI IMG/M metagenome (GOLD analysis project Ga0181565, IMG submission 129661) | Coastal salt marsh microbial communities from the Groves Creek Marsh, Skidaway Island, Georgia - 101401AT metaG (megahit assembly) | ecosystem: Environmental > Aquatic > Marine > Intertidal zone...
AAGGTGGATTTTGAGCATGATTTGCGTGGCCGTTTCGCGGTCTTTGCCAAAGAATTCTTGGATCACCATCACCACAAATTCCATGGGGGTAAAGTCGTCGTTGAGCATCACCACCTGAAACATACGCGGCGGCTTAACCTTGTTGGTCAAACGATCGAGTACCAGCGCATCGTCGCCCTGGGGCGGTGCAATGGCGGGAGGCTTGGCTGGTTGATCACTCATGGCATCGATTTTAACGATGCCCGAGACCCCCCTGCCTAAAACACTTCGGGGCGCAGGGCCCCAGGCCCAGGCTGGGTCGGTGGCATCGCCTCGAGGCGCTGGCGCAAGGCGGCCAACTCGGCTTTGAAGGCCAACAACAGCGCCGATTGTTTGATTTGCTCACCCGACAACCGGTCGTTGATGTCGACCTGCTGGTGATTCAAGGTGTTCTGCTCGGCTTGGGTCTGCCACTGATTTTTCAGTATGTCGCGTAATTCACGCATGACCGCCCGTTGTTGATTCAGTGCGCGCTGCTGCTGCGCCTGTGTGGCTTGCAATTCGGCCAATTGCGCTTGCACCCGGGCGGACGCTTGCTCAGTTGGCTCGCCGATACCCGCAGGCGTTTGTCCCCAGACGAGGGCAACCGGTGCTGCCGCCGCGCATAACAACCACGCCAACATCCTCGCCTTTGTGCGGGGGATTGTTTGTGCATGAAAAAACCACGCCATGCCTGTGTCCCGCTGGTGTAGATTGGGGAGCGGCAGTTGTGGCTGTCTTGCGTAGCCAATGTTTGTGCCACAAAACGAATGGTCGGAGCGATAGGATTCGAACCTACGACCCTCTGGTCCCAAACCAGATGCGCTACCAGACTGCGCTACGCTCCGCCGTCCGGCATTGTACGCGCAGTGTCGGTGCGGCTGGGTGCCACGGCGCCCAGGCGTTGCGCCACTTCGCGCATGGCGGGCACGTAACGATGTGGCCAGTCACCCAAGCGCGCGACTTGGGCGTTGGCAATTAAGTTCAGCGCGGCCACGGCCTGCCCGCTGGCGTGACGCACCGGCACCGCCACCGCGTGTACGCCCCATTCGTGCTCCTCACTTGCCAGGGCATAGCCTGCCAGCTCAACCTGCACCAAACGCTGCGCCAGTGCGGCGGCCTCAACCAAGGTGTGCTGGGTGTGGGCCGCGCGCTGGCTGTGTTTAAGCCATTGCACCCGATAGCTGGCGGGCTGGGCCGCCAACAACACCTGCCCCGTGGACGTAGCGTGCAGCGGCAAACGCGCCCCCAAATGCACGCCGTAGGGCAACGCGCGGCGCCCCTGCGGATCGGTTGGGGCACTGCGTGCCACCACCACCACCGCGTCGCCCTCACGCACCACCAACGAGGCACCGCAGCCTGTGTGCGCAGCCAGCCACTCCAGCTCGGGCTGCGCCGCCACGGCCAAAGGAGCAGAGGCCAGATACCCGCCGCCAAAGCCGAGCACCTTGGGGGTTAACCAAAACTGCCGCCCATCGGTGGCCAAGTAGCCCAACGCGTGCAGGGTGAGCAAATGACGCCGGGCAGCGGCACGCGACATGGCCGTGCGCACCGCCGTTTGGCTTACGCTGAGTCGGGAATGTTGGGCGTCAAAAGCACCCAGCACCTGCAGGCCCTTGTCTAGGCTTTGCACGTAGTCGGCCGCCGCCAAGGGTGCGCCACTGCCCGCCTGATGTTGCTCGTTCGCCACCTGCCGCTCCCAATCGCTGCGTTCGCCCCGTGAGGGGGGGTTGATGTGATGGCGATTATCCCAATTATTGTGCGCTTAGCGCACAAATAGCGCGTTCGGATGGCGTGTTTTTGAACTGAAGGGTCTATCCTCTGGCGCCATGACTACCACCATAAAAACCCAAGTCGCCATCGTGGGCGCGGGGCCTTCGGGCTTGCTACTGGGCCAGTTGCTGCACCGCGCGGGCATTGATAACGTCATTGTTGAGCGCCAGAGCGCCGAGTACGTGGCAGCGCGCATCCGCGCCGGGGTGCTTGAACAAGTGACCGTGGATTTGCTGCACGAGGCCGGCGTGGACGAGCGCATGCACCGCGAGGGCTTGCCACACGACGGCTTTGATTTGTTGTTTAAAGGCCAGCGCCACCGCATTGACCTGCACGCTCTTACCGAGCGCCGGGTGATGGTGTATGGCCAAACCGAGGTCACGCGCGACTTAATGCAAGCGCGCCAAGCGGCAGGGCTGATCACACACTACGAGGTGGAACGGGTGCAGATTGATGGCCTACAAGGCACCCACGCAGTCGTAAGCGGTCAGTGTCAGGGACAGACGCTGCGCGTAGAGGCCGATTTTGTGGCCGGATGCGACGGCTACCACGGGGTGAGCCGCAGCTGTATTCCGCCCGATGTGCTGCGCACCTACGAAAAGGTGTACCCGTTTGGTTGGTTGGGCATGCTGGCGGACGTGCCGCCGGTAAGCGATGAGCTGATTTACGCCAACACCGAACGCGGTTTTGCGCTGCGCTCCATGCGCAGCCGAACGCGCAGCCGCTACTACGTGCAGGTGCCAAGCAGCGAGCGCGTAGAGAACTGGAGCGACGAGGACTTTTGGGACGAATTGGCGCGCCGGCTTGACCCCGAGGCAGCCCAGCAGCTCACGCGCGGTCCGGCGCTGGAAAAGAGTGTGGCGCCGCTGCGCAGTTTTGTGGCCGAGCCGATGCGCTGGGGCCGACTGTTTTTGGCCGGTGACGCGGCGCACATTGTGCCGCCCACCGGTGCCAAGGGGCTTAACTTGGCGGCGGCCGATGTGGGGTATTTGTGGCAGGCGTTGTGTGCGTTTTACCAAACCGGTCAAGCCACAGCCTTAGACGAATACGCCGCGCGCTGCCTACGCCGGGTGTGGCGCGCGGAGCGGTTTTCTTGGTGGTTCACCTCGCTGATGCACCAGCTGCCCAGTGAGGGCGAGTTTGGCCAAAAAATTCAAGAGGCCGAACTGGACTACTTGGTGCACTCCGAGGCAGCCTCTAAGGCGCTGGCCGAAAACTACGTGGGCTTGCCCTTGTAACGCCGCTTGGCCCCGGTGGGGCGTGGCGGCAGCCCGTTGTGCTGGGTGAGCACCGTGCCCGGACCGGGTTTGGCGACGCGCGCGGCGCCAGTGGAGTTTTTGCGACGTGCGCTGGTGTAGTTTTGCCCAGGCATGGGCTGAAAGCGCGGGATCAGGTGGTGTTTGCCGTTGCCAATCAGGTCGGCGCGCCCCATGTTTTGTAGCGCCTGGCGCAGCAGCGGCCAATTGGCAGGGTCGTGGTAGCGCAAAAAGGCTTTGTGCAGGCGGCGCTGGCGCATGCCGCGCACCACGGGCACGCGCTCGCTGGCGCGGCCCACCCGTGCCAACGGGTTGCGCTCGGTGTGGTACATGGCGGTGGCGGTGGCCATGGGGCTGGGGTAAAAGGTTTGCACCTGATCGGCGCGAAAGCCATTGGCTTTGAGCCATAAGGCCAGGTGCATCATGTCTTCATCGGTGGTACCCGGGTGGGCGGCAATGAAGTAGGGAATCAGGTATTGCTTTTTGCCGGCTTCGGCGCTGTATTGCTCAAACATTGCTTTGAAGCGGTCGTAGCTGCCCATACCAGGCTTCATCATTTTGGATAACGGGCCGGTCTCGGTATGTTCGGGCGCGATTTTTAAGTAACCCCCTACGTGGTGTTGCACCAGCTCTTTAACGTAGGCGGGCGATTCCACCGCCAAGTCGTAGCGTACACCCGAACCAATCAACACCTTTTTTATGCCTGGCAGCGCACGGGCTTTGCGGTAGATGCGAATAAGCGCGTCGTGGTTGGTGTTGAGGTTGGAGCAAATCCCTGGGTAAACGCAACTGGGTTTGCGGCAAGCGGCTTCAATTTCTGGGCTTTTGCATCCAATGCGGTACATGTTGGCGGTGGGGCCGCCCAGGTCAGAAATAACGCCAGTAAAGCCTTCAACTTGGTCGCGAATGGCCTCAACCTCGCGCAACACCGAGGCTTCGCTGCGACTTTGAATGATGCGCCCCTCATGCTCCGTAATGGAGCAAAAGGTGCACCCACCAAAGCAGCCTCGCATGATGTTGACCGAGAACCGAATCATCTCCCACGCCGGAATTTTGGTCGGGCCGTCGTGGCGTCCGTTGGCGTCGGCGTAGCGCGGGTGCGGGCTGCGGGCGTAGGGCAGATCGAACACGTGGTCCATTTCTTGGGTGGACAACGGAATGGGGGGTGGGTTGATCCACACGTCGCGCGCCAGCCGCCCTTCGCCATGGCTTTGCACCAGTGCGCGCGCATTACCAGGGTTGGTTTCAAGGTGCAGCACACGACTGGCGTGGGCATACAACACCGGGTCGTCGCGCACGTGTTCAAAGGCGGGTAACCGAATCACGCTGCGCTCACGCGGCGGCACCTTAACGCCTTTGCCGCGCAACGCCGCCAACGACACCACCGCCTCGCCCGGCGCTATGTCGCCCGCTGGAGCGGCTGCAGCCGGCGTGTTCATGCCCTCATAGGGGTTTAGGTGCGCCTCAACGCGGCCCGGGGTGTCCACGCTGCTTGAGTCGATTTCAACCCAATCGGGGCGGCCCTGTTTCACCACAAACGCGGTGCCACGAATATCGGTAATCGATTCAATCGGTTCACGCTTGGCCAAGCGGTGCAGCACCTCAATCAGGGCGCGCTCGGCGTTGCCGTAGAGCAGCAGGTCGCATTTGCTGTCAAACACAATGCTGCGGCGCACTTTTTCTTGCCAGTAGTCGTAGTGGGCGATACGGCGCAAACTGGCCTCGATACCACCCAGAATAATGGGCACATCGGCGTAGGCCTCGCGGCAACGGTGCGCATACACCACGGCGGCTCGGTCGGGGCGTTTGCCCGCAGCCCCGCCAGCGGTGTAGGCGTCGTCGCTGCGTATTTTGCGATCGGCGGTGTAGTGGTTGATCATGGAGTCCATGTTGCCTGCCGTTACCCCAAAACAAAGTGTGGGGCGCCCCAACTCGGTAAAAGGCTCGGCGCTGTGCCACGCCGGCTGCGGCAAGATACCAACACGAAAGCCTTGCGCCTCAAGCACGCGGCCAATCACGGCCATGCCAAAGCTGGGGTGATCAACATAGGCGTCGCCGGTTACCAGCACCACGTCGCAGACGTCCCAGCCCAAGGCTTCCATTTCGTGCCGGGTGGTAGGCAAAAACGGCGCCGGGCCAAAGCGCTTGGCCCAGTGCTTGCGGTAAGCGGTGATGGGCTTGGCTTGGCGCGGAAAGTGTGAAACGTCAACCACCAGCGGCAACCTTGGCACCGGCTTTGTATTGGTACAGCGTAACCGGTGGGCGCTTGAGGTTGCCTTTGGCATCAAAGGCGTAGGGGCCAAGCAGGCCTTGGTAATTGGCCTTGGCCAGCATGGGCAGGTACACGCCGGGGGCGGCACTTTTGGCGCGGGTCATGGTGTCTAGCAGCAGTTGGGTGGCGTCGTAGCTGACCGCGGCGTAGCGGCCCGGTGCGCCACCAAAACGGGTTTTGAATGCGTCGTTAAAGGCTTGCATGGCGGTGCTGGGCTTGCCTGCGACCAGCCCCGCCTCGGCGCACCAGAGGCGATCGTCGGCGGGCGCCGGATTAAGTGTTTTGGCCAGTTGCTCGGTGCATACACCGTCGCCACCCAACAGCGGGCCCTTTATACCTGCGCCTTGCATGGCCGCCCACACCGGCTCAAGCATGCCGGCAAAACCGCCCCAAAACACCGCCTCGGGTTGCGCCTGCCACACCGGTGCCAGTGCCGCCTCGCGCGCCTGCGCCTCGGCCGGCAGCGAGGCCTGCGCCACCACTTTGGCCCCACCGTCGGTGAGTGCCGTGGCAAAGGCTTTGGCCAGCACCTGACCGTAGGCGCTGCCGTCGTCGAGCACCGCCACCTGCGTCAGCTTCAGTCGCTTGATGCCGTGCACCGCCAGCGCCTGAGCCAATTGCTCGTCGCTGGCAAGCAGTCTAAAAGCGGTGTTAAAGCCGCGTTGCGTGAGGTCGGGGTGGGTGGCCCCCACGGTAAGGTGCGGCACGCCAGCGGCGTGGTAGACCTTGGCTGCGGTCAGGGCGGTGGCGTTGTTGAGGTGGCCAATCACGCCGTTCACCGGAATCGCCATGAGTTTGCGCGCCACATCCATGGCGCGGGTGGCGTCAGCGGCGTCGTCTTCGGTAAGCAAGTCGATGCGGGTGGCCTGCTCACCCAGCTTGTAGCCCGAGGCGTTGGCTTGCTCCACGGCCAACTGCGCGCCGCGCATGGCATCGGTGCCCTCGGCGGCAAACGGGCCCAAGGTGGGCGCCACGTGCGCCAACCGTACCGGCGGCGTGGGGGTGGCTTGGGCGTCGGTGGCGGGCTCATCGCCGCCGCACGCCGCCAATATGCCCCATAAGGGAGCCACCCACCAATGGGTTGCGCGCCAATTTACCGTCCGATTCATGAGAGCCTTTATCACGCCGTTTCGGCGACCTTTATGTGTTGCAAAGGATACCCCCGTTCTTCGTAGTAGCGCCAGCGCGCCCGAGCGGCCTTGACCAGCTCCGGCTGCACCCCCACCACTTCAATCAGGCGCTCGTAGCTTTCGAAGCCCGGCGCCAGCTCTTGCCCAAGGTGCACCAACCAACCTCGGGGCGAGACCTCGGTTAACGACGGGGTAAGCCAGGCCAAGGTACGTGTTAACACCTCGGGGGCGGCGTTGGCACGGCAGTGGGGTATGAAGGCCTCGCCCGCCAAGCTCCATATGGCTTGGCTTAGGGCGTCAAGGATGCTGGGCTGGGCCAACACCACCAACGGCTGACGCTGCCGTGCGGCCTTGCGCACCAGCCGCGCGGTGTAGGCCACTGGCTCGTTGACTTGGGTGTGAAACCAGCATTCGGTCATGCCCGACCACGACGTCCCCGGCGTACCCCAACCTGCGACAGCACATGGTGCACCAACAACGCCACCGGCCGCGCCGTGGCGCCTTTGGCCGCGCCGCTGCGCCAAGCGGTGCCCGCAATGTCAAGGTGGGCCCACGCAAAGCCCTTCACAAAGCGCTGCAAAAACTTGGCCGCGGTCACCGAGCCGCCGGCGCGACCGCCCCCGACATTGGCCACGTCGGCAAACGGGGTTTTGAGGGCGTCGGCGTACACCTCATCCAACGGCATGCGCCAGCAACTGTCGCCTGTGGCCTGCCCGGCGTGCAGCAGTGAATCCGCTAAGGCATCGTCGTCGGCGTACATACCGGTGTGCACATGGCCCAGCGCCACCACGCAGGCACCGGTAAGGGTAGCCACATCCACCACGTGGCGCGGCTTAAAGCGCTGCACGTAGGTCAGCGCGTCACACAGCACCAAGCGGCCTTCGGCGTCGGTGTTAAGTATTTCAATGGTTTGGCCGCTCATGCTGGTTACCACGTCGCCCGGCTTCACGGCTGCGCCGTCGGGCATGTTTTCGCACGCAGCCACCACCGCCACCACATTGAGTTTGGGCTTGAGTTCAACCAACGCGTGCATGGCGCCCAGCACGGCCGCAGCACCGCACATGTCAAACTTCATTTCATCCATTTCGGGAGCCGGTTTAAGCGATATGCCACCGGTGTCAAAAGTGATGCCTTTGCCCACCAACGCCACCGGCGGCTCCTGCGCCGCCGCGCCTTGGTAACGCACCACCACCAAGCGCAACGGCTCGCGTGAACCCTGCGCCACGGCCATGAACGCCCCCATACCCAAGCGAGCCACCTCGCGCGGACCAAGCACGTCAACCCTTACGTCGCGCCGGCGCGCCAGCGGCTTGACCGCGTCCGCCAGCATGGTGGGCGTGGCGTGGTTGGCCGGACGATTGGCCCACTCCCGGGTAAAGGCCATACCGCGCACAATCGCCTGCGCCCTGGCCACCATGTCGCGCAGCCCTGCCACCCGCGCCACCCCCAGCGTCAGCTGGCGCGCCACCACGCGCTTGGCGCTGCGCCCGCGGGTGGTTTCGTAGCGGTACCAACCGTCATCGGCGCCTAGCACGGTGGCCTCAAGGGCGCGCTCCAAGGCTTCGCCCTCTAGGCTTAAGCCACACGCCACAATCGCGGCGTGGCGCACGCCGTCGCCGCGCAAACTGTTGAATACCGTGGCCACCGCACGTCGGGTGGCAGCAGGGGCGCCGTGGGCCACGTCAAGCACCGCCACGTGCCTGGCCCGCACCCCCGGCAACGCAAACGCCGCCACGCTGCCGCCTTGGGCCAGCGCCTTGGCCTGCATCACCTGCCCCAACCACCCACTTAAGGCGTCGCTGCCACTGGGCGCTGGGGCATTGGCATCACGCAACAGCACCACGGCATCGAAGGCACCGCGCGCCGCTTGGGCCATTGAAAGGGCTTTGAGTTCCACGTTCATAATACGTCTCATCTGATACGGGTTAAGCCAATGTTATTCGATAGCGCGTTGCGGCGAGAGTTAAGCCGCAGTTTCTGGGCCTCTTGGGTGGTGATTTTCACGCTGGTGATGGCCATCATGCTGATTCGCGCGCTGGCACTGGCCTCAAGCGGCCGACTCGACCCCGAACAACTGACGCTGATCATGGGCTACGCCGCTCTGGGCCGCATTGCCACGATTTTGGCGGTGGCGCTGCTGGTGGCGGTGGTTATGGTGCTGGCGCGCATGCAGCGCGACAGCGAATTGGTGGTGTGGCTGGCCAACGGCAAAGGGCTGCCGCAGTTCCTTCGGCCGATCGTGCGCTTTGCCGCGCCGATTGTGGTGGTGATTGTGGCGCTGCAGTGGTGGGTGTGGCCGTGGTCCAACGCGCAAATGGACGAGCTGAGTTCGCGCTTTGAGCAACGCAGCGACTTGCAACGGGTTGCGCCGGGTCGGTTTCAAAGTTCGGGCGATGGCCAACGGGTGTTTTTTATCGACAAAGCCAACGACAACGACAACACCGCAAGCAACGTGTTTATTTCCAGCCAACAAAGCGATCGTGAGGCCGTTGTGTCGGCCACCACGGGCCGGATTGAGCGCGACGACAACGGCGCCGCGCTGGTTTTGGGTTCGGGGCAGCGCACCCAGCGCAGCGCCGACGGCAGCCAAATCATGACCTTCTCGGCATACGAATCGCGCATCACCAACAAGGCTCTCACGCCCCCCAACCTGGCGGTAAAGGGCACGCCTTCGCAACAGCTTTGGCAGCGGCCTTCGTCGTACCGACTGGCGGAGCTCACCTGGCGCTTGGGCATGGCCGCAGCGGCGTTTAACTTTGCTTTGTTGGGCTTGGCACTGACACGGGTGAACCCGCGCGGCGGCGGCAACGGTTTGTTACTGGCACTGTTGGTGGCCATTGTGTACATCAACATGCTCACCATTGGCCAAAGTTGGGTGGGCGCACAGCGTTTGGGGCCATGGGAATTTTTTGTTGTACTACATGGCGGCTTGTTTGCATCGGCTATGCTGCTGGTGGCCGGGCGCAGTGGCTGGCAACTGCGCCCGGCCCCTAAGGTCATGGCGTGAAAACCGTACGCAAACTGGTATTTCGCGAAACCCTGCTCGCGGTGGGTTTGGCGCTGCTGGGGTTTGTGGCGTTGTTTGTGTTTTTTGATTTCATTGACGAGCTCGACCAAGTGGGTCGCGTCTCGGCGCTCGATTCAAGCCGCATTTTTGGCCTGATCGATGCCACCTTTGGCATTGTGCTGGGCTTGCCAGCGCGGGTCTACGAACTGCTACCCATTTGCGTGCTGATTGGATCGATTGTGGCCATGGCGCGGTTGGGGCAAAGCTCTGAGTTCACCGTGCTGCGTAGCGCGGGGCTGGGCCCGGGTCGAGCACTCAAGCTCACGGTCACCATGGGGCTGGGCTTTGCCCTACTGACTTTTGTGGTGGGCGACTACCTGGCCCCCCTTACCGATCGCCTGCAGGTGCTCACGCGCGCTGAATTTAAAGGTGGCGTGCAACCCACAGACAAGGGTGTGTGGCTCAAAGAGCGCAACGACCAAGGCAGTGCAGCGGTTCGGGTGGCCAAGCTGCGCGGCGATGGCCAACTTGAAAACGTGCGGGTGTACAACTTTGACACCCAAGGGGCGTTGCAAAGCCGAATCGACGCTGCACTGGCACGCGTGCAAACCGACGGCAGCTGGCGCTTGCAAGACGCCACCTTAACCCGCTACCCCACACCCACCGACACCCAACAGGTAAGCCAAACCGCATACCGCAGCATGCTGTGGCCCAGCAACATCACCACCGGCATGGTGACCTCGGCCATGGTCAATCCCGCCCAACTCAACACCACCGATTTGTTTTTGTACGTGCAGCACCTGCGCGCCAACCAACAAGACGCACAAACCTACGAAATTGCTTTTTGGCGCAAGCTGTTTTACCCACTGAGTTGCGTGGTCATGACCTTTATGGCGCTGCCGTTTGCCTACCTCCACACCCGGCGCATCAACGTCGCGCAGTTTTTGTTTTTGGGTGTCATGGCCGGCATTGGTTTTGTGCTGCTTAGCAACGTCATGGGCGACATCGGCACGCTCAAAGCGTGGCCACCCTGGCTGGCCGCTGCCACGCCCAGTGCGTTGTTTTTGGTGCTGTCGCTGGGCGCTTTTCGCTGGCTGGTGGTGCGCCGATGAATGCCTACCCCAGGCGGCGGGGTAAGGCAAGACGCATAATGCAGCCTGCCAACCACTAGCGTGTTGCTCACCGCATGAACCTGCATCAATTCCGATTTGTCCAAGAGGCAGTTCGCTGCGGGTTTAACCTTACTGATACCGCCAAGGCCTTGCACACGTCGCAGCCGGGTATATCCAAAGCCATCATTGAACTCGAAGACGAGTTGGGCGTAGAAATCTTTGCCCGCCATGGCAAGCGCATACGTGGTCTAACCGAACCCGGCAAGCAAGTGCTGCGCAGTGTTGATTTGATCCTGCGCGAAATCGGCAACCTGCGTCGCATTGGCCAACAGTTTTCGCACCAAGATTCGGGCACGCTGCGAATTGCCACCACCCACACCCAAGCACGCTACGTTTTGCCCACGCCCATTGCCACACTTCGGCAGGCCTATCCCAAGGTTTCGGTGAGTTTGCACCAAGGCTCACCCACCGAGGTGGCGCTGATGCTGCTAAACGACCAAGCCGATCTTGGCGTGGCCACTGAAGCCTTGGCCGAGTACGAAGACTTGATCACC
>Ga0181565_10004116_pt1 | contig 11117 bp, 9 predicted proteins | sample 101ome_16_FD_129661 | JGI IMG/M metagenome (GOLD analysis project Ga0181565, IMG submission 129661) | Coastal salt marsh microbial communities from the Groves Creek Marsh, Skidaway Island, Georgia - 101401AT metaG (megahit assembly) | ecosystem: Environmental > Aquatic > Marine > Intertidal zone...
ATCTCTCCGTTGTGGCACATATAGCGGAAGGGCTGAGCCAAATCCCAAGTGGGGAAGGTGTTGGTGGAAAATCGTTGATGTACTAACGCTAAACGAGTTACCACAGCTGGATTGGAGAGATCTAAATAATAATTTTTAATGTCCTCAGGAATTAGCAACCCTTTATAGATGAGGGTATGAGTAGAGAGGCTAGGCAAATAAAAATATGATGCTTCTGATAGTTTTGAGCCTGCAATGGTATGCTCACTAATTTTTCGGGCAATGAAAAGTTTTACGTTAAATTCATGCTCCGATAAGCTATCGTCTTTACCAACAAAAACCTGCATGATATGTGGTTCGGTTTGGGCGGCTATGCTTCCAACGTGACTTGGGTCAACCGGCACTGTGCGCCAGCCTAAAATTGTGAGGCCTTGTTTTTTAATTTCGTTTTCAAATACTCCAATACAGTAGTTGCGTTGGTTTTCTTTTTTAGGAAGAAAAACCATTCCCACAGCATATTGATGTACTTCGGGCAATTCAAAGTCACAGGCATCAACAAGAAAATCATGCGGAATTTCAATGAGAATGCCGGCTCCGTCTCCGGTTTTTCCATCGGCACTCACGGCTCCCCTATGTTCTAGTTTGTCTAGAATATCGAGGGCTTTGTGAATAATATCATTTGTTTTTTTTCCTTGAAGACTACAAATAAACCCTGCTCCACAATTATCGTGTTCGTGGATGGGATCATAAAGACCTTGTTTTGCTGGCAACATAGATTATTTTTTAAAAGGATAACGAAATTACGAATACTTTCTAAGTTAGCCCTTGGTGTTTAAACTCTTCTGCTGCTGTTTTTGAAATTAATCAAAATAAATTCACTTTTTTTACTAAAAATTAAATGAATCCAACAAAGATTGAGATATTGACAAATTACCCTAAGAATCATAAACTGTTTTAAATTGACAGAAGAGCTAGCCACATACAAGGTTTTGGGTGTAATGTCGGGCACATCTTTAGATGGTCTTGACTTGGCCGATTGTCATTTTTCACTTCAGGAGGGGGGGAAGTGGCAATATGCCATTAAGGCAGCCGAAACCCTTCCGTATACACCAGAATGGATAACCAAACTAAACAAGGCCCACACTCTTGCTCATGCTGAATTAGCAGAACTTGACCGGGCTTACACACAATGGTTGTCGAAAACCCTCGGGAGTTTTATAAAAAAGCAAAAGGACACCCATTTTGACGCTGTATGTTCTCATGGTCATACGGTTTTACACCAGCCCGAAAAGGGTATTACCTTGCAAATGGGCAATCTGCCAACTCTAGTAGAACATCTTCCATGTCCTGCGATTTGCGATTTTAGAACTCAAGATGTAGCCCTAGGTGGTCAAGGTGCTCCCCTTGTTCCCGTGGGAGATCAATTGTTATTTGCCGATTATGACGGCTGCCTCAATTTAGGGGGCTTTGCAAATCTTTCTAAAATGTTTCACACTCCCCCTATGGCCTATGATATTTGTGCGTTTAACCGAATTTTAAACCCCCTTGCACAACAATTGGGGCATCCTTATGATGAGGAGGGGCGTTTGGCTTCAAAAGGACGTCTGATACAACCCCTTTTTGATGCTCTAAATCAATTGCCTTTTTATGCCCAATCAGGGCCAAAATCTTTGGGTAGAGAATGGGTGGAGGCTGCGGTAGACCCACTTTTGAATCGTTTTAGCTTCGAAACTGTAGAAGATCTTTTGCATACCTGTGTGCATCATTGTGCCTATCAAATTGGTGCTCATTGGCAACGGGGTGAGCGTGTTCTTCTTTCTGGGGGTGGGGCGCACAATGCTTTTTTTGTAGCGGTATTAGCCACCTATTCTAAGGCTCATTTTGTGTTGCCCAATGATTTAACAATAAACTTTAAAGAAGCCCTTGTTTTTGGATTTTTAGGAGTGCTTAAAATGCGAGAAGAAATAAATTGTTATGCTGCTGTTACGGGAGCACAGCATGACCATGTGGCAGGAAAAATATTTTTTCCTTGAATGTAGAATCTTTTGGAATTTTAATACATTTGAAAGCTCCTCTAATAAAAACCGAAATAAAAAATTAATTTAAACTTATATGGAAACCCTTCTAGTTGCCATTTTTGTATTGGGCTATTTGGCCATAACCTTAGAGCATACCCTTAAAGTTGACAAACTCATTCCTGCTCTAGCCATGATGGCTTTTTTGTGGGCTTTCATATCGTTGTTTCACCTCCCGGTTTTTGAAGTCAACACCGAACTCAAAGAATTGGAACCTACCCATTTGGAGGAAATTTTACTTCATCATTTAGGTAAAACAGCCGAAATCATTATCTTTTTACTGGGGGCTATGACCATTGTAGAAATCATTGACTACTTCAATGGTTTCTTTACGATTAAAAACTTTATCAAAACCAAAAGTAAAAAGGGGCTGTTGTGGATTTTTTCCATCCTAGCTTTTGTGTTATCGGCTATCATAGACAATTTAACGGCTACAATTGTGTTAATTACCATCCTGCAAAAGGTGATCCCCACTCGAGAAACCCGTCTTTGGTTTGCGGGTATGATCATCATTGCAGCTAATGCAGGGGGTGCCTGGTCGCCCATTGGCGATGTGACCACCACCATGTTGTGGATTGCCAAAAAAGTAACCACAGGAAAATTAATTGGATATGTATTAGTACCCTCTTTAGTTTGTTTGGTGCTTCCCACCTTTATTGCTTCCACTCTATCTGCTTTTAAAGGAGAAATAGAATTACCTGAAAATGAAGAATCAGGAGAAACACACCGCAGGGGAGCTGCCATGTTGTATTTAGGTCTATCGGCTATCATTTTTGTGCCTGTTTTTAAAACCTTAACCCATTTGCCACCCTATGTGGGGATGATGTTATCCTTAGCGGTGGTTGCCACCTTTGCCGAAATTTTCAGCAAAGCCAAAATCAGCATCAGTTCAGTAGATATTGAAAGCGATGCACACGCCACGGCCAGCCCCGTTCATAAATCGTTGTCTAAAATTGAACTTCCAAGTATTTTATTTTTTCTCGGCATTCTTCTAGCCGTCGCGGCTTTAGAGTCGTTAGGGATGCTGTTTCATTTTGCTGAAGGGCTAAACAGTACCATTCCCAACACCGACCTTGTAATTGCTTTATTGGGAGTTGGGTCTGCGGTTATTGATAATGTGCCTTTGGTGGCCGCCAGTATTGGAATGTTTTCTCAAGAATTAGACAATCCGCTATGGCATTTGATTGCCTATGCAGCTGGAACTGGAGGCAGTATGCTTATCATTGGCTCCGCTGCCGGAGTTGTGGCCATGGGGATGGAAAAAATTGATTTTTTCTGGTATTTGAAAAAAATTGCCTGGTTAGCACTACTCGGATTTTTAGGAGGTTTTATAACCTTTGTGCTTATGCGTGATTTTATCTTCTCCTAATCACAATATTTTTGATACCTTCATCGTTGAAATGGTATAGCCTTTAAACAGATGAATCGTATAGCTTTATTTCTTCAAGAACCCCCCCTTCAAACTGAAAAAACCCTCTCCCTACTAGAACTCATTCAAAACGGTGGTTTGGGTGGTCAAATTATCATTGGGGTTTTAATGCTCTTGCTCTTGATGGTGGTTTATATATATTTTGAACGGTTGTTTACCATTCGAGAAGCGGTTAAAATTTCACCCAATTTTATGACCCAAATAAGAACCTATGTGCTCAATGGTAAAATTGACAATGCTCAACAAATATGTTTGGCAGAAAACAAACCTGTGGCACGTCTCATTTCCAAGGGCCTCAGCCGAATAGGTAGACCCCTAGAAGACATCAATTCTACTATTGAAAATGCGGGTCGCTTGGAGGTATACAAGCTGGAAAAAAATGTAAGTATTTTAGCTACCATTGCGGGTGCGGCTCCCATGCTGGGGTTTTTAGGCACGGTGATTGGTATGATTTTATCCATTTTTGAAATTTCAAATGCCGGAGGGAATATTGATATGCAACTACTGGCAGATGGACTCTATACCGCCATGACAACTACTGTTGCAGGATTGATTGTGGGTATTTTGGGCTATATAACCTACAACCATTTGGTGGTAAAAACCGATAAGGTAGTCTATCAAATGGAAGCCTCCAGTTTGGAGTTTTTGGATTTGTTGAACGAACCTGCATAAACCATGCAACTGAGAGGAAGAAACAAAATTAAGCCCGAATTCAACATGTCGTCTATGACGGATGTGGTGTTTTTACTCTTGATTTTTTTTATGATTGCTTCCACACTTGCTAAACAACTCAACACCATAGAAGTCAAATTACCCCAAGCAGACGGAAAGTCTGAAAATAGAAATACAGTTGCCGTAACCATTAAGACTTCTGGTCGTTTTTATATTGATGAGCAATCTATATCGAAACGCAATTTAGAGCGAAGCCTCATTAGAAAAATGCAAACGCTCAATACTCCATCTGTTATTTTGAGAGCTGATAAATCAGTGCCCTTAGACGATGTGGTTTTTGTCATGAACATTGCCAACAAAAATGGTATAAAAATTGTGCTGGCCGTAGATGCCCAATAAAGTGAGCTCAAGATGAACTTTTTAAACACACCACAAAAGAAAAAGGCCGCTGTTCTCACAGCCCTCACAGCTCTTTTTTTGTTGTTGCTGTTTTTTGTTTTAGGCTTGCGCTATCTAGATCCTCCAATTGCCTATGGTATGGAGGTTAATTTTGGCATGCACAGCAGTGGTCGTGGGCCAACACCATCAGAAACTATTCCAGAAGCAAAACCCATTCCTGTTGAAGAAGTAGAAGAAAAACAAGAAGAAAAAGCAAGTCCACCGCCCCCTCAAGAAAGCACTCCCATAAAAGAAGAGGTGCTCACAGAGAAAGAAAGTGAGGTGCCCATTGTGGAAGAACAAAAGCAACCTGAACAACAACAAGAAATAGAGGAGGAAACACCCATAGAAGAGAAGCAACCTCCAAAACCAAAAGTTTCTGAAGCCACCAAAAATTTGGTGTCTAATCTCATTCAAAAGGAAGAACCTAATTCAGGAACTAACACACCAGGAGAGGGGATAGAGAATGAAACCGGAGACCAAGGTAAGCCTGATGGAAATCCTTATGCAACCAGCTACTACAACCAGGAGGGACAAGGCGGACAAGGCACACGTTTTGGGTTAAATGGTCGTAACCTTCAATCGGATGGAAAAGTAGTGCAGCAATGCAATCAAGAAGGTACTGTTGTGGTGCGAATAACGGTAGATCAAAATGGCGATGTGGTTCGTGCTGAACCCGGGGTTCGAGGGAGCACCAACACGCATCCCTGCCTTTTAGAGCCGGCCAAAAAAACAGCCCTGTTGCACAAATGGCATCCGGATGTAAAGGCACCCAAAAGACAAATTGGCTTTGTGGTGATTCAATTCAAATTAGGTGAATAACTCTTGAAAACCTATTCGGAAACCTTAGATTGGCTTTTAGAGCGTTTGCCCATGTATCAACGGCAGGGGGCAAGTGCCTATCGCCCTGGATTGGAGAGCATCACTCAAATGGCGGCTTATTTGGGACATCCTCAACAGCAATTTCCCTGTGTGCATATTGCCGGCACCAATGGCAAAGGTTCAACTTCTCACATGATAGCAGCTGTATTGCAAGAAGCAGGTTATAAGGTGGGCTTGTATACTTCTCCCCATTTGAAAGACTTTAGCGAACGCATTCGGATAAATGGGCAATCTCTTGCCTTACAAGAAATCATTGATTTTGTAAATGAACATCAAGCCTATTTCGAGTCGCATCAAAGTTCCTTCTTTGAAATGACTGTTGGAATGGCTTTTGACCGATTTGCTGCTCATCAAGTTGATATAGCTGTTATTGAAGTAGGACTAGGAGGACGTCTGGATGCCACCAACATTATCAATCCCTTGCTGAGTATTATCACCAACATTGGTTTAGATCATACCCAATTTTTGGGTACCACAAGGACAGCAATAGCCAAAGAAAAAGCAGGTATCATAAAACATAATGTGCCTATATTGATAGGTGAAAAAGACCTAGAGACTCAAGCTGTTTTTGAAACTCTAGCGCAACAGCAAAATGCACCGCTGTTTTGGGCAGAAGATTTAGTACAGTCCCTTTGCAAAACCGATCTTTTAGGCGCCTATCAAAAAATGAATGTACGCTTGGCACAAGCTGCATTTCAACTATTGCCCCAATTTAAAGTCACCCAAGAACAGATCCAACGGGGATTGTTGAAGGTGGTTCAAAACACGAAACTTCAAGGTCGCTGGCAAATTTTAGGGAAAGCACCCTTAGTAGTAGCGGATGTGGCTCATAATAAAGAAGGTTTGGTTTATGTTGTTGAACAAATTAAAAGGCAAACTTTTGATCGATTGCATCTTGTTTTGGGCTTTGTGCAAGAAAAAGAAATGGCCCCTATATTGGCTCTTTTTCCAAAAGAGGCACACTTTTATCTTTGTGCTGCTAACAATCCAAGAGCCTTGGCCGTAGAAAAAATAGCCCCTTTTTTAACCACTCAACGCTACAGTCTTTTTGAAAGTGTAGCACAAGCTTTTGAAGCAGCACAAAAGGCAGCTCAGCTCTCTGATTTTATTTTTGTTGGAGGGAGTACTTTTGTGGTTGCAGAAGTTTTGTGAATTGCATCAATTTTATTTGCAAATAGAAAAAACGCCATTATATTTGCATCCACTTTAGGGCGCGTAGCTCAGTTGGTTCAGAGCACTTGGTTTACACCCAAGGGGTCAGGGGTTCGAATCCCTTCGCGCCCACTACCTTAACTCCCCCCACATAATTTGTGGGGTTTTTTATTGGAAAAAAAAGAATCCACATACCAAATACTATATTTAAACTAAAACTTAATGAAAAAAGCAATACTATTCTTTGGCATATTTTTGTGTTCCATTTCCTATTCTCAATACGGCAACATTGAATTAAGCAGTGGGGCTTTAGCTTTATCCCTGCTTTTATGGACCGTAGTCCCAACGTTAATTTTGCCTTTGGCACCAATTCTAACAAAGTAGTTTCTGGTCATTTAATAGGAAGTGTTAGGATCAGTTCGCTTTCTCCCCGAACTGTAATATTTCTCACTAGAGTTAAAGCCATTGACAAAAAATTCAAATTAAATCTTGGCGTGCATCTTCCGGCTGTTCAAATCAATGAGGATTATTTTACAGATACTTTTTTCGCTCAAGAAGTGAGAATGAGTTATCCTTTGGCTGAAAAGAATGATTTAAATTTTATGTATTTGCACGGTAAAGGCAGAAATAATGATTTGGAAATCAATTTGTTTGTGTTGGATAATTACAGACAATTTGAAAAACTTAGCTTGCAATCTCAAATCTATTTTTTAGATAGAGATGCTCTTTATGGTGCAGCCCAGTCTGTTAGTTATACCTTAAAAGAAAAAATATACTTAACCGGCTTTATTAACTATACTATTCCTTCCAAAGACCTTTTTGGCACCGTTGGGCTAAAATTTGATCTATAAAAACAAAAGGGGAAACAAGATAGAGCATTCGAATTTTGCACTATTTTGTCTCCCCTGAAGATTAAATAGATTTTTCCCTTTGGTTTATTTTAGGTGTTAATTTGTTTCTAGTACTAATCACAACCCGTTTCAGCTTCATTGAAACTAATGGTTAGGGTTTCCGTTTCAACAACTTTTTCATTTTCAGAGGTATAATCTACTACTGCATTGAAATTTACATTGCCGTATGCACCGCTTAGTTTTATATTGTTTAGGGTCCACGAAGCGGTAGGAAGCTCTTCTGCAGGAGCTAAACTAATATACGATTCAGAACCATCAGCATAAACTGCTCGTAGGTGCACTGATCCATTATGAGCTCGCGAAAGTGTAACATCAAACTTAAGGGTATCATTACAATAGACGGTTCCATAGGCATCGCCCTCTTGCGTAATATAATTTTCTGTGCCCAATTCTAAAATTTGATACGAAATTTCAGCTGTGTCGCCACAACCCGTTTCAGCTTGTTGGAAGTCGAAAACATCAACACCTAAATCTTCATTAATCACTCTGTTGTATTGATTTAGCAAACGCACCAACCAGAAGGCCGTTCCATATTCTCCTTCAAGTTTAATTTCATTTGACTGCCAAAGGCTTAAATCATTGGTGTCTATAGGGGAGAGGTCATGAACGTCTATGGTGTTGCCTCCGCCGTTGTAATAAATCAATAGATCAACATTGTTTGTTTCTCTACCGTTGAGAGGTCTACTAAAGGCAATATTATAACGAACAAGATCATTGCAGAAAACGGTGCCATAGTTTTCCTCGGTTTGTGTTATCCAATTTCCGTCGGTACCCTTAATTTCATAAGTTACGGTTGCTGATAAAGCCAAGAAATATTCTAGTCTGAGTGTGGCAGGAAGATCTTCAGACTCCCAAACTTGACGATCTATATATTGCGTGGTCTCAGGATCATAGCCAATGGAGAGACTGATTCCTAATTCCTCCGCATTATTTTTAATTTCATCGCTATTTGGGAAATCCTCTGCAAGGAGTTCTTGACTGTAAATTAGTTCCCATTCTGTATTAGGCGTAGTGCCTCCCACGGGTTGCATGTCAAAATATTGCACGCCAATATTAGTGCTGTTAGAATTGACTCGATAATCTACTCGTATTTTAACATCTCCTTCCACAGCTTGGTCAAAAGTAGCATTGAACTTAACACTCTCGTCAGAATAGATGATACCATCTACCTCAACTTGTCTAGCCTGGTCAACGTAGAACTTTTTAAAATCATCCCACTCTCCATTTTTAAGAACTTGATAATTAAGAGTGGCATAGGGTAAGGCATCAGACAAGCAACCATCTCCCTCCTGATAATCAAGGACAAGGTCACTTTCTAGGGTTTTTTCATCTGTGCTGGTGTAGTCTAAAACGGCAGCCACGGTCACATTTCCGTAGCGCTCTTCTTGAAGAGTTACATTGTTCATAGACCAGTCTGCGGTAGGCACACTACCCACAGGACCCATAGATACAATTTCATCAGTGCCATCAGCATAGGTTAGTTTAAGGTGAACACTTCCGCCGTGGGCTGTGGGGAGGCTAATGTCAAACTTAAGCACATCGCCACAATAGACTTTGCCATAGTTCTCTTCATTTTGCGTAACATAAGAGGTTTCATCTGTTGAGCGAACTTGATAGCTAATGGCAGCAGATGATGTTTCTGTACATGCTTCAAGCAAATCATAGGTTAGTTCCTCAGAGCCGGTGTAGCAAGTGTGCGAAACGGTAAGCGTAACAGCATTATCTGTTGACACATCGATCCAGTTAAGGGGGCCAGATCGTGTCAGATTAACTTCCCATTCTGAAAAAGTTTGTGTAGTCAAATCAATGGACGATAAGGCACTGGTGGTTACAGGCGTCATACCAATAACTTGTGCATTTCCATCATGATCGGTCATGACTAACTCTACAGGGGCTAAAACTGCTCTGCCCATAGCGGCAGTAACTTTAATATTTTCGTCACAACTAATGGAATTATTGTCATTATCCGAGCTCAATTCAATAGAAGTGATTTCTGTAATACAGATGTTTGGAAAAAGAGTGTCATCGCCTAAAATATCAACCACATCTTTTTGAAATTCTTCTAAAACACCTAATGACAAAGAAGCTTGCTCAAGGAGCGTTCCTGAAACATCCCTTGTGGGAGAAAGAAGGCCATTTTCTGTTAAAGGCACATCCAAAGTAGTGTTGGAAAGACTAAAATCCACTAGGGTTGAAGACAAATCCGATGAATTTGAAGAGGGGAATTCCATAGAAATGTCAAAGGAGCCGTTGGCATCGGTTCCAAAGTCACTAGAACTCATGGTCATGTTTACAATTGGAAAATCTTCTGAAGAAAAATCTTCACTTCGATCTTCTCCCAGCAATAAGCCAAAAATCATTTCAAATTCTTGCGGAGAGGTTGGATCAAGAATTCCAAAAGCCGCCGTGCTAAGTTCGGTTGCATCTATAGTTGAATCCTCAGAGTTTACCAATATAAAGTTTAGGGCATAGTCGATGATTAAATACAGATCTGCAGTAGAATTTTTCTTTAAAAATGAAGCATTGTTGGTAGGGCCTAAATTCCATGATCCAATCATTTTCTTTCCAGAGGCATAATCAAAAGTGACGTCTAGAGTGGTGGGCGCATCAATGGTTATTTCTTTGATTAAAGTATTGTCACTGACAGCTTTATTCCACCAATAAAAGTCCCAATTAGAATCGGGAATTGGTGTTAATTTAACTGTAGTACCCCCTTCATAATCTGTGCCTTTTGAACTGTTGATAATTTCTTCTTTAACTTCCCCCTTACCTATAATGTTAATGGTTAGGGCATATTTTGATTTTTCAAAATTTGCAGTTAATTGTTGATCTGAATTTACCGTTATGGTTATTGGGTTTTGAGTAGACCCATTAGACCAAGAAGTAAAAGCATAGCCACTATTTGGAGTAGCGGTTAAAGTAACTTCAGAACCCGAATTGAAAGTACCCCCTGAACTGCTCACTGATCCACCTTCTTCAGCAGAAACTACTAACTGATAGGAAACAGTTGGCATTTCTGGATTCTCGTCTTCTTTAACACAAGAAAATATTAATAAAGTAAATAAGCTAATAAGTATAGAGAGTTTTCTGTTTTTCATGATTTATAAATAAATGATAATGTCTAATTTAAAAAAAAAATCAATTCATGGTCATTTGAGCTGGAAAAAAAGAAAGAACTTTAGGAGCAAAAAATTACACCTCCTAAACTCTCTTTCCTTTACATTCATAATATTTTTAAGTCTACCACTAAAATCATCTCTTTTCCACATTCCATAATCAACACCATTTTCCTTTACACATAAAATCTCATTTTTTAGAATATCAAAACTTTTTCTAAAATCACTTTTATACTCATCAACTCTTACATCATCCCATTCTTTTTCTAAACTTCTTAACTTCCTTTTCATACCAACTAAGCTTAATAAAATAGTTATATTTAACACAAGCAAAATTTTAATTAAAAAATAAATTTCAATGAATTTTCTAATTGTAATTTACAAATACATCCTTAGCAGGCCTTTTTTTTACAAACTAAATAGAAAACTTATTGAAATTTCTTTGAATAATATTGGAATTTTA
>Ga0181565_10004126_pt1 | contig 11102 bp, 10 predicted proteins | sample 101ome_16_FD_129661 | JGI IMG/M metagenome (GOLD analysis project Ga0181565, IMG submission 129661) | Coastal salt marsh microbial communities from the Groves Creek Marsh, Skidaway Island, Georgia - 101401AT metaG (megahit assembly) | ecosystem: Environmental > Aquatic > Marine > Intertidal...
CTTATTGTTATATCAGCATTCATTTCTCCATTTAAATCCGAGCGACAAATGGCTCGTGATTTGTTTACTGAGGATGAATTTATAGAAATCTTTGTTGATACACCTCTAGAGATCGCAGAAAAAAGAGATGTAAAAGGGCTTTATAAAAAAGCTAGGGCGGGTGAGTTGAAAAACTTTACTGGTATTGATTCACCATATGAGAGACCAGAGTATCCAGAGCTTAAACTATGTAGCCATGTGTATTCTTTAGATGACTTGGTTCAGCAGACCATTCAATTACTTCATGGAAGGGGTATTTTGTGATGAAATTTTTAGTCCCTGGTGCAGGTTATATAGACCTCTCAAATGCGCTATTATTAACACAGAATTATATGGTTTTTGCTCCCAATATTACTGCAAATGATGAGAGAGATGAATTAGATGGTGTTAATGCGCAGATCTATTCGCGCAATTTATTTCGAGGAGATTTGTAGATGAAAATTCTTCTCACTGGCGGCACGGGGATGGTTGGTCACAACTTTTTTGAAAAAGCAACTAAGTTGGGTTTTAAGGTATTAGCGCCAAACTCAAAAGAATTAAATCTCCTTTGCAGTTCTTCCACAGAAAGATGGTTTGAGCAAAACTCGGTCGACATGATAATTCATACTGCAGGAAGAGTTGGTGGCATTCAGGCCAATATAGCTTCACAAGTAAGTTTTTTGATTGAAAACTCTGATATGGCAAGGAATTTATTTATAACAGCGAGTGCTGCAGGGGTAAAAAAAGGTATCAACCTAGGTAGTTCTTGTATGTACCCAAAGTTTGCTGAGAATCCATTAAAAGAAAGTGAAATACTTAATGGACAATTCGAACCAACCAATGAAGGTTATGCTCTAGCAAAAGTCTTCGCATTTAAACTATGTCAGTACTTAAGTGAGCAAGGAAAGGTTTCTTACAAGACAATTTTGCCTTGTAATATATTTGGCAAATATGATAACTATGAAGATAATCGATCGCACATGATTCCTGCTGTCATCAAGAAAATTCACAATGCTAAGGTCAAACATCTTAGCTCTGTAGAAATCTGGGGTGACGGAAGTGCCCGACGGGAATTCATGAACGTGAGCGATCTTGCTGATTGTCTCGTGTATGGAGTAAACAATTTTAAATCAATGCCTGATTTGATGAATGTGGGTACCGGGGTCGACTATTCCATTCTGGAATACTATAAAATGGTTTCTGATGTAATCGGCTTCAAAGGTGAGTTTACTTTTAACCTATGCAAGCCCATTGGCATGAAGCAGAAACTTGTTGATGTTTCACTTGCTGCGGACTGGGGCTGGCGCTCTCAAATTTCTATTGAAGATGGCTTATCAGACGCTTATTCTTACTTCTTGGAAACAGCACATGAAAGTTAAATTTCCCCTTGCCACCTCCTCATGGGATGCGAGTGAATACAATGCAATCCAAGAAGTTATCGATTCCGGTCATTTTTCCATGGGATCCAAGGTTGCTGAGTGTGAAAGAAATTTTGCACGCTTTTTTGGCAGTTCGTTTGCCGTAATGGTTAACTCAGGATCATCTGCTAACCTGCTGATGGTTGCTGGATTAATGTTTCGAAAATCAAACAAATTAGTACCAGGTGATGAAGTTATTGTCCCTGCTGTTTCTTGGAGCACTTCCTATTACCCTCTTGCCCAATATGGGTTAAAACTCGTTTTTGTCGATATTGATAGAGCTACCCTAAACTATGATCTAAATGCCTTAGAAGAAGCTGCAAAATCCAAAGATGTCAAATTGATAATGTGCGTCAACCTATTAGGGAACCCTAATGACTTTATTTCTATTCAGGCGATTGCAGAAAAGAATGGCCAAGAAATCATTGAGGATAACTGTGAATCTTTGGGCGCCAGCCTAAATGGGAAAATGGCAGGAACCTGGGGTATTGCAGGTAGTTTTAGTTCTTTCTTCTCGCATCATATCTCCACAATGGAAGGTGGCTTTGTTGTTACAGACGATGAAGAGCTCTTCCACCTAATGCTTTCTTTGCGCGCGCACGGATGGACAAGGAATCTCCCTGATGATAATTTAATCTGCATGAAAAGTCAGGATCACTTCGAAGAATCCTTTAGATTTATCTTACCTGGATACAACTTAAGACCCCTTGAGATGTCAGGTGCCTTGGGAATAGAGCAGCTCAAAAAATTACCTTCGATTATTCAAGGAAGGCGTGAGAATGCTATTGGTTTTCTTGAAGCCATCAAGCCATTTAACTTTATTTCGCCACAGAAAGAGACAGGCACTAGTAGCTGGTTTGGTTTTTCTATAACCCTTAATGAGAAGACTGATAAAGATAGAGCACATTTTTTAAAAACATTTAGTAATCATGGTTATGAAGTGAGACCTGTTGTCGCTGGCAATTTTACAAAGCAGGATGTCATGAAATATCTTAATCACAGGATTCATGGGGATCTTAAAAATGCCAACTATGTTGATTCAAAAAGTTTTTTTATTGGCAATCACCACTACCCAATGATTGATGCCCTGAACACACTTCCTACTGTTTTGGAGACTTGCAGATGAAAAAAATAGCATTAATAACTGGAATTACAGGCCAAGATGGTGCCTATTTGGCTGAGTTTCTACTTTCTAAGAATTATGAAGTGCATGGCATCAAACGTAGAACCAGTCTTTTCAATACTGACCGAATAGACCATCTTTTCCAAGATCCCCATATACAGACAAATGATTTTTATTTGCATCATGGTGATATGACCGATAGTTCCAGTCTTGTGAGAATTATTCAGCAAACCCAACCTGACGAAATATACAACCTCGCAGCCCAAAGTCACGTTGCAGTGAGCTTTGAAGAGCCTGAGTACACTGCCAACTCCGATGCTATGGGCGCTCTACGTCTCTTAGAAGCGATTCGTATTTTGGGACTTGAGAATAAGACCAAGTTCTATCAGGCCAGCACCTCAGAGCTTTACGGGTTAGTGCAAGAGGTCCCGCAGAAAGAGACAACGCCCTTCTATCCACGTAGCCCCTATGCTGTAGCCAAGCTTTACGCCTATTGGATTACGGTTAACTATCGAGAGGCATATGGCATGTATGCATGTAACGGCATCCTGTTTAACCACGAGTCGCCGATTCGTGGCGAGACTTTTGTGACACGCAAGATCACTCGCGCTTTTACTAGAATTAAGTTAGGACTTCAGGACACTCTGTACCTAGGCAACTTGGACGCAAAGCGTGACTGGGGTCATGCGCGTGACTATGTCGAGATGCAGTGGCTGATGCTGCAACAGGAAACGCCCGAGGACTTTTGTATTGCGTGCGGTGTTCAGTACTCTGTACGTGACTTTGTCAACGCTACAGCAGCTGAGCTTGGTATCCAGATCCGCTGGGAAGGCTCTGGCGTTGGCGAGAAAGGTTATTGGCAAAAGCCTGATGGAGAGAAGTTGATAGTCGCAGTTGATCCACGTTATTTTCGCCCAACTGAAGTTGATACTCTGCTTGGTGATCCAACCAAGGCCAAGGAAAAACTTGGATGGGAGCCAAAGACAACCTTTGAGGAGCTGGTTGCCGAGATGGTGAGTGAGGACCTTAAGACCGCGCAGCGAGATGAGCTAATCAAACAACATGGTTTTGCCGCGATGGATTATCACGAGTTATCATGATTGTTCAGCCTGTCATCATTGCTGGTGGATCTGGTACGCGCTTATGGCCTTTATCACGGAGCGGATTTCCGAAACAATTCTTAGCGCTTGGTAGCACTGAGACACTCTTCCAAAAAGCCTGTCTCCGTTGTAAATCTATCGCCACTAATCTTAAGTCAATGCTGGTTGTTACTAATGAGGAGCATCGTTTTCTAGCGCAAGAACAGCTGCGTGAAATTGGTTTAAACGAAGCACATTTACTGCTCGAGCCGATGGGTAGAAATACCGCACCTGCGATGACACTTGCAGCACTTCAAGCAATTGAAGATGATGATCCAATTTTATTTGTAATGCCTGCTGATCAAACGATTCAGGATTCTGAAGCATTTCAGGAGGCTGCCAGAAATGCTGTTCAGCTTGCTATGAGTGATTCTCTAGTTATTTTAGGCGTTGTACCTACCTCTGCTCATACAGGTTATGGTTATATTCAAACTGACGGTGAAAAAGTTTTACAGTTTGTCGAAAAACCTGATCTGACGAACGCTGAGCTTTATTTAAAAGAAAGGAACTATTTCTGGAATGCAGGCATCTTTGTCACCAAAGCCTCAGTTTGGTTAAAGGCTTTGGAGAAATTTCGGCCTGATATCTCAAGTGCAACTCAAAATGCTTGGCGTAATAGAAGTGTCGATAGCCATTTTGTTCGGCCTAATAAAGAAGCTTTTAATGCCATCCCAGCAGAGTCAGTTGATTATGCGGTCATTGAGCAGCTACCCAACAGTGACATAACCATTAATATGGTCCCGCTCGATGCAGGATGGAATGACTTAGGCTCATGGGATGCTGTCTGGGAAATTACCAAAACTAACAATGATAGAAATGCACTATCGGGCGATGTGATATCGGTAGACTCGAGAAATAATTATGTTCATGCATCGTCACGCGTTGTGGGTTTGGTCGGCGTCAATGATATTGTCGTTGTAGAGACACCTGATGCAGTTCTTGTTGCTGATAAGAAACGTAGTCAAGATGTTAAAAAGATTGTTACGCAGTTAAAATTAGATGGTCGAGAAGAGTCCGATCTTCATCGTAAAGTTGCTAGACCTTGGGGTTGGTATGACAGTATCGATGAGGGTGAACGCTTTAAGGTTAAACGTATTCAGGTTGCACCCGGTGCGAGCCTAAGTCTTCAAAAACATTTTCAGAGGGCAGAGCATTGGATTGTAGTTAAAGGAACCGCAGAAGTAACTTGTGGAGATAAAGTTCTTACTCTGACTGAAAATCAGTCGACTTATATTCCTTTGGGTGAGGTTCATCGGCTATCTAATCCCGGTAAAATTCCATTGGAAGTTATAGAAGTTCAGTCAGGTGCGTACTTAGGTGAAGATGACATTGTGCGTTTTGAAGATAAGTACGGAAGATGAGTGGTTCACATCCAAGATCTAGCTGATATGGTCATTTTAAATTTGATACGAATGGACTATCGATATTACCTGACCCATGAACTTTATGTTACACTTAAAAGCACGAATATTGTCCACTTTTAGACCTCATGTACGGCTTCATAGATTTAATAGTTATCAGATTTTAGTGGGCAAGAAATTGGTTTATATGGTGCTAAAAAAATAAGGAGCTTAAAGTGAAATTTCTAATCACTGGTGGTGCCGGATTTATTGGTTCAGCTGTAATTCGTCACTTGATAGATGATTCCATCCATCATGTTTTAAATCTCGATAAGTTGACTTATGCAGGTAATCTAGAATCACTCCTTTCTATTGATTGCTCTGATCGTTATCAGTTTATTCAAGCCGATATTTGCAATGCAGATGCGCTAACAACTATATTTAATGACTTTCAACCAGATATTGTGATGCATCTGGCTGCTGAGAGTCATGTTGATCGTTCTATTGATGGTCCAGCTGAATTTATTCAGACCAATATCCTGGGCACTTACCAGTTACTCGAAGTTTCACGAACATACTGGCAGTCACTTAAAGGCTATAAACAATTACACTTTCGTTTTCATCATGTCTCTACAGATGAGGTCTATGGTGACTTAGGAGGCATGGATGATTTATTTATAGAAACAACATCGTATGAGCCTAGTTCACCGTATTCAGCGTCTAAAGCAAGCTCTGACCATTTAGTACGTGCTTGGAATCGTACTTATGGGTTACCGATTGTTATCACCAATTGTTCTAACAACTACGGTCCTTACCAGTTCCCTGAGAAGCTCATTCCTCACATTATTCTTAATGCTATTTCAGGCAAAGCACTCCCTGTATACGGTGATGGCTTGCAGATTCGTGATTGGTTGCACGTGGAAGATCATGCTCGAGCATTGGTAAAAGTGGCCTTAGAGGCTAAAGATGGCGAAACCTATAACATTGGCGGCCATAATGAAGTTAAAAACATAGATGTGGTTAAAACACTTTGTACCTTGCTGGAAGAGATTGTGCCTAATAAACCTGAAAGAGTAGCTCAATATGAGGATCTCATCACTTATGTCAAAGATCGTCCAGGCCATGATGTGCGCTATGCAATTGATGCATCTAAGATTCAGCGTGATTTAGGCTGGGTGCCCGAAGAGACTTTTGAAACAGGGCTTCGTAAAACTGTTGAGTGGTATCTCTCCAATAAAAACTGGTGGCAACGTGTTCTTGATGGAGACTACCGTCTAGGTCGATTGGGTGGGGGAGTTTAATATGAAAGGTATCGTATTAGCTGGAGGTTCAGGGAGCCGCTTGCACCCCTTGACGCTTGGCACCTCAAAGCAGATGCTCCCTATCTATGATAAGCCGATGATTTATTATCCAATCTCTGTGCTTATGCTAGCAGGTATTCGAGAGATTTTGATTATCTCAACGCCAGAAGATCTTCCTGGCTTCCAACGCCTTTTAGGATCAGGTGAGCAGTTTGGTGTGTCGTTCTCTTATGCAGTGCAACAATCACCCGATGGCCTGGCGCAAGCCTTTATCATTGGTGAGCAATTTATTGGTAATGACTCTGTCTGCTTAGTCCTTGGCGATAATATTTTCTATGGCCATGGCTTTAGGGGCTTACTAAGAGAAGCTGCAGCTAAATCTACTGGTGCTACGGTATTTGGTTATCATGTGGTCGATCCTGAGCGCTTTGGTGTGGTAGAGTTCGATGAATCTGGCAAAGCAACCTCTATTGAGGAAAAGCCAGTAAAACCAAAATCGAATTTTGCAGTCACGGGATTATATTTTTATGATAATGATGTAGTTGAGATTGCAAAACAGGTTAAACCGAGTAAACGTGGTGAACTGGAAATTACTAGTGTAAACAATGCATATCTTGTGCGTGGTGAGCTGAATGTCTGTGTCATGGGGAGAGGTGTCGCTTGGTTAGATACCGGCACGCATGACTCGCTCATGGAAGCGAGTCACTTTGTACACGCGATTGAATCTCGTCAGGGTCTGAAGATTGCCTGTCTTGAGGAGATAGGTTATAAAAGTGGTTGGTTATCAAAAGATAAGCTAGTTGAAGGTGCAAAGGCATTGTATAAAACCGGCTATGGCCAATACCTGGAACGACTGGCAAAAGAATGAAGATTATCGAGACAAAACTTTGTGGTGTGTTGATTATCGAGCCTGAGATATTTGGTGACTCACGAGGTTTTTTCAAGGAGACCTTTCAAGCTAATCGCTATCGAGAGACTGGTATCTTGTATGACTTTGTTCAAGATAACTATTCTCGATCACGGAAAGGTGTTCTCAGGGGCCTGCATTTTCAAATAACAAGACCTCAAGGTAAGCTAGTTAGCTGCTCTCAAGGAGCTGTTTATGATGTGGTAGTTGATGTGAATACAGCATCAGCAACCTTTGGTCAATACGTCGGTGTTAAATTGACCGCAGATAATCATCGCCAATTTTGGGTGCCACCGGGTTATGCTCATGGCTTCTGTGTGTTAACTGACACTGCTGATTTTCAGTATAAGTGCACCGATTACTATGACCCATCTGATGAAGGCGGGATAATTTGGAATGATCCTGATGTAGCTATTGAGTGGCCGATTGATCAGCCGTTGCTCTCAAACAAAGATGCTAAGCTACCGACACTTAGAGAACTCGCGAACCAGTCATGAAATCTTGATTACTGGTATGAAAAAAGAAAGCTAAATATTTATTCAATGCAGTTAGCCTTTAAGACCATAGGATACTTAATTCGATGCTAGATTATAGTAAAATTGAAAAAACCTTTGTGGCATCTTACAATTGTTTTAGCTTCTTGCCTCATGAGTTTTATTTTTTATTAGCAAAGGTAATCTATCATGTTCGATGTTCTTCACGATAAGCCATTTATTTTTCTTCATGCGCCTAAAACAGGCGGTGGAAGCCTGAAGCTAGTATTAGCTGAAAATAGGCCAGACACCATAAATAAATTACCATTATCATGCTTTAGAGCTATCAGAGGTACTAAAGCGTGGCTTGAACAAAAGTACAAATATCCTAAAGAGTCGCTTTTAATGCGCGCATACCATAAGGATTTATCTTTTTTTAAGGAAAGACTTCTAAAGAAAAAGTGCTATGAAAGAGTTCTAAAGTTCAGTGTTGTCAGAAACCCCTATGAGAGAATGTTTTCTTTGTATAAATGGAAGAGTAAGCGCTTCAAAGAGGTGAAAAGTGATTTACAGGATTATTCTCAATTAGCAAGGAAATACTCAAATGCAAAATACACTAAAGCACCGACATGTATTAGTGATGATGTCTCTTTTAGGGATTTCGTGATTAACCATGACATTTTTTTAAATAAGTATGAAAAGAATAACGTTTTGGATTATGTTGGCTTAGAATTTGATAGGATAATTCGTTTTGAAAATCTTCAAGAGGACTCGAGCTTGGTTTTAAAAGAGTTGGGTATAATGAGTGAAATTCCGCATATCCACAAGACTCCGCAAACAAATGATTGGAGAAGTTACTACGACTCTGAGACAAAAAAAATTGTAAAAATGATTTTCTCTAAAGATATTGCTTTTTTTGGTTATAACATCTGAGCTTTTCAAAGGGTCTTAAGAGGTTGAGTTTGCGTTTAGACAAGAGATTGATCCCATGGCTAATTGTACTTTTAGTCATATTTGTCATTTATTTTCTGCACATAAATTTAAAAAAACCTTTGAATTTAGTTAGTTCAGTTGAAGTATTAGTAGATCCACCAATTTTCTTTAGTGAAAATATTGAACTAAGGCCAAACCCACCTGAAGTTCAAGCTATTGCATTAAAAGCTGATATGCCTTGGGAATCTGCGGGGCTGGGCTATTTTGCAGTATTAGATGACCCGTCTAACAATATTATTAGAATGTATTATTCGTGTCATCAAGAGAGAAAAAAACTAAATTTATGTTATGCGGAGTCAGAAGACGGTATATCTTTTAAGCGAATTTTTCTAACCGATAATAATATCCTAGATATTGAACTAAGTGACGGTGTAAGTGTCTTTAGACTCAAAGATGGAAATTATGGACTTTTGGTTGCAAAACACGTGGGTTATCATCCTCAGTTAAACCTTTACAGCTCGGTTGATGGAATAAACTTTAAAAAAGAACTTTCTGATGCGGTAGAAAACTTTGCAATGGATTCACAAAATATAGTTTTTTATGATGAATCTAAAGACAAATATCTTGCTTTTGTAAGAAGTTGGAATGCATTAAAGTTGATTGGGCCTGATACAACTTATCGTACAGTGAGTGTGTTGGAGTTGGATGATCCATTTGAAGATTGGCCTATTCCGCATGATACTCCTCCTCTGTGGTCTAATTATTGGACAAAGGGCGTACATAGGCCAGCGGTAAGCTCTGAATTGCCTGTGATTATGGCTCCCGATGACAAAGACCCTCCAAATACTCACATCTACACTCCTTCGGTCAATTCCTATAATGGCAATTATTATGCTTTTCCAAGTATATACGAACATTTTCCAGACCCATGGCATGGTGGACTAAGGACTAATGATGGGAAAATGAATATACAGTTGGCTGTTAGCAAAGATGGATATAGCTGGAAAAGGTTGAGGTTACCCTACCTAGACTATGGTCATTTGGACCCCAAGGTTTTATTGATTTATATGGGCCAAGGAATAATTGATAGAGGCGATTACATTTATCAATATGCTCACACTTATTCAAATCTTCATCAAGATGAGTCAGTTGATTCAAAAATTTATGTTTTGAAGCAACGAAAAGAACGCTTTGCATATCTCACACCCATTGACGATAAGGAAGGGGAAGTGCATTTTAAATTAATACCAAATGGGTCTCGAGTACTTGTAGATGCAGAAATTGAAAATAATGGGTACATAAGAGTTAAGGCTGAATCAAATAACAGCTTTATTAATGGTATAGTTAGCAAGGTTGTAGAAAATGGAAAAGGAAGACTAAAAGTATCCTTCGATAATGGACATGCTTTGCCTATTGATGAAGAAGTAACCTTAAAGTTTTATTTAAAGTCCTCAAAGCTTTTTGCTATAAAATTCGTAGAGTAATACAGTGCTAATTGGACTATTTTTTTGAAAAAGATTTATATTATAGGTGCTGGAGTATCCGGCTTGGTTTTGGCTTTAGAGCTTCTTAAGAAGGGACTTCAGGTAGAAGTTTTCGAAGCAAAATCTAATGTTGGAGGATTGGCTTCAACTTTACTTCTTGATGATTTACCTATAGATAGTGGTCCTCACTTATTTCATACCTCCCACGACGAGATATTGGAATACTGGAAAGATATTCTTGGGGAGAAGTTAGTAGCTAAAGGGTACTATTCGGCTAACTACATTGATGGAAAGTTATATGATTATCCGTTCAATTTAGAGGCTTTGGAAAAACAGTTTGATGCTGACGAACGTGAGCAAATTTTGCTCGAGCTTGAGTCTGCTAAATTGACTCCAGAGTTAACTGCTCAAGCAAAAAGTTATAAGGAATATGTGTCAGGGCTATGCGGCCCTTTATTAGCAAATAAATTTTTTACAAACTACCCCAGGAAACTTTGGGGGTTGGATACACATAATTTAAGTGCACGGTTTGCTCCTAAGCGGATTGAAATAAGAGAGAAACGTTTGCCATTTCACTCTGGACCAGGAAAGTTTGCAGGTGTAATTGAGGGAGGATGCGGTATTTTTGCAGCTGAAGTTGCAAAAAGAGTTGATGCATTGGGCGGCATAATTCATAGGTCAACTCCCGTGCTAAGCCTTGTAAAGAAAAGAGAAAATATCTCTAGAATCGTGACAAAATCTAAGTCATTTGACTGTGGTGATTCTATCGTTGTAAGTACAATTCCTCTTGACAAACTGGCTGAAATGCTTGAAGTAGAGACTAAGTTATACTATAGAAAATGTCTTTGTGTATATATTCTCACTCAAGGAGAAGACCCATTTCCAAAAGAATATGACTGGATATATTTTCCAGATGAAGACTCGCCATTCCATCGCGTTGGTGTTCAGACAAGATTCTCCAGAGAA
>Ga0181565_10004132_pt1 | contig 11097 bp, 11 predicted proteins | sample 101ome_16_FD_129661 | JGI IMG/M metagenome (GOLD analysis project Ga0181565, IMG submission 129661) | Coastal salt marsh microbial communities from the Groves Creek Marsh, Skidaway Island, Georgia - 101401AT metaG (megahit assembly) | ecosystem: Environmental > Aquatic > Marine > Intertidal...
AATTTTACTATATTTAGACTTATTTATAGAAAAAAAGACTATACAGTTAATGCCTTTTGTAAATCTATTGACTTTCTTTCTTGGCTTGTGATCATTTATTATTTTTTTGAGAAGTGATTTTTCTGAGCTATCAACATGAATTACCATACCGCCGCATAAAAATACAATAATATGTAATAGAGCAACCCATTCTGAGTTTCCAGATATTAGAAATAAATTTTTTTCATGAAGATTGAATTTTTGGGTTAAATATTCTGCATATCCAACAATTTCTCTATAAGAAAAGACATGCTTATTTCCACAAATAAAAACGTCGTTTCTATTGCAACTTTTGATTATGTTTGTAATTACATGGTTACGATATACAGATGAGTTATTGCTGCTCGTTTCCAATGTAATCTTCTCTTAATCTAATTTGCTGATCTGAAATGAAATGATGATTGACTGTACGCTCTGACTTCGAAATATTTAATGCCACTTCTTGAATTAAAACTTCAGTCGGTGTGACTTTATCAATTCTTGAAACCTCGAGAATAAGATCTATCTCACTAATGTTATATTTTTTTGCATATTTGTTTATTAGTGGCATGTAACTTGAATGAAACCTCGAAAAACCAAGAACACAATCTATTTCATATGAGCCAGCCACTGTTTTTCTATTTTTTATGAATGAATCCGCAATTTTGTGAATAGTGCTAATGTCTAATGGGATTTCACGACCCATCCTTTTTAAAACGTAATAAACCTGTTCGGTTGCAGCATTACCTGCACTTCTTCCAAGCCCCATTATCGAGGTGTCAACAATTTTCACCCCGTATTCGAGAGCCATACAAGAATTAATTACTGCAAGACCAAGGTTATTGTGGGCATGAAACCCTAGATAGCAATCTAATTTAGAAACAGATTCAATATATCCTTTGATCTCTTCAGGAACCATTCCACCTGCAGAATCCACTATATATAAAAGATCAATACCTTCACTTGCAACAGAGGCTCCAATATTGGAAAATTCATCAAATGATACTGAATATGTTTTCATAATATTTACACATACCCCAATACCTGCTTTAGTGGCCTCATTAATAAAGGGTATTGATTTTTTATAATCAATTCCATCCACTCCAATTCTTACAAAATCAATCCCTAAATCAATTGCTTTCTTCAAATGTTCAATCTTTGCAATACCAGGTATGCAGAAACATCCAATTTTTGTTGTTTTAGAATCTTTTCTTCCTTCAATGGCAGCAATTATATGACTTTCATCAGACTCGCATTTATACTTGGACACTGAAGGATGAGAGAAACCATTTAGCCCAAGTCCATGCCCAATTTCAATTAAATCAATGCCTGAGGTTGCCAATTGTTCAACAAAATCTTGTATCAAGAGACGAAAAGGAGAGCTCAACAGCATAACTTCCATCTCTAAGAGTTGTATCCAAGATAACTTGTTTGTTAGATATAAATTCCTTGAAATCACTCATCTAAGTTGCTCTAATTAAATAGTCCTTATCAAGCTTGAGTCTAGCAAAAATAAAGTCAAAATATTCGCAGGCATTAGCGGAGATCATATTAGCATTTCCTAACTTTGAATATTTCAGAATATTTGCACTGTGAAGATCAGCTTGAACCTTATCAAAATTATAATTATAGCTAATACCGTCTTTTCTAACAAAAGATCTATGACTAAACAATTTTTCACTGCCCTCATAAAATCCCCTAAAGGTTTTAATATCTCTGTAACTTAATTTAGAAATATTTTCATGAAAATATTGCTCAACGTAATGAATAAATGTGGGGTCAAAATAATTTGTACCAATATTCATAAGCAAAGCATTGCTCTTGTGCAGTTCGCTGTAAATTGAGTTTTTTCCAAATGAATCACTATTATTTATTACTTTTTCCCACCTATTATCTCCCTTTCCTTGCAAGTCAGAGATTATTACCGAAAACATAGGATCTCTAGTTCTCAAAGAATTGAATTCATTTGAATTTATCAAATAATTTGGCAAAATACCAAGATGCGTTTTAGTATTAAAACTAAAAGTCTCCTGTTTTGAGCCCCAGCTGAAAGAAAATGAAGGAATAATAAATAATTTAAGTTTTTGAATCTCTTTCAAAGACGACATAAACTGATAAGATAAATCATTTGATGATCTTATAAGTTCAAAGTCAATATTTCCAATCGCAGTCATATTAAGCTCTAAATACAATGTATCTGATTTTTGGGCCAGTAAGTGGTCGGCTAAGGTGTCTCGAATTATTTTATGACCGATTTTTTTTTCGCTTAATTTGAACATTATTTAAGCTTAAGAAGCAAAAGAGCATTTCCGGATAAAATCAAATTTTCACTTTTAGTTGAGTTTCTATAAGCTAAAGTTTTAAGTGAGAGTGTATGAATATTTTTATCAAAGTTTTCAACCTCTAATTTGAATATTATCTTGTCATCAATAAAGTATGGCGTCCTAAAATTAAAGTTGTTTGCTAAACACAACTCTGATCCACCAGGAAAATGTTTTCCAAAAATATTAGATAACATAGTTGGTAAAGCATAAGAATACCCTAGAAGACTTGAATAGCCATTTCTTTGGCAAAAAACAATATCTGAGTGTACCTTACTATCATCCCCACTAAGTTTCATAAAATTATAGTGGTATGAGGCATCATACATAAACTCGAACTCTCTTGTATCTCCAATTTTTATATCCTCAATTAAAATCATTTGACTGCCAAAACATTCATATAGGATGCTGAATTATCTGAATTAAACTCTTTCATTGAATGAATATTAATAGACACTGATGAGAAATTACTTAATATGCTCTCATATTCTTCAGGCTGTAAATATGTTGTTTGAACCTTGTAGTTGTCAGAAATAACAAATTGAGAAAAAAATAACCCATTTTTTTTCAGGGAACTATGAACTGATTTAACAACGCTATTTATAGATTCTAGATTGTTATGTTGTAATGATTGTCTATCGATTATCAAATCATAGAAGTTAATTGGGTAATCAAAACTTACAAAATTATCATGCTTAGCTTTTAGGCCAATATCGTTGCAGTGTTCCACAGCTGTTATTGATTGCTCAATTCCCAGATAATTCGCACCAATATCTCTAAAAAATTTAAGATTGTTGCCCCATCCTGATCCTAGCTCAAGAATTTTTATTTTTTCAGTTGATTTGCTTATATCAAACCTGCTATTTACAACTGAAATAATAATATCAAAAGGGTACTTATTTTTATTCCTGTAACCTGGTTGCGAATAAATTTTTTCCCATTCGTTCTTAGAATTCAAATAAATCACTCCTGCTCAAATAATTTTTCATAATATTGTCTATCAATTTTTCCATTCTTATTTTTTACTAAAACATCCTGAATAATTATTCTTCTCGGTAGCATATAGACAGGAAGCTTTTTTTTGAGATCTTTAATCAGACTATCTCTATCTGGAATTTTAGAACCAACTGCAAGACAAATATATGAATAACCTGATGTATGTTTTACATATAAGGCTATAGACTCCCTAATGTAGTCAAACGAAGTTGAGGCGAATTCAATTTCATTTAATTCAATCCTGTAGCCCATATGTTTTATCTGATGATCTTTACGAGAAACAAAATAAAGCATATTGTTACGTGGGGATATTTTAACAATATCTCCTGTTTTATAGAATCTCACCCTATTTCCATCTAATAACTTATCAAAAAAGTTTTTCGTAGACTGAATGTTATCTGATACATACCCAAACCCAACAGCGTCTCCTCCCAAGAATAGTTCTCCAGAATCTGAAATTTCATATTTAAAATAATCTGGAATATTTCCTAAAGGCATTAACGACTCCGGTTCTATGAACTCGCTTTCCTGAATCTTATAAGAGGAGCACATACAAGTGCACTCTGTCGGTCCATATACATTAAAATAGTCTTTTTCTTTTCCAAGTGTATCTACAAGATTTCTAAGTTTTGTTTTTGGGAACGCTTCTCCACCAAAGATAATTCTTTTGAGGTATGTCATCGACCTTGCCTGGAATGCCCCAGATTCAAGACAAAAGATAAGAAGGGACGGTACTGAAAACCACTGAACACATCTTTTATCATTGAGAAACTCAATAAGATTTGATGGATTTTTAGTAATTTCATCAGGACATATAATCAGAGTTGCTTGATTAAAAAGTGAAGTATATATATCAAATACTGAATTATCGAAATAGAGAGGATTTATTGAGCTAACACGATCACCTTTTTTAATTTGAAATTCCTTTTTTGCCCACCTAATAAACTCTATTAATCCATCACGACCTATCATTGCACCTTTGGGCTCTCCAGTAGAACCCGAGGTAAACATAATGTAAAGAATTCTATTATCAATAGTCTGTATTAAAGTATTTTCTACCTCATGAAAATAGAAATCTTTAAAAAAGGTCCCAGAGTTTATCTCTCCAACATTAATAGTATTTTTTTCAGAGAAAATAAATTTTAATCCGCTTTTTTTTATGATAGAAATAAGTCTATTCCTTGGAAGCGAGGGATCCAAAATAACATATGGAATTTCGGTCTTTATACACGCCAATACCAAAATTATAGTTTGAGAACTTTTTACTGCTTCAATAGCTACAACTGATTTTTGAGAATTCAAGAGTTCAACTAAAGAGTTTGAAACAGCTTCAATTTCAATTATTAGACTACTATATGAAATTTCTTTTCCGCTAGGGTCTATTATTGCAATTATGTCTCCACAGGATTCACAACCCTTAACAAAAAAATCATAAATTGAATTATTAGCCGACATAGATTTAAAGTTATTTTTTTTGTGCACTGAATAAAAGTTCAGCAAATCTCCAATCACTCTCTTCATCAATATCAACGGAAGAGCTTCTTGGTAACTCAAATGCTAACAAGTCATTATCATTGCCCATAATGTCTTCATCGTATATCTTAGAAGGAGGGAAAATCATGAAAGCACCAGCGTCATAATAAGACTTCTTCAGGTCTTGTGACCTATAAGAAAACATTCCTGGCTGTTTTGCACTTAAAAGGCCTTTGTTATTGACTGAAAAAGCCCACTCCGTGGGGGCAGGATATTCGGATACCGCAATAAGAATATTTTCTGCATTATTCTTATGAAATTTTTTAGAGGCCTCAACTAAGTGAGAAGAGTTGATAAGTGGTGCACATGACATTAATAACCAAACTTCATCAAATATCTCGCCAATTTTTCTATATTCATCAGCTACAAATCTCATAACTGGCATAAGAGGAGTGTCATCTTCAGACAAGCTTTTAGGCCTCATAAAATCAGGCTCAAAACCCATAATTTTGGCTGTATCAAAGATTTCCTTACTATCTGTTGAAATATGAATCTTGGAAAATAATTTTGAGTTACTTGCGGCTTTTAGAGAATAGTAAATTATTGGCTTGCCACAAAAGTCTTTAATGTTTTTATTTGGTATTCTTTTTGATCCTCCCCTGGCAGGAACGACAACAAGTCTTTTCTTATTCACTATAATCACCAGAAATAATATGTTTCCAACTTAAGGCTGTACCTTTTTTGAAATCTTGGACAAATGTATAATTTTGAATATACTCAAGATTTGATGGCGCTATACCATATCCAGGCCTAATACTTTTAACATTCTCTGAGCTTATTTTCTCCCCTTTGACAACATCTCTGACAATGTATAAAGATCTTCTCCCTTGAAGATTGGGAACTTCATTTTCTACTGGACCATATTTGACTTCACCAATCGCCTGCCATGCTCTTTTTCCTTCAATGACTAGACTCTGCATTTCATTTGGCTCTAAACTAAATAAAGAATCAGGCCCTCCTTCACTGCGGTCCATAACAAAATGTTTTTCAATTATGTTTGCTCCCATGGAAATTGCTGCAAGCGAGGCACCTATTCCTGGAGAATGATCACTAAATCCCACCCTACAATTGAAGGTCTTAGATAAATTTGGAATTGTAATAACGTTTGCATCTTTGGGATAAGAGGGGTAGGCTGAAGTGCACTTTAACAAAACTATATTTTTACATCCTGCGTCTTTTGCAACAGAATAAGCCATATCAATTTCAGAAATAGATGCCATTCCAGTGGACATGATTAATGGCTTGCCAGTACTTGCACATTTCTTTATCAATGGTATATCAATTAATTCTGGAGATGCAATTTTGTAACATGGCGGATCAAAACTCTGAAGAAAATCTACAGCTGAATCATCAAATGGTGAACTAAACCATGCTAGGCCGTTTTGTTCTGCATGAATAGTAATTTTCTCCAACCAACTCCAAGGGGTATAGGCCTCTTGATATAATGAATAGAGAGATTTTTTATACCAAATGCTCTTCTTATTTTTAACAATAAAGTCCTTGTTTGATGAGTTAAGCGTAATTGTGTCTGGGGTGTAAGTCTGTAATTTAATTGCATCAGCTCCACATTCAGCTGCGGCATCTACAAGATTTAAAGCTTTTTTTAAAGACTTATTATGATTTCCTGAAAGTTCAGCTATTATCTTTGGTTGTGAACCACTATTCTTAGAATCTGTAAGAAAGTCATATAATCTTTTATTTTGTGGAGTCATAGACTTATTTCTCTAGAAATTTATTTATCTTTTTGCATGTTTTCTCGATTTTCTCAAATGTAAGATCTGGATCTACCCATAGATTAATTACTCTTTTCGAAAAGTTGTTTGCATTCTTAAATTGGCTATTTTTCTGAAAGCTTGCACCCTTGTACCAGTTATAAATTGGTGGGTACCATGTGCTCACATCGATATTATAGTCTCTTAAATATGAAACCAAATCATCTCTTAACTCCTCAGGAACCAAAAAACTATATCTCCATGGAGAAGAGTGGTCTGAAATTTTTGGATGGATAACTTTTGGTGAATTTATCATGCTACTATATAAATTTGCATTACCCTTCCTAGCCTGGGTAATTACTTGAAGACTTTTTAGCTTTTCAATTATTTCTTTCTCATTAGTCCTGTCATAGGAGAATAAATACATTTCGCTAAAAATATCAGGTAAAGAATGAAATATTTGGGATAGTCTTTTATTTTCATATGTAAGTTCATAAATTGGATAATAAAGCTTCCTCCAATCATCAAATAATTTATCTATATTTATAGGTCTAGAAGGCAAAAGACTTATTTCTTCCTCTATTCGTTTAGAAATATTTTGGTCATTGGTAAGAATAGCGCCGCCCCATCCGGCATCAATTTGTTTTGTATGACCAAAACTCACTACAGAAATATCTCCCCATGAACCAGTAGGTTTTGATAAATATTTTGTACCAAGAGACTGAGCAGCATCCTCAATTACTCTTATGTTCTTGAGTTTTGCTAATTTTAAAATTTCCTCCATTTGACAAGGTTGGCCGTATAGGTGAATTGCAATTATCGCAACAATATCGTCATACATTTCTAAAGTATCTTTCAGTGATTTAATCGAAAGATTAAAGTCCGCTAGGTTAATGTCAACAAAAACTGGTTCAAACCCTGCAAGATATGATGCTGTTGCCGGACTTAAACATGATATTGATGGAATAACAACCTTTCCTTTAATGGGCAATTCCAATGACCTTAAAGCAACATATATTGACGATGAAGCTCGTCCTGTCATGTGGCAAAATTCTCTATTTGTGTATTCCAGAATATGATCTTCTAAAGATTTCATTGAAAATTTCTGGCAAATTTACTTAAAGTATAAAATCTTACTTCTCTATTGTTTTTAATTGCAGAAGAAACTAATTTTTCTAAATTTATTTTGAAACAATCTCTATCGAAAGACAAAAGTCCATGTTTTTTATCTGATCTTAAAATAGTATTTGCATGGGTGATACAAATTATTGCTTTGGAACTTAATGTAACTTTTCTGAAATCGTCAACAAAAATATCATGATTAAAACTTAGATCAAAATATCTCAAATATTCATCATTATCATAATGGGCCTTTGTTTTTATTGTCGTCATTGGAACTTCTAGGAGGGTGTTAGAACTTAGAGAAGCTAGCCTATAATTCTCTATTGAAGGATAATATGGCTCTTTTGGCGCATCTCTCCAGTCAAAATGCCTCTGCTTATCTTTTCTATATCTTCCTGGAAGAGCCGTAGAGTCACATTCAATTTTTAACTCCAATAAAGTTTTAAGAATTTCATTCGAAAAAAACAACTCTCCAATCCTGGAAGCTGTGGGTATAAATCCAGTTTTTGAAAATTCCTTAAAGGTAACAAATAATTGTTCGGAAATCCTGTCATTATTTAAATCCTGTTCCCAGACCTTTTTGGTTTTGTCATAAAAAAACAAATGAGGATGAAACCCAATTTCATCACCTCTTAAAACTCTCGCTTCCCATCTACTATAGTATTCATTAATTAGATAAGTGTGCGAACCTGTTAAATTGTAAATCTGATTATCTGCTCTAATAAACCAGGTTACAGGAATATCTATTTCAAAATTTTTTTCTACCTCACTTAATATGTTTTCTAAAATTGGAACGCCATATTTTGCTCCACTAAAAGCACTATGAATTGAAGTTACATGCTCTATTGATTCATCAAAAGAATCAAGTTCTACGTCAAAAGTTAATACTATCGGTAAAACTTTTTTCATTTTTGCTTATATAGAAAAATTGTCATCTGAAAATTAGGAAAATTATGGAATATTTTTATATTTTTAGTTAAACTCATAGCATGAGAAAAGATTTCTATAGGATTGTAATAGTATAGATGAGGCTCGGTAAAATCTACGCATTGTGACATCATATCCATAGCAATCCCTTTATTACAGTTTTTGTAAAGAATAGACATGATTTTTTTCATAACTTTTAAATTTGAGTCTTCTTCAAATTTATTATTAAAAACCTGAGAAGAAAAAATATAGTCATATTTACCATAAGGTATTCCATCTTTCTCAATATCCCTTACTTCAAAATTTGCATCTGGATACTTTATTGTCGCCTCTTTGATAAATGACGGGGTGATATCATATCCAGTATATTCAATATGATTAATCTTCTTACTTAGGAGCCATTTATAAAAATCTCCTAGACCACACCCTAAGTCTAAGATTTTTGAATTATTTAGGTTCGATATTGAAGACAGTAATTCATATCTCTCGGCTTGTTTTATAGATCCTCCGGTAGCTAAAGCTTCAATAGAAGGTCCATAACGTTTAACTCTATCTTCATATCTTTTTATGATTTTATTCTTTTCCGAATCTTGCATAGCAATGTTTAATTAGTTCGAATCTTTATCAACTTTTCAGCAAGTTTAATTGATGATTGGCAGTCAATCATACTCTTTCCAAATGCAAGTATGTGTCCTACTCTGTCTGAACCTGATGATAAAGAGTGCATTCTGTGGCCAGTCTTAAGATATATTTCTATTTCATCTATACCATTAATAGATCTTGCATCATTGAGGCCATCTACACTTCTCAATTTTCCTTTTTTAGGCTCAATGAATTTTAATATTGCAAATGGTTTGTTTGAAAGGCATTTAGATGGCATGTTTGTTTTTTTGCCAACCGCCAAATCAACTATAGCTTTAGTGGTATCAAAGCCAGAAATTTTAGGCAAAATCTTACTAAAAACTTTAGAGCCCGCACCTCTAGAGGCTATTTCAACAATAACAGGGCCGTCTTTACTAATAATGAACTCCATATGGACAGGGCAATTTTTAAAATGACATGCTTTAATAGCTCTTTTTGCCACTTTTTTACATATTTCTTCTTGTGTCTTTGAGAGGTTTGCTGGAAAAATTACCGAAGTATCAAGCAAGTATGGTGGATCGGTCCTAGTCTTTTCAGAAATTGCAAGTATATAGGGCTTTCCGTCAATTGCAATTGCCTCAATACTATATTCAGGGCCCTCTATAAACTCCTCAATAATGACTGCACCTGTCAATGAAAATTTTTCAGCAATATTAAAAGATTTCTCAATATCTGCTATATTTTCAATAAATCTTACCCCTCTACTTCCAGATGAATCCACTGGTTTTATTACACATTTTTTTCCTATTTGGCTGAATGAATTAATTGCCTGCTTTGAAGAGCTCACTTGGAAAAATTTTGGAGTAATTAAACCAGCACCCATAAATGTCTTTCTTTGAAGATATTTATTCTTTGATAAAATTGATTCTTGATAAGATATTCCAGGGATATTAAGGATTTCACAGGCTTTTGAAACAGGAATTAATGCCGCATCACAACTCACACTGACAATTCCATCGGCTCCTGCTCTCTTAAAAATTTCTATAATTATTTTTTCAGAAGTTATATCTCCGACATAAAATTCATCACTAAATTCTTTACCTAAAGCATTCTTATCTTGATCTAATGAAATTACATAGAAATTATTTTCTTTTGCCCATAATATTGAATCAACCTGTGCCAGTCCTGCCGCAACAAAAAGAATTCTTGTTTTATTGTTATCGCTCATTTATTAATATTGGTAGAAAGAATTAAATTGACAATTCGAGAAATGCCCTTTCCGTCAATCAAGTTTTCAGCATTCTTAGCTAATAATAATCTCTTTCTTTCATTAAAGAGTATTTCTTCAAGCTTATCTGGAAATACGCATGCCCCTCTTTTTTTAAATATTTCTGCATGACTTTTCTCTTCGGCTGTTTGAGGAAAGACAACTATAGACTTTGCCAAAAATATTGCTTCCAGTAATGTTGTACCACCTCCACATAAAATTAAATCTGACTCTTTTAACAGGCGTGGAAAATTTTCTGGAGAACAGATAATTTTAAAGTTGTTTGTTAATTCAAGTTTAATTCTTTCTATGTCCCTATTATTTACTAGCGGACCCAATATTACTTTTACATTTAATTTTTCATCATTTATTTTTTTAAGCAATTTGATGGCATATTCCGTTTTATCTTTTGCATCCGAACCACCAATAGTTACTAGTACGCTAACCTTTCTAGTATTGCTCTTAACATATCTAATTTTTTTTACTTCTAATACTTCACTTCTAATAATAGACCAATCATGTCCTTCAAAACAATGATTTTTTTTGCCTTTTCTTACGTATCTTTTTGCCATACTTTTTGAATGATCGATAAGATTTATTGTGAAATCAGGCAAAGGAC
>Ga0181565_10004140_pt1 | contig 11090 bp, 5 predicted proteins | sample 101ome_16_FD_129661 | JGI IMG/M metagenome (GOLD analysis project Ga0181565, IMG submission 129661) | Coastal salt marsh microbial communities from the Groves Creek Marsh, Skidaway Island, Georgia - 101401AT metaG (megahit assembly) | ecosystem: Environmental > Aquatic > Marine > Intertidal zone...
CCGAGCGCGAGCGCGAGTGTGTGGGCTGTCTTTTCAAACGTCGCGCGTTCGTGTATACGTCTCTCTATCAAGTTACAACAACGCGTCCGTCGCGAGCGTCGCGAGGCTAAAAACACTCTGTGCACGACGCGAGGGATGCTCAGAAGCCTTCCTTCTTGTTCGTGCCCGTGGTCAAGTCAACCATGCCCTTGGCGAGCAAGGCGGTGCCGAGGATGCACCCGGCGACGGGGATGATGACGCTCGTCAATCGATCCTGCGCGAGACACACACACACACGATCCGTCAGTCGAGCCGCTCGAAACACGTTTCACAGCATTCACGCGCGCCACCGATCGTTCGACGCGACGAAGACGAAGACGCACCACGCCGCCCTTCTTGAGGTGCACGAACCCCTTTTGGCTTTGGAAAAACTGCGCGCGTCGTCGTCGCACACCGCGGTTCGCTCGTCAGTCCGCGCACACGACGCTCGTTTCGCGCGTCACATCGTCCACGCGCGCGTCTTCCCGCGTCGTCCTCCCGCGATCCCTCCCGACACTCGCCGCGCGCGAACGGATCCAACCCTAAGCTTTCACGCGCGCCCACCGCGCGCCCATCGCGCGCGCATCCTCGCGCGCGCGCGATCGGTCGCGCGATCGACGCCGACGACGATCGATCGTCTCCCTCGCACCTTTTGCGCCTCGACGATCCTGTCGCTCATGGTCGACGACGGTCGGGACGAACGATTCAATGCCGTCGTCGCGCGGTCGAGGCGGGGACAAAATCTTTTGACACCCCGACGGGGACAAAATCTTGAGTTACAAATGGTCATCCAACAGTGTAGCTTGGACGACGAGCGCGCCTCCTCGAGCGGGTCGTCGATCGAGAGAGACCGCGCGACGTTCGTCCGCCACCGTCCGACGTTCGTTCGATCGTTCGATCGACGTCTCCTCTCGCGTCGTCGCTCTCGCGTCGCCTCGCGCGCGTCGAGCGGCGTCAACAACACTCGCAAATTTCCATGGCCCACGCCGCCTTTTTACACGCCTGCGAACAATACCAACACCGTTTACACCTCGAGCACTTCACCCTGACCCGCTTCCCGCGAACGCCGCACCGATTACACTTTCTGTGCGCGCGGTGAAACCCGGCGTCGCGACCGGGACCGGGATGCCCGCGCTCGTCGTCGTCGCCTCGCGCCCACGCCCACGCCTTGCGCGCGAGGAGGACGACGCCGACGACGACGAGCGCCGTCACCGCACCGTCTCTCGCCACCCCGCGCGCGTCCCGTCGAGATCGTCGAGACGACGCACCCGTCGTCGTCGTCGTCGTCGTCGTCGTCGTCACCGCGTCGTCCACGCCACCATCGACGCGCGCCCTCGTCGTCGAATCGACCGCCCAGTCACCCCCACCGTCGTCATCGTCGACGTCATCGTCCCCGTCCGCCCTCGCGGCCTCCACCACGGGTTCGACGAACCCGCTCGACGACGACGACATCCTCCTCCGTCGTCGCTCGAATCGTCCCCTCCTCGCGTCGTCGTCTCATCATCGCGCGCGCGCCCCGAACCGTTGACGAATCCGAATCCGACAGCGCATCGCGCCGGTGGACCCTATGATCGTGACGGGTCACGACTCGTCATACGGTGTTCCCGTATGTATAAACAGTGACACGCGTACGTTCAGTTCAAAACGTCGTCCCCATCCATCCATCGTCTCGTCTCGTCCGAACGCGAGAGTCCGACGACGACGACGACGACGACGACGCGCGCCGAGCGTCACCCCCGCGCGCATCGTCGGCGTCCTCGTCGCGTCCTCCGTCGCGTCCGTCGTCATGGCGAAAGGGAAGAGAGGGAAGCGAGGGACGCGCGGGGATGACGATTCGAGCGACGACGAGGACGCGCGCGATCCCTCGGCGGCGGCACGCGCGACGGATGGGGACGCCGACGTCGAAAGCGGTGAGGGGGGGCGCGCGGTGTCCAAGACGGAGATGAAGAAATTGCGCAAGGCGAACAAGGGGAAGAATAAGGGCGGGGGGAAGGGTGGACGAGGGGGAGACGATTCGGACGATGACCTCGACCCTCTGAAAGCCGCGGCGAGGGCGAAGGCGGACGACGACGACGAGGAGGAGGCGGCGGCGGTCGTGGAGGCGCCGGTGGTGAAACCGAAAAAGAAGGAGAAGAAGAAGAGTAAGGCGGGTGGTTTCGCGGCGTTGATGATGGATGATGATGATGATGATGTCATCGATCCCTTGGCGGAGGCGGCGGCGGCGGACGAGGACGAGGACGACGTCGAGGATCGACCGGCGCCGACGAAGTCGAAGAAGAAGGATAAAAAATCCAAAAAGGGTGGATTCGCGGCGTTGATGATGGATGATGATGACGATGACGTCGATGATCCGTTGATGCGCGGTGGAGACGACGACGAGGAGGAGGAGTTGGAGATGGACGTCAAGCCTAAGAAGAAGGAGAAAAAGAAGAAGGGTGGATTCGCGGCGTTGATGATGGACGACGACGACGACGAGGGCGAGGACGAGGACGAGGCGTCGGAGTCCGTGTCCGTGCCGGAGAAGAAGGAGAAGAAGAAAAAGAAAATAGGCAGTTTCGCCGATCTCATGGATGCCGAAGAGGAGGCGGCGGTGACGATTGATTTGAAAAAGAAGAAGAAGAAAAAGTTTGTCGCCGATCCAGAGCTCGTCGTCGGGAAGATTGTCGAGTGCAACAAGCACCCGATGGCGGATCGTTTGCAGGTGTGCACCGTTGATTTCGGAGATGATGAACCGAAGCGATGCGTGTGCGGGGGTGCGAACGCCAGAAAAGGTTTGATGGTGATTTTCGCGCGCGTCGGCGTAAAGATTCCCGCCACGGGTCAAGTCATCGAGAAGACTCCGCTGCGAGGCGTCATGAGCGAGGGGATGATTCTTAGCGCCGTGGAGATGGGTTGGGCCGAGACCGCCGAGGGCGTGTACGAACTCGACGCCAGCGCGTTCTCCATCGGTGACGACGTGCCCAAGGACGAGCCGGGATCGATGAGCGAAGCGCCAGCTCCCGAACCCGAGCCCGCGCCCGAACCCGAACCCGAACCCGCGCCCGAACCCGCGAGCTCCAAGAAGGATAAAAAGAAGAAGAAGAAGGGCAAGCAAGCCGCCGAGGAGGAGGAGGACATCGACGCTCTTCTCGCCGAGCTCGACATCAAGGTTGAGGCCAAGCCCGAGGAACCGGCGGGTGAGAGTAAGCAGGCGCGCAAGCGTCGATTAAAGGCGGAGCGCGAAGCCGCCGAAGCCGCCGCCGCGGAGGCGGGCGACGCCGCGCCCTCGACCGAAGACGCGGACGGTGCGGACGGTGCGGATGAGGATGGAGAAGAAGGGAAAGAACTCAGCGCCTCACAAAAGAAGAAGCTCAAGAAGAAGCAAAAGGAAAAGGAAGCCAAGGCTAAGGCTAAGGCTGAGGCTGAAAAGAAGAGCGAAAAGGCGGGCAAGGCGGGCGCGCCGAACGCTCGAATTGCCGCGCTTCAAGCCGAGATGCAAAAGCGTAAGGAACTCGAAGAAGCCAAAGCGAAGGCTGAAGAGGAAGCTCGACTCGCCCGCGAAGAAGCTGAACGCCTCGAGGCGGAGAGAGAGGCGGAAGAAGAGGCGAAACGCGAAGCAAAGAAGCAAAAGGAACGCGAAAAGAAGGAGCGTCTTCGCGCCGAAGGCAAGCTTCTCAGCGCCAAGCAAAAGGCTGAACAGGCTCGTCTCGCCGCCATGCGTCAGCAAATGCTGGCCAAGGCTGGCATCGACGAAGACAAACTCGACGAGGTCGTCAAGCCGAAGCGTCCCGTGTACGATGATCGTAAGAAGAAGAAGGAACTCGAAGAGCGTCGTAAGAAGCAAGCCGAGGAACGCGCGGCGGCGGAAGCTAAAGCCAAGGCTGAAGAGGAGGCTCGACTCGCCGCCGAAGCGGCCAAGGGTGAGGAAAGCAACGATGCCGCGGACGATTGGGAAGCCGAAGACTGGGAAGAAAAGGACATCGTTCTTCCCGGTCAAAAGGAGGAAGAGGAACGCCTGGCCAAGGAGGCTGCCGAGAAGGAAGCCGCGGAGAAGAAGAGACACGAGCAAGAGAAGAAGGCTGCCGAAGCTGCCGCCAAGTTTGAAGCGGAAAAAGCAGCCAAGGCGAAACTCGCGGCTGACAAACCGTGGGCCAAGGAGGCGAAAGCGAAGGCTGCCGCGGCCAAGGCTGCTGCGGAAGAGTCTAGCTCTGAGGAAGAATCCGACTCCGAAGACGACTCCGAAGACGACTCTGACGAAGATTCCGATTCCGATAGCGATAGCGACAGTTCCGATTACTCCGATAGCTCGGATTACAGCGAGGACAGCGACGATGTTCGTCAACGCGAGCACGAAGAGCGCATGGCTGCGGCGAGAGAAGCCCGATTGGCTCGATTTGCCGCCGCCAAGGCGCGACGCAGTCCGGACAAGCTCCGTTGCCCGATCATCTGTATCATGGGTCACGTCGACACCGGTAAGACGAAGATCTTGGATAACATCAGACGAACCAACGTCCAAGACGGCGAAGCCGGCGGTATCACGCAGCAAATCGGCGCCACGTTCATTCCCAAGGAGTCTCTCATCGAGCGCACCGCCCAACTCAACAAGGGCGATTGGGACCTGCAAGTTCCCGGTTTGCTCGTCATCGATACTCCGGGTCACGAATCTTTCACCAACCTGCGATCGAGAGGCTCTTCGCTCTGCGATCTTGCCATTCTCGTCGTCGATATCATGCACGGCTTGGAACCTCAGACTATTGAGTCTTTGAACATGCTTCGATCGCGCAAGACGCCATTCGTCATCGCGTTGAACAAGATCGATCGCATGTACGACTGGCAGGCGAATACCAACTTCCCGACTCAAGAAACGTTGTCCATGCAAAAGGACCACGCGCAACGCGAATTCAGAGATCGATACGATAAGATCGTCATCGAATTCGCCGAGCAAGGCTTGAACGTCGCCAAGTACTGGGAGAACCCGGATCCGCGCACCTTCATCAACATCATCCCCACCTCTGCCATCACCGGCGAGGGTATGCCGGACATTTTGCAGACGCTCGTGGACTTGTGCCAGAAGCGAATGAACGAACGCATCCAGTACGTCCCCGCCGTGCAGTGTACCGTGCTCGAGGTGAAGATGATTGAAGGTCTCGGTACGAGCGTCGACGTCATCTTGATCAATGGTAAACTCAAGGAGGGACAAACCATCGTCGTGGCCGGTCTAGAGGGTGCGATTACGACACAAATCCGCGCGTTGTTGACGCCTCAGCCCATGCGGGAGATGCGCGTGAAGGGTAGTTACATTCATCACAAGGAGATTGAAGGCGCTCAGGGTATCAAAATCGTCGCGCCGGGATTGGAGAAGGCTGTCGCCGGTACCTCCCTCTTGGTTCTCGAACAGGAGGATGACGAAGAGGAACTTCGCGAAGAAGTGCTCAGCGATATGAAGGGTGTGCTCGCTCGCGTCGACAAGAGTGGTGAGGGCGTGTACGTCCAAGCGTCTACGCTCGGTTCGTTGGAGGCGTTGTTGGAGTTCTTAAAGTCTGACGCGGTGAAGATTCCCGTCGCCGGCATCGCCATCGGTCCCGTGAACAAGCGTGACGTCATGGGTGCGAGCGTCATGCACGAGCGCAAGAAGCCAGAGTTTGCCACGATTTTGGCCTTTGATGTCCCCGTGACCAAGGAAGCCGTCGCCATGGGTGAAGAGCTCAACGTTCGCATCTTCACCGCCGACATCATCTACCACTTGTTTGACCAATTCACGGCGTACATGGAAAAAGTCCGTGCGGACAAGCGAGAAGCGGCGTCCAAGTTTGTCAACTTCCCGTGCGTCTTGCAGATTATGCCCAACTGCATCTTCAACAAGCGTGACCCGATCGTCGTCGGCGTGGACATTGTGAAGGGAGTCGCTCGCGTGGGGACGCAAATTTGCATTCCGTCGCAAGGATACATCGACATCGGTAAGATTGCGTCAATGGAACACAATCACAAGGAAGTCACCAAGGCGACGTCGGGCATGTCGGTGGCGATGAAGATTGAACCCGGGACGCCCTCCGAATCATCGCGACTCTACGGCCGTCACTTTGATCACAAGGATCAACTCGTCGCGAGAATGACGCGTCAGTCCATCGACATGATGAAGGAGTCGTTCCGAGAAGAGTTGACAAAGGATGATTGGAGACTCGTCGTCGAACTCAAGACTCGACAAGAGAAGGCGACGGGCGAAACGATTTGATAATCTTTTAGCGCATAGCAATTGTTTATATTACACGCGAGTGAACGTGTTTCATGCATTCAGAGTGGAGCGAGCGATTCAAAAGGAAAGTACCACCCGTAAATTGGATGCGCGCCGCGCGAGATGGCCACGAGTCCGTTCGGCACGGACAGACCGACCACGGGCGTCGTTCTGTAATCGCGACTCACGACGCACACGCGAAAACACTTCCCACACGCCTCCTCCATGCCCAGTTCCCACCCGACCGGGTACCCGTACCGCGGCGCGTCCTTCCCCGTGCACATGTTTTTGACCTTCATCGCGTCCGACTTGACCCGCACCCACATCCCCGGAACGACCTCTTTCGGATCCAACGGTCTTCCTCGTCGCTCCAATATATCCAGTCGCTCTTTCCACGAGATTTGCCTATCGTCGTCGCGCGCGTCGCGTCTCCTCGTCAGTCTCGCGCGTCGTCAGTCGTCGCCCGTCGAACCGTTTTGACCGCTCGCCTCGCGCGCGCGTACCCGTAAAACTTTGGCATGTCCTCCACGCACTCCCGACGCACCCGTCCTCGCGCCACCGTCTCGCACATCCCCAGCCCACGATCGTTCCTTCGCGGCGACCTATAAAAGTACGAACTCACGCGCTCGAGCGTCGCTAATTCCCTCGCCGACAGAAATTCGCACACGCGCCGCAGCGCGTCCTCCGGAAGCGTCCCGAGCAGCGCGCTCCTCTCCTCGTTCTCTCGTCGTCGTTTCATCTCTCGCGCCGCCCGTCGCGTTCTCGGCGTCGGCGTCATCGCCATCACCGTCGTCGTCATCGCCATCACCGTCGTCGTCGTCGTCGTCGTCGTCGTCGCGCGTTCGCGAGTCGTCCTCGAACGCGTCGCGCGTCGAGTCGCCGCCGCCGCCGTCTCGTTCCCCAGACGCGATTCCATCGTCATCGTCGTCGTCGTCGTCATCGTCGTCGGCGTCGTCGGCGTCATCGTCGACGAGTCCTTGACGACGGAGACGCGCGCGCGTTTCGGTCGTCGTCGATCGGTCGTCGGCGGCGCGACGTCGGCGACGCGGGATCGACGACGCGCGTCGGGGACGCTGACCGAACGCGCGCGCGGTCGCAGCCTCGGCCGTGTCGACGCGTCGTCTCTCGCGCGCGTCGTCGTCGGCGTCGCGGACGCGGACGCGGACGCGGACGCGCGCGAGGCGAGCATCGTCGGCGGCGGCGTTGGCGTCGGCGGCGGTCTCTCGCGCGCGCGCATGTCGACGACGATCGATCGTTCGATCGATCGCGCGCGCCTCGAAGCGACGACCGACGACGAGACGCGCGTCGTCTCGCGGTGTCTCGGCGAGACGACCGGACGAATGGGTGGAAAACGGCGAAACAACGCGCGCGTGCGTTTTCGAGGCGACGGTGCGCGCCGGTCGAGGTCGTCTCGGGGACGTTGTTACCTCGCGCGCGACGTCGTTGACGTGGTCGTGGTGATATGAAGCGACTTTTTTGGAGGTTGGATTAGAAATCGACGCGTCTCTTGGCGTGCGAGCGCGGCGGTGAGCGCGGGTGATCGCGCGCGAAGACGGCTCGAATGAGATCATCGTCGTCGTCGCCCTCGCGGACGATGAGGAAACGGTGGAGGGCGTGCTTCTCAGCAAGGGTGCGGAAACGCGCGCGGAGGTTGTCCCTCTCGACGGAGCGATCGACGCCGTCGGATTCGGTCGACGCTCTGAGTTCGTCCTCGTACACGCGTTGGTAGTGGCGACGATTGTCGACGAGTCGACGGAGTTGGTCGTCCATGGATGGAAAGATGGTGGCGAAGTGCACGAAGAGGGGCGCGATGACGAACTCGATGAAGTTGATTTGCGAAAGTCCCACCGATGTGGTCTCTCGATCCATCATCGGGCTGATCGGAAGACCGCGCGCGCGCTCGCGATCGCCTTGATTGAAGAACTCCTCGAGCACCCTCGACGCCCACTTGACGCAAAGTTCGTTCGGCTTGACCACGTTTGAGATGTCGGCGCAGTGCAGCAGCACGTTGAGCATGAACTGTCTCTCTTCATCCGTCTTGAACGCCTCGCTCGCCGGTATAGCGACGCTTCCGTGGCGGTTCGACTTGTTGATGCATGGAGTTTTGATCGGTGATCCGATGGGTGAACCGATGGGCGTGCCGTTGATGATGTCATTCTTTTTCCAGAGAGTGACGATTTCGTCCAGCCTGGAGACGAGCTTAAAGTGATGCGCCATGTCGGTGTGCAGGACACACTTGATGATGGTGCGCCGAACTTCCTGGTACTCAGCCTCGTCGAAGGCGGATAAAATGTCAGCGTCCTCGTTATTTTGACACAACGAAAAGAAGCGCGATACATGATGATTTTCCAACACGCTCTCGTCGTTGTACGTCAACGCGATGTTGTCTCGCGTGGCGATGAGGTACGCGTTGGTCAATCCCGGGTGATCCATGTCGTGCACCAGAGCGGCGACGAGCAGAGAAAACATCTCTATCGGCGTCATGTTCACTTCGTCTTTCACGGCGAGAATGTATAAATAAGTCGTGTGCGCGACGTCCAAGGCGTGTTTGAAACAATGGTATGGATTTTCCCGGTACGAGTTTTCAACCTCGGAAATGAATCGTCTCAATTTGAATGGATCCACCAATTGGAAGAGATCGAGCTCTTGAAACATGCGCGTGATGTGTGAGACGTGATCTTTTTTATCCACATCGAACACGTCAAACGTCCAAGAGTTGAGGGCGTCGATGTTGACGCTCGGATGCGACGCGACGGCGTCCGACGCCCGCGCGAAGGACGACACCACAGACTTGAACGCGTTGATTCGAGACTTTGACGTCGATGACGACGATCTCCCGACGTTCACCCTGTTCACCTCGTAACTCACCAACCACTCTCGAGTGCTTCCGTCCACGTCTTCGTGGTCTTCGAGGATGGCTTCGATCAACGCCGGACTTCCGTTGTCGGAATCGTTTCGCTTGACGATGTGACTCATCTTATCCAGAACGTATCCCAACACGCTGATGTCGAGCGATCGCATCTCGCCCGAGTTGAAGTCCAAATCCGTGAGCACTTGTTTGGCGTGATACTCCAGCGTCTCGATGATCCCTTGCAGAGGTCGACCGAGCAACTGTCGACGCGTTGCGTTGAAGAGCGTGTTGAAGAGCGCGGTGGTGACGGCGGCGACGAGCGCCTGTTCCACGCGTCGAACGACACGCAACACTTTATCGTCGAACACGCGCGTGAGAATACTCGAAGAACTGAGCAGACGATGCGCGTCGGTGGTCGGTCCGAGGGCGACGACGGCGAGACTCACGCACACGGCGACGTTTACCGCGCCCACGTGCTCGAGCCGATGAAACACGCCCCGCGCCCCCGTCGTTCGCCGTCCGCTCTCCGAATCCGACGGCGACGAGCACCACGCGTCGCCGAAATTCACCCATAGCGCGCTCGCCGCGCACGCGCGCGTGAGCAACGCTAACCGAATCACCCCGCGCGTCACCGTCCACGCGTCCGTTCGCCCGCCGCTCGCCGCCTCCGCCGTCGCCGCCAGCGCCCCGCACGCGTCCACCACCGCGTGCGCGTGCGATTCGTACCTCCCCCACCCGAGCGCGAGATGCATCCACCCGATCGTCAGCGCACACGCCGTCACACCGCGCGCCGTCGCCGATCTCGCGCCCAACGCGCGTCCGAACTCGCCGCACGTCGCCAACGCCCACGCGCACGCGACGTCCCACCCCGCGCCTCCTCGCGTCCGCGTCGTCGCCCCTTCCATCGACCGCACCGCCGCCCGCATCGCCGTCTCGAACGACATCGATCGTTTCCGGTCCATCCCTCGCCCCGACTCCGCGCTCGCGCTCGTCGTCGTCGTCGCCGTCGTCTCGGCCGTTTCTCGCGTTCCCGAGACGCGTCTCGCCGTCCCCGACACCGATCGCGCGCGCATCGCTCCCTCGCACCGCCGCGCCGACGCGACGAAACCACACACGCGTCCCGTCGAGGCGCGTCGAGGCGCACCACCGCCCCGCGCGTCGCGTCGCGCGCGCCCGCGTAACAATCAATCGATCCATCGCGCCATTCGTGGACACACACACGAAAACGCTCCGGTGAGCGTTTTTTTCAACTTCAGAGGGATACTGATGCCTTGAATAGAGAGTTTACTATGCACTTGTATTAAAATGTATTTTTATATATGTGGATACTCTTTGATAGATATAAAATACGATGTACGCGAGCGCTAAAAAGTTACTTCGGCGTAAGATGTAGCCACCCCCGTCGCGCATCCACCGACCGACCGATGATGATTGATGTCCTCCGGCCCACATTGGGCGCCGACGGTCGCGCGCGCGCGTTCGAACGCGATCGCGACGCGACCGGTGGACCGATCGTCTTTCCGATCGTCGACGTCGGTCGTCGCGGATCCGAGGCGACGGGGCGAATGGAGGAGGTGTTCGGGACGTTTTGGCGCGAGGTGCTCGGCGACGACGACGACGACGACGACGAGGCGGAGGCGACGTCGACGACGGATGTGGACGAGGATTCGGACGATTCCGGAGGTAGGGTGACGATACGTCGACCGTCGCTCGAGGAGACGCGCGTGTGGGCGCCGATGAGCGAGCGTGTGCGCGCGATCGATGCGAGGACATTCATCGGGATCGTCAAGGTTGACGAGGCGGCGTCGACGTCGACGCTCGTGGACGTGTTGCATCGAACGAAGAGTGGGAAATCGACGAGTTCGCGCGTGCGAGCGGAGGATGGACACGGTGGATTTTTGGGGCGCGTGCTCGATGCGTGGATGCGCACGATGGTGGAGGAGGAGGGGGAGGAGGGGGAGGCGAACGCGTCTCGCGCGACGACGACGACGACGACGACGACGACGACGA
>Ga0181565_10004141_pt1 | contig 11090 bp, 7 predicted proteins | sample 101ome_16_FD_129661 | JGI IMG/M metagenome (GOLD analysis project Ga0181565, IMG submission 129661) | Coastal salt marsh microbial communities from the Groves Creek Marsh, Skidaway Island, Georgia - 101401AT metaG (megahit assembly) | ecosystem: Environmental > Aquatic > Marine > Intertidal zone...
ACGAAGGTTGGCTTGGTGAGGCACGAGCCAAGCGACATCTTCAGATGTCAAGTTGTTTCGCTCCATCACGTCGTAGCTCACATCTGCCATGTTTGACACAGCAAACTTGAATACGGTTTTCCCTTCTTGGTATACGTAATGCTCTTTGTTAGCAATGGTTTCAGCGGAAGGTGGTCGTTCAGACCCGCCTGCCTTTTGGTGCAAGAATTCTTCGCCGGCGCCATCGCTACGAAGGATGGAATCCTGAATGCCGAGTCCCTCTTCGTTTGGCTCGAGAAGAACACAACCAGCTCCATCGCCAAAGATGATGCAGGTTTGTCTATCGGTGTAATCAATGATCGAAGACATCTTATCTGCTCCGATTACCAACACTTTCTTATGTGTACCTGATTCGATGAACTTAGCGCCCGTGGTCACGCCATAAAGGAAGCCAGAACAAGCAGCCATCAGGTCGAATCCAAAAGCATTGTTCATGCCCACCTTTCGACTTACAATGTTCGCTGAAGCAGGGAATACCTTGTCCGGAGTCACGGTGCAGAAGATGACCAAGTCGATCTCTTCTGGTCCGATACCTCTCTTTTTAAGGAGGTTCTCTACCGCTACTTTGGCGATCTCAGTAACTCCTTTGTCTTTTCCTTTAAGAATATGTCGCTCCTTGATGCCCGTTCGCGTGGTGATCCACTCGTCGGTGGTGTCGACCATTTTCTCCAACTCTTTGTTGGTCAAAACATAGTCTGGAACATGATGGGCAACCGCTGTGATGGCAGCATTGATTTTGGTCATAGGTTCAGTTACTTAAACACTTTCCTGATGCGATCGGCAAGATTGGCTTCAGCGGTATCCACTGAAAGTTTGATCATGTTCTTGACCGCATTCGCATTCGAAATACCGTGGCCAATAATAACATTTCCATTCACACCGAGCACAGGGGTGCCTCCGTAAATTTCATAGTTGAATCGTTCAAAATACTCGTCTTGTACTTGGCGCTTACGGATAAGGTAGTAGAGAGCTTCGGCTTGTTTGAGGATGACATTTCCTGTGAATCCATCACAGACAATGACGTCGGCCTTGCCGTTGAAAAGATCCCTTCCTTCAATATTTCCGATGAAGTTGAATTCTTGGGTATCCTTCATCAACTGGTGAGCGGCTTGGGTGAGCATATTGCCCTTTTCCTCTTCCTCACCGATGTTGATCAATCCCACTTTGGGATTTTCGATGTTGTAGATCTGCTCTGCCATCATGCTTCCCAAGATGCCAAACTGATAAAGAACGTCTGCTTTGCAGTCGGAGTTGATGCCGACATCTAATAGGATGCTGACTCCTCCATTCAAAACAGGAAGTGCCGTGGTGATGCAAGGACGGATTACACCAGGAATGGTGCGAATCGTATACATGGCACCAATCAGCATAGCACCCGTGTTACCGGTACTGGAAAACGCTTCGATCTTCCCTTCTTGAAGCATGTGGAAGCCAAGAGCGATCGAAGAATTCGGCTTCTTGATGAATGCCTTGGTAGGGTGATCATGCATCGTGATGTTCTCGGTCGTATGTACGATCTCGAACTGATCAGTCGCCACAACATTCTCTGTAAGGATGCGCTCGATCTCCGCTTGGTCACCTATTAGAACGATCTCAACCCGATCTCCTAACTCCTTCTGAGCCTCAATGGCTCCGAGGACATTAGCGTCGGGCGCGAAATCTCCACCTAATACGTCAAGTCCGACCTTCATGGTCATCCGGCTTATGCCATGGACTCTTTCTCCATGACTACTTTACCCTTGTAGTAAAGCTTGCCTTCGTACCAGTGTGCACGGTGATAAAGATGTGGCTGTCCTGTAGTTGGGCAAGTCGAGATCGTTGGCAATTCTGCCTTGTAGTGAGTACGACGCTTGTCCCTACGGGTCTTCGATATCTTTCGTTTAGGATGTGCCATTTCTCCTAGTTTTTGTGTTTAAGATTTTTCAGTGCCTCCCAACGGGGGTCTATTTCTTTTTCTTCTTTCGATTCTTCTCCTTCATCGGAAGCCTCTTCCAGGTACTGCTCCACTTTTGGGTCGCACTGACCTTCCGGGTGGATGAACCGACTAGGTAATCCAACTACGATGAATTCGTAGATGAACTGACCCAGATCGATCGTCTGTTCATTCTCGTCTACAAAGACCACCTCGTCATCAGTAAGGTCGGTCTCATGAGCCAATCTGATCACCAAATGATTTTCCGAATCAAACGGAACATCAACGTCCTCACCGCATCGATCGCAGGCCGTTTTGACCTTGCCCACAATGCTAAAGTCAAGATCCATCAACCTTTCCTTGCGCTGTAGTTCCAGGTCAACCTGAAGGTCTACTGAAGCAAAGTCTTCCACCCCTCGTTCTTCGAGAAATGTCCGGTCGATCTTCCAATCATAGGTGTGAACCCCGACCTTCAGATTTGAAAATCGTAGTTCGTATGAGTTGTCCTGTTTCAAAGAGCTATCCTAAAAAGGGTTGCAAATGTAATGAATACCTTGATACACAACCTCCTGAAGATTTTACCTTTTCTTGGAAGCAGGTTCAAGAGGGTTGGCTGAGATTTCTCTGAAATGTCGGCGCTCTACTGCGATGTCGCAAGCTTGTAAGATCGCCCGCCGCATGGAGGATTCAGACGCTTGGTTCTTACCGGCGATATCATAGGCCACACCATGATCTGGCGAGGTGCGCACGATGGGTAGTCCGGCCGTGAAGTTCACGCCTTCATCAAACGAAAGTGCCTTAAATGGAGCTAAACCTTGATCGTGGTACATGGCGAGCACCCCGTCAAAAGAGCCGCGCATAGGTGAACCGAAGAATCCGTCAGCGGGGTAGGGACCAAACGCCAAAATACCTGCCTCCTGCGCGTCTTGGATAGCGGGGGCAATGATCTGTGACTCCTGCTCTCCCATGATGCCACCGTCTCCGTTGTGCGGATTCAAACCGAGAACCGCAATTCGTGGTCGGTGAATGCCGAAATCCTGCTTCAAACTTTTTGCAAAAACATCCAGCTTCTGAACGATCAGTCCTCGGTCGAGTTTCTTGGCAATTTCCTCAACGGCCACATGAGCCGTTACCAAGGCCACCCTCAACCCTTCATGGGCGAGAATCATGAGTGGGTTGTCTTCGTTTGCATAGTCTGCAAGGAATTCTGTATGACCGGGAAAATTGAAATCTTCCGACTGTATGGTCTTCTTGTCGATCGGAGCCGTGACCAATACGTCAATCTTGGTCGAAGCTAGATCTTCCACCGCTGACTTCAGCGAGTCAAAGGCGAGTTTGCCTGCGGCCTTATCCGGCTTCCCAAATTGTACCTCATGATCGGTGTCCCAAACTTCGAGCAGGTTGACCTTCTTCGAGTCGCACTTCTCAGGGTCGGGGATGGTGTGAAAATGAAAACCCTCAAGTTTCAATGTCTCCATGTGTTGTTCGATCACTTGCTTTGAGGCATAGATGATCGGAGTGCAGTGATCGTAGACCCGAGAGTCCATCAATGCCTTTATCGTGACCTCGAGTCCAATTCCATGTACATCGCCACTCGTGATGCCAACCTTTATCTTCTTGTGCTTACCCATTCCTTCCTCGTTTCTGCCGTTCACTCATCGGCCAACATTTCTATCCTTAAAACGTCTATATTATTAGTCGAAGTCCAAAGGTATGCATACCTTCACAACGTATTCTATGAATGAGGATTTGAGATCGTGAATAAATTGAAGATGGTCAGGATGTTGAGTGTACTCCTCGGTGCACTTTTTTTGTCTCAGGTCGCGTGGGCAACACACAACCGGGCAGGAGAGATCGTCTATCGACGCATCAACGAAAATCCGTTCCTCTATGAGATTTCGATCATCACCTATACAAAGACTGGCGGCGCAAGTGATGCGGCAGACCGCTGTGAGTTGGAATTGTTCTTTGGTGATGGCACAAGCGAGACGGTCACGCGCGTGAATGGGCCGGTAGGCTCTCCGTGTGACCCGGGCGTCGGTCGGGGAGTGATGATCGCTCCGGAAACCCGATACAACGTTTATACTACGACCCACGAATTTCCCGGTGCCGGCACCTATGTGCTGAGCATGGAAGATCCTATGAGAAACGGTCAGGTGGTGAATATCCCTGATTCAGATAATGTGCCTTTCTACATTGAAAGCACTTTGGTGATCGACTTTGCAACTGGGGGCAACAACGCACCGATACTCCGTAACCCCCCGATCGACAATGCCTGCGTGGGCATTCCATTCTATCACAATCCAGGGGCTGTGGACATTGAAGGCGATAGTTTGTCGTATTCTATCGTAGCGAGTCGCTCTTATAATGGTGGTGCCATCAGCGGTTATGTCTTTCCCGATCAGATCGTGCAGGGTTCCAACAATAACCTTAGCATCGACCCGGTATCAGGTACCTTGACTTGGGATTCTCCGCAGCAACAAGGAGAATATAATGTGGCCATCCTCATCGAAGAATACAGGATCAATCCCAATAGCGGACAGGCCTTCTTGGTTGGGTCGATCATGCGTGACATGCAGATCTTTGTTGGATTTTGTATGAATGAGAATACACCGCCTGTCATTACCCTAGAAGAGGAGGTATGTGTGACCGCGGGAAGAACATTAGTCGAGAGGATCACCACCGAGGATATTGATGACGATATTCTGACTGTAAGTGCTGTGGGTTCTCCCCTTGACAATGGAAATGGTGCGTTCATCATAGAAGGCGATACGATAACTGCACAGGCGCCCGTGGAGATGAATTTACGCTGGACACCCGGTTGTGGCTTCGTTCGTAGTGCGCCTTATTGGATCTATTTCAAAGCGAAGGAGAACTTTTCTTCAACACTGATGGTAGAGCTGGTTGATTTCAAGACCATGGCGATCTCCGTGAAGGCACCAGAGGTTACGATCACATCCATCCAACCAGAAGGCACTGCCCTAAGGGTGCGATGGACGCCGGCGGTATGTGAAGAGGCAACCGGGTATGATATTTACAGATACAATGACAGCCTCGGATACGAGCCTAGTGAATGCGTAACAGGTGTGCCTTCGCAGTTGGGTTATGTCAAGATAGGAGAGGTGAGTGGTAGAATGTCAACCGAGTTCCTTGACGATGACGATGGATTAGGCTTGGTGCATGGCCAGCGCTACTGCTATATGATCGTTACCACATTTGAGGACGGTTCAGAAAGCTACCCGAGCGACGAATCTTGCGGACTCCTGGTTCGTGACGTTCCTATCTTGAATAAGGTCAGCGTTGTCTCGACCGATTCGATCAATGGAGTGAATAGCGTGGCCTGGTTGAGTCCGATCGACCTCAAGACCAGTGTCTTCCCGCTGCCATACCGATACCGGTTGTCGAGATCAACTTCCGTGACAGGAAGCTTCGAGGAGATCTTCCTGAGTGATGCATCCCAGGACCCCTTTAGCTTGGATACGATCTTCGTGGACGAGGGATTGAATACCCTAGGCGAACAGTACTACTACAGGATCGAGATGTTGAGTGGTCCTAGCAGCACTCCTGTCGGTGTAGCGAAAGCTGCTTCTTCCATCTACTTATCATCGATTTCAGCCGACAATCAGTTGACCTTGACGTGGGACGTGGATGTTCCTTGGAAGAATGATGCATACGTCGTTTATCGATTCAAGAATGATCCCGACTCCTTGAATGATTTGATCGTACTCGACACCGTAGAGGGAACATCTTATGTGGATGATAGGTTAGCCAACCTCCAGAAGTATCGCTATTTGGTTCGGTCCATAGGCGAGTATACGGACGTCAACATCAAGGGTGTGATCGAGAATCTGTCTCAGATCCATACGGGTATGCCGGAAGATGTCAATCCGCCTTGCTCTCCGCCGAATCAGTATATTAACGGGGACTGTAACCTTGAGCAGACCTTCATCACTTGGTCTGATCCAAACGAGAATTGTGAGGATACCGACGATGTCATTGGCTTCAAGGTCTATTATGCTCCGGCACTCGGCCAAACTTTACAGGAGATTGCTTACATCGATGACCCAACCGTGACGGAGTATGTGCATGAAGGCACCGGCTCTATCGCAGGCTGCTATGCATTGGTTGCCGTAGATAGCTTTGCCAATGAGAGTGCGTGGGAGAATTCACTTTGTGTAGATAACTGTCCTGAGTATGAGTTGCCCAACGTCTTCACGCCTAGCGGGGATGGCAGGAATGATCTCTTCGAGCCCTTCCCTTACAAGTTCGTTGAAAGCGTTGATATTCAGATTTTCAACCGATGGGGAGTACTGATGTACGAGACCAATAACCCGGATGTGCTTTGGGATGGCACCGATATGCGGTCAGGAAAGCCCGTGCCGGAAGGAGTGTATTTCTATGTATGCCAAGTGAATGAGATCAGGCTCACGGGAATTGTGGGGAGAGAACTCCGCGGCAGCGTACATTTGCTCAGAGAAAATAGGATCGAGCAATTAGCACCCTGATGTTTACTGGAATCATTGAAGGAATTGGAAAAGTAGAGCGAGTCGAACACGAAGGAAGCAATGTGCATTTCTGGCTGTCCTCTCCTTTTACCCAAGAATTGAAAGTCGATCAGAGTGTAGCCCATAATGGGGTCTGCATGACCGTGGTGGAATTGAAAGATGGATTCTATCGCGTTACGGCGATCAAAGAGACCATGGAACGATCTCAGCTTGGCGATCTACACCAAGGTTCACGTGTGAATCTAGAGCGCTGTATGCCGGCTCACGGTCGATTCGATGGGCACATCGTACAAGGACACGTAGATCAAACCGCCAAGGTTGCTAAGATCGAAACGGTCGATGGTTCGTGGAATTATTACTTAGAATTTGAACGCCCCGAGGATTCATTAGTCGTTTCGAAAGGAAGTATCTCCATCAATGGAGTGAGTTTGACCGTGGTGGAGGCATCCCAAAAGCATTGCTCGGTCTCGATCATTCCATTTACGTATGAACATACCACCTTTCAAGACCTGAAAGAGGGAGATCGAGTGAACATCGAATTTGATATTCTAGGGAAGTATGTCATGGAAGCCCAAAGACGCCTTTTAGGAAAGGCTTGATTCCGTGTGAACAAACTGCTCTCTTCCGACTTGTAAACGTGTATTTTCGCAGCCAATTTATTCGTGCATGAAGCACATACGCAACTTTTGTATCATCGCCCATATCGACCACGGTAAGAGCACCTTGGCCGACCGCCTACTCCATAAAACCGGAACCGTATCTGATCGGGAACTCAAGGAGCAGACGCTGGACGATATGGATTTGGAACGCGAACGTGGCATTACGATCAAGAGCCACGCGATTCAGATGAACTACACCTATCAGGGTGAGGAGTATGTTCTGAACCTCATCGACACCCCGGGTCACGTCGACTTCTCCTATGAAGTTTCCAGAGCGATCGCTGCCTGCGAGGGGGCCTTGCTTTTGGTGGACGCTAGTCAGGGTATCGAGGCACAGACCATCTCGAATCTTTACTTGGCCATGGAGCACGATCTCACTATCATTCCGGTGCTCAATAAAATGGACCTTCCCTCGGCAATGCCTGAGGAGGTGAAAGACGAAATGGTAGATCTTCTTGGTTGTGATCGAGAGGAGATCATTGGGGCTAGTGGGAAAACGGGAGCGGGCGTAGATGATCTGTTAGCAGCGATCATTGAGAGAATTCCAGCTCCGGTGGGAGACCCGGAAGCGCCGCTTCAGGCGCTGATTTTCGATAGCATGTTCAATCCTTTTCGTGGAGTAATTGCCTACTTCCGGATCATGAACGGAACGCTGAGACAAGGCGATCAGGTCAAATTTTACCACACGGACAAGAAGTACGAGGCAGACGAGATCGGGGTCCTCAGATTAAAGCCGGATAAGCGGAAGGAGATGTCGGCTGGAAATGTGGGCTATATCATCTCCGGAATCAAGCAAGCGAGAGAGATTAAAGTGGGGGATACCATCACCCATGTTGACCGACGATGTGAGAAGGCCATCGAAGGTTTTGAGAACGTGAAACCCATGGTTTTTGCCGGAATCTACCCAGTAGATACCGATGAGTACGAAGAGCTTCGAGACTGTATGGAGAAGCTTCAGTTGAATGATGCCTCTTTGACTTTCGAGCCAGAGTCTTCTGCGGCGCTTGGCTTTGGATTTCGCTGCGGTTTTTTGGGAATGCTCCATATGGAGATCATCCAAGAGCGTCTCGAACGGGAGTTCAACATGACGGTTATTACCACTGTCCCAAACGTTTCGTATTTCGCCACTACGTCAGATGGTGAGCGAAAGGTCGTCAACAATCCTTCTGATTTCCCTGATCCAGCAAAGCTAGAGTCGGTCGAGGAGCCATTCATCAATGCACAGATCATCACCAAAAGTGACTTTATCGGGTCGGTTATGAATCTTTGTATTGAGAAGCGTGGTGTGCTCATGAACCAAGTGTATTTGACATCAGATCGTGTAGAGTTGACGTTTGAAATGCCGTTGGCTGAAATCGTGTTTGACTTCTATGATCGTTTGAAGTCCATTTCTCGTGGTTACGCCTCGTTCGATTATCATCCAATTGGGTATCAAAAGTCGAACTTGGTAAAAATGGACATCCTGCTCAACGGAGATCATGTCGATGCCCTTTCCGCTCTGATTCACAAGGACAATGCTTACGATCTAGGTAAGAAGATCTGCATTAAACTAAAGGAATTGATCCCTCGTCAGCAATTTGAAATTGCTATTCAAGCGGCGATTGGTGCTAAGATCATTTCTCGTGAAACTGTAAAGGCGTTGCGGAAGGACGTAACCGCAAAATGCTACGGTGGTGACATCTCAAGAAAGCGGAAACTGTTAGAAAAGCAGAAGCAGGGAAAGAAGCGAATGAAGCAGATCGGTAGCGTTGAAATTCCCCAGCAAGCTTTCTTGGCCGTCCTCCGATTAGACTGAGTTACCCAACCATTTTATCTCCCCACTCGTAAGATTAAAGTTAGACCTATGATATGAAAAAGATTTTTCTTACACTTCTCTCTCTGAGTTTTTTTAGTCTGCTCTCCATCGCGCAAGAGCAGTGTTTAACGGATAATAAGCACAAGAAGTTATTGCTTGAAGATTCAAGCTATTCACAGAGGTATTATTCATTCTTTAACCAGGTGAATTCTAACTTAGGGCTGAATAGTAATCAAGCCTTTATTCTGCAGGGGGATACCGATACTTTGGAGGTTCCGCTTGTAGTTCACATTATTCATAAAGGTGAGGCCGTTGGAGTTGGTTCCAACATTGCAGATTCTCAGATAATTGATGCAGTTAATGTTTTAAATGATAGATTCAGAAAGACACCAGGCACTCATGGGGATGGAAACGGGGTGGATACTAAAATTCAGTTTGTCTTAGCAAAGCGCGCACCTAATTGCGATTCGACTAATGGAATAGTAAGGGTTAATGGGTCCTCTGTGGCAGGTTACTCAGCAAACGGAATTACCTCAACAAATGAAATTCAAATTAAAGCTTTAAGTCGGTGGCCATCTTCCAATTACGTGAATATTTGGGTTGTTTCTGAAATCGATGGTAATAATGGTGGATTTGGTACTCAAGGCTATGCATATTTTCCTGGAGCCTCTCCTCAAGTCGACGGAATTGTCGTAATGAACACCTGCTTTGGGACTATTGGAACAGTCAACGCTTGGAATAATTTGAATAGGACTTTGACTCATGAGCTGGGCCATTATTTCGGATTATTTCACACATTCGAAGGAGATAGTCTTGGAAACCAATGTCCGCCAATTGTTAATGGCTGTGGCTCTGATTTGGGAGATTGTTGTGGTGATACGGAGCATCATATCCGAGCGGCTTCGAACTGTCCGGTTGGAATCAATGGATGTACAAGTGCTGCTTGGGCTGGTGTGGAAGACAACTACATGAATTACTCTAATCAATCATGTGCGACTGATTTTACTGCCAATCAATCAGCAAGGATGAGAGCAACGCTACTCTCAGCACGTGCGGGTTTGCTAACATCTTATGGATATGTAGATCCACCTTTGAGTTCGATAACAGCAGCATCTTGCTCTCCAAATACTACAAATCTTGCTAATAATTCAGGGATTGGCATCAGAAATGTCTCGATAGGTGATGTGTTGAATGTGAGTACTTCAACAGCGGTTAGGGATAGTGGATATCTAGATTTTACTTGTACGCAAATTATCTCACTGGATACAGGAGTTGCTTATGATATTGAAGTTTTAACCGGGTTTTTTAATGATGAAGATGTTAGAGTATATCTAGATTATAATAATGATGGAGACTTCTTAGATACTGCCGAATTAATTTTTTCTAATAATGCTGATACATTTCATCAAGGATCCTTTACTCCCTATTCATTATTGGTGTTAAATGACACTTTGAGATTAAGAATCATTTCTGATTGGTTCAATAACAATATAACGGGACCTTGCTACACTCCTGAATATGGTCAAGTTGAAGATTATGCGGTAGTTTTTGCCGCAGATAGCTTAGATTCATTCGCTGTTACCTCAACATCGAAACAGAATCAGTCTTGTCCCGATTCAGCAGATGGAGAAATTACCATTACGGCAATCGGCCCAGGTCCAATAGTATACTCTATTCTTGGATTCAATAATGGATACGCTGATACCAATCTAACTGGTCAATTTGCTGATTTACTTCCAGATTTTTATATAGTGAGCGTTGGTGACAGTTCCTTGGGTACGGATACGACCTTTTCATTGACTGTAGCGCCATCATTTTTCGGTTTTCTAAATCCTCCTTTCAATCAGTTGGTTGACCCAAGTTGCGATAATGCATGTGATGGGGATGCCCGATCACGTCCAAACGTATTAGGTACAACTCCGTATACATATTTGTGGTCTAATGGCGAAACATCCGCAAAAGCCTTCAATTTATGCGGCGGTACTGCTACGGTAAGCATAACCGACGCTTCGGGGTGTACTATAAGTCAATCAGTAACATTAATTGAGCCCCCGTCCATCTTTGTTACAGTAGATTCGACGGATTCAGTTACCTGTATTGGGGGAGCAGATGGGGCTGCATATATCTCCGGTCATGGAGGTACGGTGGCATCTGATTCAACTAACTTTTACTTAATTGAC
>Ga0181565_10004143_pt1 | contig 11089 bp, 9 predicted proteins | sample 101ome_16_FD_129661 | JGI IMG/M metagenome (GOLD analysis project Ga0181565, IMG submission 129661) | Coastal salt marsh microbial communities from the Groves Creek Marsh, Skidaway Island, Georgia - 101401AT metaG (megahit assembly) | ecosystem: Environmental > Aquatic > Marine > Intertidal zone...
TTTATGTTGCGTTATTTTCTTAATTCATTTCACAATATGAAAAATTTTTCCGCTTGATGAAAAATTTTGATTGACTGTTTTTTCTATTTTTTAGAGATATTAAGCGAGCGGGCATCTGAATTTGACGCTGTTATTATTGCTGCCTTTGGCGATCCGGGGATTGGGGCAGTGCGGGAAATGTTTGATATACCTGTCATCGGGCTTGCTGAGGCTTCTATGCTGATGGCCTGTCCGTTGGGGCGAAATTTCTCAATTGTGTCTTTTTCTACCAGACTGGAATCATGGTATCGGGAATCAGTTGAATGGCATGGTATGCAGCACCGGCTTGCCAGTATCAGAATGCTGGATGCGCCGTTCACGGACGTTGATTCTGTCCAGTCAGAATTGGAAAATATGCTCCTTGAACTTGCTCACAGGGCTATCACCGAAGATGAAGCAGATGTGATTATCACCGCAGGTGGGCCCCTTGCCGGTTTAGCGCATCGGGTGCGAGACCGCATCCCGGTGCCTATGGTCGAAGGGGTATGCGCTTCTGTGAAAATGGCCGAAGCACTATGTGCCCTCAATCCTGTCACACCTACGGCCGGATCGTTCAGGCGCCCTGCCAGAAAACCGACAAGCGGCTTATCCAGCGCCCTATCTGATTTGATAGAATAGCTGGCTGATCTGATAGAATAGCCAGTCCTGCCCTGTTAAGGGCAATCATGGCTATTTTGGAGCTTTGCGCGCTTTTGGCTTTTTAGATAGCGGTTTTTTGCGCTTCCATGTTTTTGCAGATACCGTGTTTTCTGCACGGCGTTTGCGTGAAGAATGCTGTGTATCTGTTCTATGTTCTGCAGATGAATGCTGAGATGCCTGTTTTTTAGATGATTTTCTGCGAAGCGGCCTATCCTGCTGTGAGGCGCCTTCTAAGACGCGCATCTCTGCTCTGGCTGGCCGTCCTGTTTTATCCGCTCTAGCTGGTTTCGCTGGCCTGCCGGTTTTGTCTAATCTGGCTGGCCGTCCTGTTTTATCCGCTCTGGCTGGTTTACGTGACTGTCCATCTTCTGGTTTTTGTCTATGTGGTTTGCGCTTGCCTGTGGCAGGGCGGTCGTCACGTTTTTTAAAACCCTGTTTTGTGAATTTTGATCTGCCTCTGGCTGGCCGACTCGCTGAATAGTCTGAAGGGTCAACTGGCACGCCATCTTGATTGATGATCTCAATTTTGCCATCTCTTTTGGCAATAATTTTCAGAATCATATTCAGGCGATCTGTTTCGCTGTCACTACAAAATGAAATCGCTGTACCGCTTAGACCCGCACGACCAGTTCTGCCAATTCTGTGGATATAGGCATCGCCAATATCTGGCAGATCAAAATTGATGACATGGCTGATGGCCGGAATATCAATGCCGCGCGCTGCTACATCTGTTGCTATAAGCGCGTTAATCTCGCCAGCTTTAAATTTGTTCAGCACTTTGCGGCGCAAAAACTGTTTCATATCGCCATGTAGCGCATCTATTTTGAAACCCTGCTTGCTCATATTTGCCGCTAGCTGGTCTGCGCGCCGTTTGGTACGCACAAATATCACACATGAACGGATTTGATCGCTTGCCAGTAATTCTGCGAGTTGTTCGCGCTTTCTGTCTTCAGATACCAGCCTGACCTGCTGGAAAATATGTTTGGCACTTTGTTCTGAATCTGGCGCCTTTACAGACACAGGGTCGCGCAGAAACTGTTCGCATAATTTCCGGATTTCAGCAGGCATAGTCGCGGAAAACAGCATGGTCTGGCGAGATTCTGGCACTAAGGCAGAAATACGGGTGACAGCAGGCGAAAACCCCAGATCAAGCATATGATCTGCTTCATCAAGAATAAAAAATTCAATCGCCTCAAGCGAAATAGCATTTTTTGCAATTAAATCTTCCAGCCGTCCTGGCGTGGCAATGACAATATCTACTCCCCGCCTCAAACCATTGATCTGGCCATCATAGCGAGCACCGCCATAAATTGAAATATTCCGCAAATTCATATGGGCGGTCAGGATACGCACATTTTCCTGCACCTGCTGAGCTAGCTCTCTGGTAGGTGCTAAGATCAATGCGCGTGGCGGCTGGCCTTTACGTACCCCGTCACGTTCTGACAATCTGGCAAGAAGCGGCAATAAAAATGCAGCTGTTTTGCCTGTACCTGTCTGGGCAAGTCCTATCAAATCCTTGCCATCAAGCAGAGCTGGAATAGCCATTTTCTGGATAGGTGTTGGGGTGATGAGATCACATTCATCCAGTGTCTGCTCTAAAATTGCAGGCAATCCAAAATCAGTGAATTTCACATCACCATCGCTCGCAGAGTGCTCTGCCTGTTTTAATTTATTCATGATAGTCTTTTTCTGACAATATGTCGTTCAGAGATATGGCGTTTTGCCAAGCTTGCCTTGCCACGTGATTAAGCGTCACAAGCATGTCTAATATCTGTTAGATGCCAATGCTGTGTTGCTCTATGCGCCTGTACGGACCATTTGTCAATTATTTGAGATGTTTTACAGGTCTGCCAATTGAATAATATTCAATACCGGCAGATAGAAATTCGTCAGGATTATAGATATTTCGAAGGTCAACAACGATATTCCCTGTCATGGCTTGCAGAAATGTTTGTGCTGTTAATGCCCTGAACTGGTTCCATTCGGTGATAATCACCGCACAATCCGCGCCTTCAATACATGCCTCGACATTCTCGCAATAGCGCGTGGATTCGGGCAAAACTGATCGTGCTTCATGCATCGATACAGGATCAAATGCAACAATTTTGGCCCCATGATGAACAAGCTGATTGGCAATATTAATTGCAGGGCTTTCCCGCATATCATCTGTTTCTGGCTTGAAGGCAAGACCAAGCAAAGCAATTTTTCGCCCTGCTACATCTCCGCCATTAGCTGAAATGACACGCTGGGCCATATCCATTTTTCTATGATCATTATATTCAACAACTGAAGCCACAATAGGAATATCTATCCCTGCTGTTTCTGCTGTCTTTACAAGTGCCAATGTATCTTTGGGAAAACATGAGCCGCCATAACCAGGTCCGGGATGCAGAAATTTTGCCCCAATCCGTTTATCCAGCCCCATGCCTTTGGCCACATCATGTACATTTGCCCCTACCGCTTCGCACATATCAGCAATCTGGTTAATATAGGAAATTTTAACAGCCAGAAAGGCATTTGCTGCATATTTTATCAGCTCTGCTGTTTCAAGGCCTGTTACCAGAACAGGTGTTTCAATCAGATATAAAGGCCGGTAAAGCGCTTGCATGACCGCAATTGCCCTGCTTGATTCCGCGCCTACAACAACCCTGTCCGGACGCATAAAATCTGTGATGGCAGAACCTTCTCTTAAAAATTCTGGATTTGAGGCGACATCAAAATCTGCCGACGGATTGGTCTCGGCGATAATTTGCTGAATCTGGCGGCCTGCACCCACTGGCACGGTCGATTTTGTTATCACAACCGTATAGCCTGTTATATGCAGGGCAATCTGGCGTGCTGCCTCATAAACATAGCTTAGATCGGCATGCCCATCACCACGTCTGGTAGGCGTCCCAACCGCAATAAACACAACATCAGCGGTACTAACTGCAGCAGGCAGGTCAGTTGTAAAGCTAAGCCGCCCTGCTTTTGCATTTCTGACAACTACATCCTCCAGACCAGGCTCGTAGATAGGGATCTTATTCTGGTTTAGCTGTTTTATCTTCTGCTCATCCAGGTCCACACAGCTAACCTCAAAGCCAAATTCTGAAAAACAAGCGCCTGAGACCAGCCCAACATATCCGGTGCCTATCATCACAATTTTCATGGTTCTAATCCTGAGTTTTAGCCATTAGAATTTCAACAGCCGCCGTAATCGCATGGCCAAGTGCAATATGGCATTCCTGAATATGCATGGTAATATCGCTTGGGGCAGAAATTACCAGATCGCAACTATCATGAAGCGCGCCCTGTTTATTGCCAGTCATCCCGATGACCGTGATATTTTTTTGAACCGCTGCTTTTGCCGCCAGAACGACATTTTTTGAATTGCCAGAGGTCGAGATCGCTACCAGCACATCCCCCGCCTTGCCTAAAGCTTCAATCTGGCGGGCAAAAATCCCCTCAAAGCCAAAATCATTGCTATAGGCAGTGATAAATGAGCTATCGGTGGTAAGCGCTAATGCCGCAAGACCAGCGCGTGGTTTGGTATGATCAAGCGTGGCGACAAATTCTGCTGCCAGATGCTGGCTATCGCCTGCAGACCCGCCATTACCGCAAAACATCACCTTACCACCTGCCTTCAGGCTATTGGCTATCATTTCTGCCGCCTGCACAGCCTGACCACTACAGCTTTTTTCAAGCTGATTTGCTACTTCAGCACCGCGCGCCATTATTTCTGATATTAATTTTTGAGTCATCATACAGCTTAACATCTGGTTGCAATTCTGCGAATCAGAATTGTTGTGATGGTTGCGTTGTTAACGCTTATGTGTATACATATCAACCATAATAAAATCAAAATTTTATCATTTTGAGAAAGTAGAACAGGTGTGACTAGAGTTCGAAAAGCTATTTTCCCTGTTGGTGGATTAGGCACTCGATTTCTGCCGGCAACCAAAGCCATGCCGAAAGAAATGTTGCCAGTTGTTGATAAGCCGTTAATTCAATATGCCGTTGATGAAGCAATCGCAGCCGGCATTGAAGAGCTGATATTTGTAACTGGACGAAATAAAACAGCGATTGAAGATCATTTTGATCATTCCTTTGAGCTAGAAACAACCCTAGCCAACAAAGGAAAAGAACAGGCGCTAAAAATCGTCAGAGATATGGTCAATCTGCCAGGTACAGTTAGCTATGTACGCCAGCAAGAACCAAAAGGGCTAGGGCATGCGGTGTGGTGTGCACGGAACTTCGTCAATGACGAGCCAGTCGCGGTGTTGCTGGCTGATGACCTTATTTTAGGTGCGCCAGCATTAAAAGAAATGATAGATGCCTATCAGGGCGGTAATATGGTTGCGGTGATGGAAGTGCCGTTAGAAGATAGCCCATCCTATGGCATGATAACGCCAGGTTCAGAAATGGGCGCGCTGGTAGAAATTAATGGGCTGGTGGAAAAACCTGCCCCTGAAAAAGCGCCCTCTAATCTGGCAGTGGTGGGGCGATATATCATTGAGCCATCAGTATTTACAGCACTTGAAACAGCTAAAATAGGCGCAGGCGGGGAAATTCAGCTCACAGATGCGCTAGCTACACAAATTGGAAATGCACCTTTTTACGGGCTGAAATTTTCAGGGACTAGATTTGACTGCGGCTCAAAGCTAGGATTTTTACAGGCCAGCCTTGCCTTTGCACGCCAGCACCCCGAATTGAAAGACAGAGTAAATACATGGCTACAAAGCGAGATGGGTAAGTGAGCTATCAATTTCATCCAACCATTTTGCGGGCCTATGATATCAGAGGAGAAGTAGGCAGCACTTTATCTGCCGAAGATGCCTATGCAATTGGCAGGTCCTTTGGTCAGGAAATAGCGTCACGCCTTAGACAAAAGACAGAAAAAAAACCGCTTATCGCTGTTGGCAGAGATGGCAGAATAAGCTCGCCTGAACTGGCAGCCGCGCTTGTGGATGGGCTATGTGATGCAGGCGCAGATGTAATTGATATTGGCGTAGGGGCAACACCTATGCTGTATTTCGCTGACAGGCTATTTGACTGTGATGGCGCTATACAGGTGACAGGAAGCCATAACCCCAAACAGTTTAACGGCTTCAAGCTGGTTGCAGGCCATGCCAGCTTTTTTGGTGACGATATTGTGGGATTGGCAGACATCGCGCATTCAGGCTGGCAACCCCAACAAAATAAAGGCGAGATAACCTTGCGAGATATCACCGCAACCTATGTTGACAGGCTGGCACAAGAAGCAGACACAGAGGGGTTGCGTATTGTCTGGGATTGCGGCAATGGCGCAACAGGGCCCGCAGTTGAACAGCTGGTGCAAAAGCTGGCTGGTGAACATAAAACCCTATATACCGAGATTGACGGCACCTTCCCGAACCATCACCCTAATCCGGTTGACCCTGAAACTCTGGATAGTTTGCGAGAAGAAGTAGCAGCCTTTTCGGCTGATTGCGGTATTGGCTTTGATGGGGATGGGGACAGGATCGGGCTGATAGACAGCAAAGGCAGGCAGATACCGGGCGATATTTTGACCGCCTATCTGGCAATTGATATTCTCGCTCATAATAGCGGTGCTGAAATTATCTTTGATGTGAAATCAAGCGCAATGGCCATGCGGCTGGTTGAATCATATTCCGGAACAGCTTCTTTATGGAAAACAGGCCACAGCCATATGAAAAAAAGGCTGAAAGAACGGAACGCCCCTCTGGCAGGCGAGATGTCAGGTCACATTTTCATCGCAGATGGCTATTATGGTTTTGATGATGCGCTTTATGTGGCATCACGACTAACAGCCATTATGTCGAAAATAAAAAAACAGACTGGCAAAACAATTGCTGATTTTATTGATTCGCTTGATGAGCAGATCGCCAGCCCTGAATGCAGAATAGTGTGTGATGATGAGATAAAATTTCACATTATGGACAGGCTTACAGCATCGTTCCAAGAACGCTTTTCACCAGAAAAACTTAATCTGATAGATGGTGTCAGGCTGACAACAGATGATGGTTGGTGTCTGATCAGGCCGTCAAATACAGAAGGGGCATTAATTGCCAGAGCTGAAGCGGTAAACCATTCTGCCTATGATAGGTTAATCAGCCTGATACGCTCAGAGCTTGACGCGGTAGGCATTAGCTGGAACGGTCCGCCACAATAGTTAGCGGCGAATTTTCTGGCTGAAGATGATTTAATGCAGCCTAATTTTCATATAGCAGAATTTTATCTTAAATTATGAAATGAATCATCGTATCATTGGCTGGTTATTTTGTTATGGGTGAACAAGCATAATTTCAGACTGGAAATATACTCACTTTTTAATCATGAGGGATTCTTATGGCATATATCTCAGAAGGAAATCTTAACATTGATGCAAAATTGCATCAGTTTGTTACAGACAGACTGCTACCTGCTGCACAGATAAATTCTGAGCATTTCTGGGCGGGGTTTGATCAGATAGTCCATAAGCTAGCACCTAAAAATGCCGCGCTTTTACGCACACGTGAGCAATTACAGCACCAGATAGACAGATGGTTTGAGGCACGTAAAGACTCTGCGTTTGATGCAGATGAATATACCGCCTTTCTTAAAGAAATCGGCTATCTGGTAGAGGCACCCGAAGATTTTGTCATTTCAACTGGCAATGTAGATGACGAAATAGCTACCATCGCAGGACCTCAACTGGTTGTGCCTGTGATGAATGCGCGCTATGCGCTGAATGCTGCTAATGCCAGATGGGGTAGCCTGTATGATGCGCTATATGGCACAGATGTAATCTCAGAGGCAGATGGTCAGCAAAAAGCTAGCTCCTATAATCCGGTTCGGGGAGCGGCTGTGATTAGATATGTGCGTGATTTGCTAGATAAATCTGTGCCTGTTGAGGGTACAAGCTGGTCAGATATTTCTGCACTTTCGGTACGTGATGGCAAGCTTGTTATCTCAGATGGATCAAACGAATATGGGCTGGCAGATAATGCGCAATTTGCAGGCTATACAGGTGAAGCAGGCGCGCCTTCTTCTATCTTGTTGAAGGTTAATAATCTGCATATCGATATTTCGATTAATCCCGAAGGTGTAATTGGTAGTTCTGATAAGGCAGGCATCAATGATGTGATTGTTGAATCTGCGATTTCTACCATTATGGATTGTGAAGATTCAGTTGCGGCAGTTGACGGCGAAGACAAGGTACTTGCCTATCATAACTGGCTAGGGCTGATGCAGGGCGATTTATCTGTTGAAATGGAAAAGGGCGGCAGGACAATCACCCGCGCCCTCAATCCGGACAGAAGCTATACAGCACCGGACGGCAGCTCGCTTACCCTTCATGGCCGATCTTTGATGCTGGTCAGGAATGTTGGCCATCTGATGACCAATCCGGCGATTCTGCTATCTGATGGTAGTGAAATTCCAGAAGGGATTCTGGATGGGTTTATGACTGTACTTGCCGCCATGCCTGATAGCACACGCAAAGGCAATTCACGCACAGGGTCAGTCTATATCGTGAAACCCAAAATGCATGGCCCTGAAGAAGTTGGGTTTGCCTGCGAGATTTTCACAGAAGTTGAGAAGCTTCTGGGGCTGGCAGAAAACACTATCAAAATTGGCATTATGGATGAAGAACGCCGCACAACTGTAAATCTGAAAGCCTGTATCCATGCCGCCGTCACGCGCGTTGTGTTTATCAATACAGGCTTTCTGGATAGAACAGGTGATGAAATTCATACCTCGATGGCGGCAGGGCCAATGATACGCAAAGCAGATATGAAACAGGCCGCATGGATTGGGGCATATGAAAACTGGAATGTAGATATCGGGCTGGCCTGCGGATTTTCAGGAAAGGCGCAAATTGGCAAAGGCATGTGGGCGATGCCTGACATGATGGCAGAGATGATGAGCCAGAAAATCGGACATCCGCAATCAGGGGCAAATTGTGCATGGGTGCCATCACCAACAGCCGCCAGTTTGCATGCTTTGCATTATCACCAGATTGACGTATTTGCACGTCAGGCAGAGCTAACAGGCAATCGCCGCGCCTCTCTTGATGATATTCTGACCATTCCGGTAGCAAGCCGGCCTAACTGGTCACAGGATGATATCCAGCACGAACTTGAAAATAATGCACAAGGTATTTTAGGCTATGTGGTGCGCTGGATTGATCAGGGCATTGGTTGTTCTAAAGTGCCAGACATTAACAATATCGGGCTGATGGAAGACAGGGCAACTTTGCGCATATCATCTCAGCATATTGCCAACTGGCTATATCATGGTATCTGCACCAAAGAACAGGTCATGGCCGTGATGAAGAAAATGGCAAAAATTGTGGACGACCAGAATAAAGATGATTCTGCCTATGAAAATATGGCAGATAATTTTGACAGTTCTATTGCTTTTAAGGCAGCTTGCGACCTAGTATTTGAAGGGTGTAGCCAGCCTTCTGGCTATACCGAACCTATTTTGCACGCACGTAGGCTGGAGAAAAAAGCCCATTAATACTGGTAAATTGGCGCGTTAATATGACTCTTAATCTTGATGAACATATCTCGAAAACACCGGGCTTTCCAAAAGAAGGCATCACCTTTTATGATATCAGTCCGGCACTCGAAGATGCAGATACTTTATCCAAGATGATAGATGAAATGGTAGGGCTGGCAAAAACATATCAGCCAGATATCATTGCCGGAATTGATGCTAGGGGCTTTCTGTTTTCAATGCCGCTAGCACTGGCGCTCGGCTGTGGTACGGTGATGATCAGAAAGGCTGGTAAATTGCCGGGCAAGGTGATTGAAACTAGCTATGCGCTTGAATATGGCGAAGCAAGATTATCTATTCAGGCCAGCAGAGCAATCAAGAATAAACGCGTAGTATTATGTGATGATTTACTGGCAACCGGCGGCACCTTGACAGCTGGCGCGCGGCTAATTGAACAGGCAGGCGGCATTCTGGCAGGGGCTGGATGCGTGATTGAGCTTACCGGACTAGGTGGACGAGATAAGCTAGGATGTGGTGTATCTGCACTGCAATGCTATGAATTCTAAACCATTGTGATGAAAATTAGCATTCAGTTATACAAATTATCAGGCATCATCAGCCATTTTTGTAGGACAGTATGATAAAATAGCCGATTGACTAGCCTGTTCTGGATAGGAAAATCTAGATGGCTGAAAACAGACCTATTTTTACCAAAGCCAATATCAGCTGGATGTTATATGACTGGGCATCTTCGCCTGTCCCGACATTGCATGCCACCTTTATTTTTTCTGTCTATTTCACTACCCAGATCATGCCAGAACAAGGCAGTATATACTGGTCACAGATGGTAGCCATCACCACGCTATTCATCGGGCTGGTAAGCCCATTTTTAGGCAGAATAGCTGACTTGAAAGGCATCATAAAACCGGCACTGATTGGGTGTAGTTTTATCGGGGCAGGGGCAACCATGCTATTATGGTATGCCTTTCCTGACCCTAGCTGGGCTATCTATGCGCTGATTATGTCTGCGGTATCTATTTTCTGTGTTGAGATTGCTTTTATTTTTTATAATGCGTGGCTTGCCAGCCTTGTGCCTGCCAGCCAGACAGGCAGATTATCCGGCTATGGGTGGGGGGCTGGATATATTGGCGCCATTTTTGCGCTTGGGGCTGTTCTGGTGCTATTCATATTGCCAGATAGCCCGCCATTTGGGCTTGATGCAGATAGTCTTGAACATATCCGCATAACAATGGTGATTGCCGGTGTGTGGTTGCTGGTTTTCTCGCTTCCGCTCTTTATGCTCTGCCCTAACCCGCCGGCTATCAGACAAAAAAAAGCTGGCTCTGTGCTGACCCAGACGCTTAATAGCATCAAAATAGCGATGCAGATTCCGGGTATGATACGATTTTTACTGGCGCGGATGGCGTTTAATGACGGGCTGGTTACCTTATTTGCCTTTGGCGGGATTTATGCTGCTAAAATTTTTGAATTTTCACAACAGCAGATCCTGATATTTGCCATCGGGCTTAATATTACCGCTGGCATTGGCGCGATTATTGCGGCGCCTCTTAATGACAGATTTGGCAGTTTGCGTCTGATTAGAATATCACTATTCTGTCTAATCTTATTTGGATCTATCTGTATTCTAGCGCCATCAGCCATATTATTCTGGCTTGCCGGACTAGCATTAGGGTTTTTTATCGGCCCCTGCCAGTCGGCGGCACGAACCTATATCGCAACACAAGCACCACCAGAAGAACGCGCAAGCCTGTTTGGTCTGTTTATGCTGTCTGGCAAGGCCACAAGCTTTATCGGGCCCTTAATATATGGATGGCTGGTATTTGGCTTTGGGACAGAAAGAGCTGGTATGGTAATTGTGGTGATATTGCTTGGTATCGGGCTGTTATTACTACCCCGACCGGCCAGTTCCCGAACATAGCAATTTGAGAAA
>Ga0181565_10004145_pt1 | contig 11086 bp, 11 predicted proteins | sample 101ome_16_FD_129661 | JGI IMG/M metagenome (GOLD analysis project Ga0181565, IMG submission 129661) | Coastal salt marsh microbial communities from the Groves Creek Marsh, Skidaway Island, Georgia - 101401AT metaG (megahit assembly) | ecosystem: Environmental > Aquatic > Marine > Intertidal...
CCATTTCAATATGATCTTCTTTTGCCATGCATCTCCTTAAGATGTTTAGTGCTGTGGGCGACATTATCGTTATCTAACCGAGTAAAACAAGGTTTTTCTGTTAGATTGTTATAAATAGAATCTATAAATTAATTAAAAATCGAGAAAAATATGGAATTTGCATGTGTATTTCCCGGACAGGGCTCACAATCTGTCGGTATGGTAAATGACTTGGCTGGGAGTTTTTCTGTGGTTAAGGAATGTTATCAAGAGGCTTCTGACGCCATAGAAATTGATTTGTGGCAATTAGTTCAATCTGGCCCGGCGGAGCTTTTAAACCAAACTCAAAACACTCAGCCTTTGATGTTGACGGCCAGTTATGCGATTTGGAAAATTTGGACTCAATCAATTTCAAACACAGCTAAAGTTATGGCTGGACATAGTTTTGGTGAGGTGTCTGCTCTAACATGCGCGCAAGCACTAAGTTTTTCTCAAGCAATAAAGCTAGCACACACACGTGGACAATTAATGCAGGAAGCTGTGCCAGAGGGAGTGGGGGGAATGGCGGCCATACTTGGTATAGAAGACTCGGTGTTGGAACAATTATGCGCACAAATAAGTGCGGAAGAATCCAGCGTAGAAGCTGTCAACTATAATGCACCTGGGCAAGTCGTTGTAGCAGGCCATACCCAAGCAGTGACGCAGCTAATTGAGCTTGCCAAAGAGAATGGAGCCAAGCGTGCCTTGCAATTACCAGTTTCGGTGCCAGCACACTCCAGCTTGATGCAAACGGCAGCAGAAAAATTTGCGACTGCTCTGGCTCAGGTTGATTTCAATTTGCCATCAGTATCGGTATTGCAAAATGCTACGCTTGTTAGTCCAAGTACTATTGAGCATATGACTGCTGCGCTACAGGCGCAGTTACACTCACCAGTGCCATGGGTTAAAACTATTCAGACTATTCGCTCCCAAGCCGAGTGTATTATCGAGATGGGCCCAGGAAAAGTATTGACAGGTCTAAACAAAAGAATTGATAAAACTATTCAGTCTGTGTGCGTGTTCGATAACGCATCTTTACAACAGGCTATTGAAATTGTAGAGGAGTAATTATGTTAGAGGATAAAGTGGTGTTGGTCACTGGTGCAAGCCGCGGCATAGGTAAAGCGATTGCGATAGAGCTGGGTAAAAATAAAGCTCGTGTTATCGGCACAGCAACTTCATCTGCAGGTGCCGATAAGATTTCTGAGTATTTGGCAGCACATGAGATTCAAGGTAAGGGCATGGTGCTGGATGTATGTAACGAAGAGTCTGTTGATGAGTGCATAAAGTCAATCACAGAAGAGTTTGGTGTCATTGAAGTGCTGGTAAATAATGCCGGTATTACACGTGATACTCTGATGATGAGAATGAAGCTAGAGCAATGGGAACAAGTTTATCAGACCAATCTGCGCTCAATTTTCTTAACGAGTAAAGCCTGTTTGCGTGGCATGATGAAAAATAAGCACGGCCGTATCATCAATATTTCGTCAGTAGTTGGGGCAACGGGTAATCCTGGTCAAGTTAACTACTCCAGTAGTAAATCGGGTATGTTCGGTTTCACAAAATCACTAGCAAGAGAGGTGGCTAATCGTGGTATCACAGTAAATTGTGTAGCACCGGGGTTTATTCAGACTGACATGACGGATGAATTGAGTGATGAACAGAAGAGTCATATCTTAGCCTCTGTTCCTATGGCGCGTTTGGGTCAAACGCAAGAAATCGCCCAAGCGGTAAGATTCCTAGCCAGTGAAGATGCCAGCTACATTACTGGGCATACTTTGCATGTAAACGGTGGTATGCACATGGAATAAATGGATGGATTGATGCACATTTAATCAGGTTTTTTAGGGTGGACTCCATCGCCGATCATAGTATTATTGACTTTGTTGATTACAATTGCATTGTAACTATATGAATTTAATATCTATATTTTCTATAAAGTTCAACTTTTTGGAGTTTTTGTGTGGACTTCAATCAACAGTAGATAGAACTGTTAGTTTTCACTACAATGGCGAACCTTCCAGCTGTACATAACCAAAATAATGTGAGGATCACAAATGAGTACCATTGAAGAGCGAGTAAAACAAATCGTTGTTGAGCAATTAGGCGTAGGTGAAGATGAAGTGAAGGATGAATCTTCATTCGTCGATGACCTAGGCGCAGATTCATTAGACACTGTTGAGCTTGTCATGGCTCTAGAAGAGGAATTTGAGTGTGAAATTCCAGATGAAGAAGCGGAAAAGATTACAACAGTTAAACAAGCGATTGATTACGTACACGCGAACAAATAACCTAATCAATTATCCCATTTACTATCAAAACCATGAAAATATAAGTCTGTGTCCTCAAGAAAAGTAGTCGTCACCGGTTTAGGTATCGTATCCCCAGTGGGATCAACTGTAGAATCTGCATGGAGTGATCTCTCTGCGGGTGTCAGTGGAATTTCCAGAATACAAGCATTTGATCCTGCTGAATTCAGTGTGCAGATAGCAGGGGCGGTAAAAGGCTTCAATGCGGATGATTACATTCCAAAAAAAGATCAGAAGAAAATGGATCCCTTTATCCACTACGGATTGGGAGCAGGCATCCAAGCGATCAAAGATTCTGGTCTTGAAGTTACCGAGGAAAATGCTGAACGTATCGGTGTTCTCATTGGTTCGGGTATTGGTGGTTTGCCCGGCATTGAAAAGAGTTATGCAAGCTTTATGAAAAATGGGCCTAGAAAGATATCCCCATTTTTTGTGCCATCGAATATTGTCAATATGGTGTCAGGTAACCTTTCGATTATGTATGGACTGCAAGGGCCCAACATGTCTATTGTTTCAGCCTGTGCGTCAGGAACTCATAGTATTGGCGACGCAGCAAGAATGATAGCCTATGGCGACGTGGATGCGATGGTAGCAGGTGGTGCTGAAATGGCCAGTTGTCATCTCGGCGTGGGTGGTTTTGCCGCAGCACGCGCATTGTGTGCTTCTCATAACGATGATCCAGAAGGAGCTAGTCGTCCGTGGGATAAAGAACGTGATGGCTTTGTTCTCGGTGATGGAGCCGGCGTACTCATGCTTGAAGAATATGAATCAGCAAAAGCACGTGGAGCACGTATCTATTGTGAGCTCGCAGGGTATGGCATGAGTAGTGATGCTCATCATATGACCCAACCAGCAGAGGGAGGCCTGGGAGCTGCTCGATGCATGCGAAATGCGCTCAATGATGCTGGATTGAACGCCGATCAAGTCGACTATGTGAATGCCCATGGGACATCCACACCTGCTGGCGATATCGCTGAAACAGAAGGCCTCAAAGCGGCTTTGGGTGATCACGCTTACAAGGTAGTCATTAGCTCATCAAAATCTATGACTGGCCATCTTCTAGGTGCCGCAGGTGGAATAGAAGCGGTGTTCTCGGTACTGGCGTTGGATAATAATACAGTACCACCGACGATTAACTATGAAACCCCCGATCCTGACTGTGACCTTGATTATTGTCCTAATCAAGCACGTGACATGCAAATTGATGTTGCTGTGTCTAATTCGTTTGGATTCGGTGGAACCAATGGCACCTTGGTGTTTAAACGTATCTAGATAAAGCCTCTGCATAAGGCGCTAGATAACGTCTCTAGACTTAGTTTCGATTTAATATCTCAGCAACCCACATAACCAGCGAAGTTGGTGTACTGGTTTGCCGTACTGAAAACTAATCAATCTTAATGACACGCTGATCTGCAATCGTGGTCGCAGCTCCACAGAGATTAGTGCGATATCTCTCATATGGTTAATCTAGGACGATATTGCCTTTGCATAATGTGTCAGAGATGATAATCCGCTGAGGTGTTATTGGCTTAATATGAGGGTAATATGTATCAACACATTCGGTTGTGAAAACTCACGATATATCCGCTGTATGACCTGTTAAATTTGTCACAGGTATGAAATCATCTACACATGCCATATCCTCTTACAACCGACTGCTAAACAACTTGATTGGAACATACTATGCTCGTAAATGGTGAACCAGCACAAAGCATATCTATAGAAGATCGAGGACTGCTATATGGCGATGGACTTTTTGAGACCATCTTATGTGATCAAGGCAATCCGGTGCTAATAGACTTGCATATGCAACGTCTACTAGATGGATGTGTGAGGCTACACCTGCCAACTCCAGAAGAAAGCTTACTTAGGCAAGAAATTGAATCAGTAGCCGCAACAGAAAATTGTGTTATCAAAGTTATAATTACTCGTGGTGCTCGTGCTCGCGGTTATCGATTTGATCATAATGATCCGACCTCTAATCGTATTATTTATAAAAGTCCATGTCCTCAAATCCCTGACGAATACTATCGCAAAGGCATCCGCTTAGGGCTCAGCGAATTCAAGTTAACTGATAATAAAGCGTTGGCTGGTTTGAAACACTTAAACCGACTTGAGCAAGTTATGGCATGTTATCAATGGTCACAAGAGTGTGCAGAAATATTGATGCTCAATCATCATGAACAGGTCATTGAAGGCACTATGAGTAATGTTTTTATACTCACTGCTAATGGTTGGAAAACACCAAAGCTGGATTATTCAGGTATCAATGGAGTGATGCGTCAATGGTTATTAACGCAGTCCAATGATCTCAACTTTCTATGCGCAGAGGAAAATTTAACCGTCAAGGACTTACAGCAGGCGCAGAGTTTATTTGTTTGTAATAGTGTGATTGGCATATGGCCTGTTCAGCAGTTTTTAAATCAGCGCTATGTTATGGATGATTCACTGATAGAGTTGACTGCAAATGTTCAGCGGCGACTATCTTCACATTTTATATCATGCACCAATGGTTAAATTGCTTGTAACATCTTTTCTGCTGTTGGTCACTGTTAGCGCGTTGATCATCATTGATATTTATTCCTACATGAATGATCCTATTATGAGCACTTCAATGAACAGTGCATTTTCGCCATCAAGCCGCGATGAAACTATCGCTATTGATGACAGTAGAATTGATCAGCAAGGCGTTGAGTTAACTGTCAAAACGGGCGCATCGTTTAGCATGGTAGCTGCGCAGTTACAGCAGCTTGGCGTGATTGATCGCCCGGCTTATTTCAAAGCTTGGGCGATCGCAAAAAAACATACTGAGAATATCAAGCCTGGTGAGTATGTTTTTATTGCTAGTCAGAGTCCCAGACAAGTTTTATATGATTTAGTCTCAGGGAAGGTCAAGCAGTATCAAATTACAATCGTCGAGGGTAAGCGATTCGAGGACTTTTTGTCTGACTTGCAACAACACCCCAAGATAATAAAAACTATTACCGATTTAGATCAGGTGTATCAACAATTCAATATCAAGCATGCTTCACTGGAAGGGCTTTTTTTTCCTGACACTTATACATTTGATGCGCACACAACTGATATGCAAATTTTGCAACAGAGTCATCAGTTATTGATGTCACATTTACATCATGCTTGGCAGAATAGAGAGATTAACCATCACTTGAGTACGCCCTATGAAGCATTAGTGCTAGCCTCTATTGTTGAAAAAGAAACCTCTGTTGCTGAAGAACGTGCACGAATCGCAGGAGTATTTTTGACACGTTTGGATAAGGATATGCGCTTGCAAACTGACCCAACCGTTATCTATGGTTTAGGTGAGAATTTTGATGGTAATCTAACTCGTGATCACCTACAACAAGCCAATCCATATAATACCTATGTCAATAAAGGTTTGCCGCCGTCACCTATTGCTTTGGTCAGCAAAGCTTCTATCATGGCTGTCATGCAGCCGCAATATACTGGCGATTTATATTTCGTTTCAAAAAAAGATGGCACTCACTATTTCTCTAAAACTTATCAAGAACATGTGCAAGCTGTTCGTGAGTATCAGCTCAATTAAATGATGAAAAATCGATTTATTACACTTGAAGGTATTGAAGGTTCTGGGAAAAGCACTCAAATGCAACTTACTCAGGATTTTCTTGAGCAGCATGACTGTCGCGTGGTTAGGACTCGTGAACCCGGTGGCACAGAGTTAAGTGAAAAAATTCGTGATTTATTACTTTCTAATGAATTACAGATGATGCATGAAGATACTGAGTTACTACTCATGTTTGCAGCTCGTGTTGAGCATGTGCAAAAAGTCATTAAACCCGCATTAGAGCAGGGTCTGTGGGTGCTAAGTGATCGTTTTTATGATGCGACGTATGCATACCAAGGTTATGGACGGGACATTGATATTCAAAAGATAGATCAATTACGAGAATTTTCACTGCCGGGCTTATCTCCCGATAAGACGTTTTTGTTGGATATTAGCCTATCAACTAGTCAAGAAAGGGTGACTCAGCGTGGTGAAAAGGATCGCTTTGAAAGAGAGAAAGTCGATTTTTATACTAAAGTCAGGCAAGGGTATTTAAATCTGGCCGAACAACATCCACAACGCATATGTAGAATTAATGCGGAAAGAGCAATTACGCAAGTGCAATCTGATATTCAACAACAGTTATTAGATTATTTTGATGATGATTTTAATGGCTGACGCTAAAGTAGAATTTGACTCAGAGCTGCCATGAATACTGACAATGAACACATACAGCTGACAGGTATCTGACCAAACATTTAACACAATTATTCATGAATAATCATCATTATCCCTGGCACCTAAAACATGCAGATCATTTTGCTCGTATGATAGCTGATGGTAGTCTTGCTCATGCCATGTTATTTGTTGGTCCATCAGGTATTGGTAAGCATGATTTTGCACGTAGGCTTGCTAGTGCAATGATATGTGAGCATCCACACGAACCTATGCAAGCATGTGGTGAATGTAAACATTGTTTGCTCATGGAAGCTGATACATTTCCTGACTTTATTTCGATTGCGCCTGAAACAAATAATATCTCAGTAGATCAAGTGCGCGAGCTTATTCAACAGTTATATTTGACCCGACATTTTCAAGCGCCCAAGGTGGCGATTATAGAATCCGCGCAGCTACTCAACATGAATGCTGCCAATGCTTTATTAAAAACTTTAGAGGAACCCCCTGAACATACTCATTTGATATTGGTAGCAGAGTCCTCCTTGTCATTAGCGGCAACGATACGTAGTCGTTGTCAGATAGAAACTTTTTATCCTCCTGCAGAAGAGGATTCAATGCAATGGCTTAAACAGCAATCCAGTGATACCGACTGGCAACCACTACTGCGTGTAGCGCAGGGCGCACCTTTGAAAGCTCTTGAATATCATGAGACAGAATTGCTAGATCAAAGAATTACAGCAATGCGATCATTCCTTAGTGTGTTTGAGTATGATGGAGATCCCATGCAGGTTGCAAAGTCTCTAGAAGACATACCATTTGTCCATGCCAGCGCCTGGATGCAGAGTATCATTTCAGATTTGATAAGAATTCAAGCTCAAGAAAATCCCCGCGGTCTTGAGAACCCTGATTTTTATCGGCCAATGCTAGCCTTAGCAAATAAAATTCCTGTTAAGTGTGTGAATAATTTCTGGCATGAATTGCTGGAGTGCAAACGCTATTTTGATGCCAGTTTGAACTATCGTATGTTTCTCGAAGTCTTATTGATCTCTCTACATAAGCAAGCTAATAAAGCTTTGAAGTGACAATTTGATAGTTATTTAATGTTTAATAGGTAAAGTTGAGTAGCCTTTAATTAATTATTATGGAGCAGTTATATCAAATTAAAATACTCAAGTTAACTGTATTCTCTTTAAGTTGTTTGCCACTGATATTCATGCTTGTGGGTTTTATCAATGATAGTCTGGGTGCCAATCGAGTCGAGAATCTAATGCAATTCTCTGGTCAAGCAGCGTTAAATTTTATTTTATTGACTCTGACGATAAGACCAATTAGCCAAATATTGAACTATCATGCATTGATTAGAATACGTCGAATGCTTGGTTTATTCTGCTATCTTTATGCAAGTACGCATTTTTCTATTTATCTGGTGCTCGAACAGTGGCTGGATTTGGCATTAATTATTGAAGATATAAAAGAACGACCTTTTATTACCATTGGTGTCATTAATTTAATTTTATTAACACCCTTGGCACTGACATCAACGGATGCCATGAGAGCAAGGTTGCAAACTAATTGGTCAAAGCTTCATAAACTCATCTACTTGATTTCTATCCTTGCTATAATACATTACTGGTGGTCTGCTAAAGCAGATTTGCTCATGCCTATTATAAGTGCTTTTATACTCACATTTTTATTGGCCTATCGGGTATTTCGTTATCTGCAAATGAGAAGTTTATGGAAAATAACACACAATTGACGCGTCGTTTAATAGAGACAGACAAAGCCCATGTGTGGCATCCATGCACTCAAATGAAAGATCATGAAGATTTTCCAATTATTCCGATCAAACATGGAAAAGGGGTATGGTTATATGACACTGAGGGAAATAAATATCTTGATGCGGTAAGTTCTTGGTGGGTGAATCTATTTGGTCATGCCAATCCTCACATCAGTAGTGCTATTGCACAACAGGCAGACTCACTAGAGCAAGTCATTCTGGCTGGTTTTACTCATGAGCCAGTGGTTAATCTTTCAGAACGATTGGTTGAACTGACTCCGGCTAATCTTAACAAATGCTTCTACGCAGATAATGGTTCATCAGCCATAGAAGTGGCTCTTAAAATGAGCTTTCATTATTGGCGAAATATGGGTAAACAAAATAAGAAAAAATTTGTTACCTTAAAGAATTCTTATCATGGAGAGACCATTGGCGCCTTATCAGTAGGGGATGTTGAGTTATATAAAGATACTTATCAAGACTTGTTATTGGATGTGATTACGGTACAAGGAGCAGATAATTATGATAGGCTGGATGGTGAGTCTGTTGACGACTATGTGGATCGCTGTTTTATTAAAATGGAGGAGACGCTAGCACAACATCATGATGAAATTAGTGCCGTAATCGTTGAGCCCTTGGTTCAATGTGCGGGTTCCATGCGCATGTATGATAAGCGTTACCTACAGTTGCTGCGCGCCGCATGTGATCGTTATGGAGTGCATTTGATTGCAGACGAAGTGGCTGTTGGATTTGGAAGGACTGGGCACTTATTCGCCTGTGAAAAAGCTCAAATTTCACCTGATTTCATATGTCTATCTAAAGGATTGACTGGCGGTTATTTACCCCTATCTGTGGTACTCACAACAGATGAGATATACACCGCGTTCTATGATGAATATACGAGTTTGCGAGCTTTTTTGCATTCACATTCTTACACAGGTAATCCACTTGCGTGTGCAGCCGCTTTGGCCACATTGGATCTTTTCCAAAAAAATAATGTCATTAAAAACAATCAGACTCTAATAAAACGTATCGAACACAATGGCGCTCGTTTTATTGGACATAAACATATTGGTGATATACGTCAGACAGGCATGATATTTGCCATAGAGATGGTTGTCGATAGTGCGACCAAAGAAGCATTTCCATGGCAGCAAAGACGCGGTCTTAAAGCCTATCATTATGCGTTACAGAATCAATTATTGCTGAGACCTTTAGGCAATGTTTTATATTTCATGCCACCGTATATAATAGAACCTGAACAGATTGATTGGGTATTTGATGTTATGGAACAAGCCGTCGAAATTGCTGTCCAAGATTGATCATATTTTGGCGTATAGAAATTTTAATATATGATGATTAATATATGAGAGTGGTGTTTAATATTTCCCATAATCAGATAACATGATGCCATGAAAGCCACTACTAAGTTGTAAGGGTACCATCAACAGCAGTCTATGAATTACTAGCATCTGCGACGATAAAAAATCATCATACTCAAGAAGCTCAATTCAATGAAAATTTACATTAATATAATTTTTGTTATCACCTTGCTGTCAACTCACTTAGCGCATTCAGCTACCTATACTTATCAATTAGGTGAAAATATTATAGGAGAAATTTACACTCATACAATCAAGGAAGGTGAGTACTTTCTGCAGTTAGCACAAGATTTGCAAGTTGGTTTTCAGGAGTTGGTAGATGCTAATCATGATGTAGATCCATGGATACCTGAAGCAGGTGAGATTATTACCATTCCTGCGCAATATATATTGCCTAAGATTCAAAAAGGAATAGTTATAAATTTAGCGGAACTTAGATTATATTATTTTCATGCACCAAAACCTGAAGATGGTGAACTTAGAAGTGTCTCTACTTATGCAGTCAGTGTGGGTAAAAGTGAACAATGGAGTACACCACAAGTTGCCACATACATCAGCGCTAAACATAAAAAACCAAACTGGTATCCACCAGAATCCATTCGAAAAGAACATGAAGAAAATAATGATCCATTGCCACGAGTAGTACCCCCTGGACCAGATAATCCTCTAGGCGATTATTCATTACGTCTTGGGCTTGCTGGTTATTTGATTCATGGCACCAACGTACCAGAGGGAATTGGCATGCGGGTTACTCATGGGTGCATCCGCTTGCATCCTAAGGGTATTGAACGCTTATTTACTGATGTGCCCATTAAAACAGCCGTAAATATTGTCAATTATCCCTATAAAGCTGCATGGAAAGACGATCAGCTTTTATTGGAGGCACACTCGGAAATTGAAGAACAAGCACTGGCGTCATCGAGTAATCTAACTGAGTTTGTACAAACCATTATTGCCCATACGCAGGATGTCTCGCAGTATGACTATCAGATATCCTGGGAAAAAGGCTATGAAGCTGCTCGCAATAAAACAGGTGTTCCTATCGCGATTTCTTCACGACATATTAAGTTGCCGGACACCGTCAATTAATATCATCTGTTCATATCACTCTATCATTACACCGAGGCTTGCCACATTAAGCTTGATGACAACAATAAGGCAAGCATTAGGGCGCGCAGTAATAATGATTCTTTAAGGCCTGCCTAGAGTGGCGGGTAGCAGGTAACCGTGGTATGTGCGATCGCAGGTATTAAGCAAAAAAAAGCCCCGAATATCGGGGCTTTTTAAATTCAACTATAAGACTGAAAGTAAGTATTTACTTGCCCTTCATTGAATTGTGGAACATTACGTTCATGCGGCGTGAGTTAGCATCTGCAGTAGACTGAGCAGAAACAGC
>Ga0181565_10004148_pt1 | contig 11081 bp, 9 predicted proteins | sample 101ome_16_FD_129661 | JGI IMG/M metagenome (GOLD analysis project Ga0181565, IMG submission 129661) | Coastal salt marsh microbial communities from the Groves Creek Marsh, Skidaway Island, Georgia - 101401AT metaG (megahit assembly) | ecosystem: Environmental > Aquatic > Marine > Intertidal zone...
CTTTAAAATGAAAAAATTAGAAATAGATAAAGATGTTCTTTCTGAAACATCTAACTTACAGCTCTTATCGACTTTAGCAATGCTGGCTCCTTTTAATAAGATTGATAAACAAGCAATTTTGGAAGCCGCAAATTTAAAAGAAAGAATAAACACGATTAATTCTATTTTAGATCTTAATACTTTTCAGGTAATCAATACATCTAACCAATTAAACTAGACTCTCCCATCGCTTGTTTCACAAAACTAGCTCTTAAAGAGCCAAAATTTAAAAGAGATTGATAGCCAAATTTTATCACACTACGTGATAATAAACTTTCATTATCATATAAAATGTTGATCAGGGAAGTAAATGTTAAATATGCTGTGCTTTCAATTATTCTTCGTGAATGATAAAGACTGTTCAATTTAGGATTGTCCGGCTCTAATGTTTCTAGTAAGTAACAAAGTGTTTGAATATCTTTAATTCCTAAATTCCATCCTTGACCTGCAACTGGATGAATGGATCTCATGGTGTCACCTACTAAAATATAATTATCATTTACTGTTTTTGATAAATGCGGTGCGAGATCAAAATTTGAAATGTTAGGCAAGAGATTTATAGATCCATGAGAACTGTTAAAGTATAATGACAAATGACTTTTTAATTTTTGCTTAGATGTATTTTTTTTTGTTGAAAAGATGAATGTAGATTGTTTTTTATCAAGCTTAGGAGCGGGCAAAACAGCCAAAGGTCCCTCTTTGGTAAAGATTTCATATGCTATATTTTGATGATTTTTAGAATGATTAAAAAATCCAACATATGATTTATGTTCACTCTTAAAATTTTTTTTAGATATTGCATGAGGAATATTAAAATTTTTTCCCATAGATAAAATAATATTTTTAAATTGATATATCTGATTTTTATAAAGTAATTTTTTTTTGCCTAAAATGTCATCTAGAGAAAATTCTAAGTTATAAATTAACGAATGAGATTTTAATAATTTTGATCTAGCCTTTTTTAAGATCTCTTGATTATAAGCAACATAACCCATAGGTTTTTGATTTTCAAAAATCAGTGGTTTATCATTAACGTAATCTTTAATTATAATTTTATCTATATTTTCAGGTCTTTTATTAAAATTGCCCCACAAACCTAAAGAAGACAGAAAATTTTTTGAATTAGAATTAACTGCCAATGTTCTATTATCTAAAACTTTTTTGTTTTTTTCTAAAACCACGACTTTGAAGTTTTTTTGTTGGAGCGCCAAAGCTGCAATGGACCCTATTAGCCCCCCTCCAATAATTAAAAAATCATAAATATTTATTTTCTTTTTCATTAAGACCAATATATTAAATTTTAGATCATGCAGAATAGCTATATTCCAGAAGTCTTTAAAGATAAAATCTTAAAATCTATAAGAATTCTTTATGGATTATTATTACTGTTCTTGGGTATTTTTTTTGGAATTGCTCTTATTACTTTTAATATAAATGATAATTCTTTTATCACTAGCACAAGTGCTTCCTCTCTCAATTTTTTTGGCTCACTGGGATCGTATACTTCAAGCTTCATTTTTTATACTTTCGGGGTTATGGGCTATGGGTTAGTTTTGTTTTTTTTAATATTAAGTATTTTTAATTTTGCCCATAGAAAAACCAATTATTTTTTTATCAGGCTATTAGGTCATTTTATTAGCTTAGTTCTTATTCCCCAAGGTTTAATTTTTTTGAATATTATCTTTGAATTTTATGGAGATTTACCTGTTTGGGGAACCTTGGCTATCTCATTAAATAACTCCTATCCATCAGATGTGCTAAGCTATTTTTTATCAGCTATTGGATTAATTTTATTTTGCTTATCAATAAATTTATTTAATCTTTTTAGACTGCCCCCTATCAATTTAAATTTTTTGAGGATAAAACAAGAGAAGACCATCAAAAAAACTCTTAAAAAAGAGCCTGTAATAAATCAAGTTAAAGTTTCTACAAATCAAACAAGCAAAATAAATACTGAAAACTTTTCAAAAGATGAAAAAATTTCAAATTATTTATCACCATCACTTGATATTTTAGAAAACGAAAATACAAATAAAAAATCTAAAAACAATCTAGACGGTATTAAAGAGAATTCTAGTCTTCTTGAAAGGGTTTTTGCCGACTTTAATATTGAAATCAAGGTCATTAATGTAAAATTAGGACCAGTCATAACATTATATGAGATACTTCCTGCGGCAGGTATAAAAATAAGCACCATTATTAATCTTGCGGATGATATTTCAAGAAGCATGGGTGTCGGAGCTGTTAGAATAGCACAAATTTATGGTACACAATTTCTTGGTGTTGAAGTACCTAATGATGTTAGAGAAACGGTTACAATAAAAGAACTTTTAAGCGACAATAATTTTAAAAACACATCACATAAAATTCCTATTTGTATAGGCAAAGATATATCTGGAAAAATTGAAGTAATTGATTTAAGTAAAACTCCACACTTATTAGTTGCCGGAACGACTGGGTCAGGAAAATCTGTTTTTATAAACACTTTACTGACTAGTCTATTGTACAAATTTTCTCCAGATGAATTAAGACTGATCTTAATCGATCCCAAAATGCTAGAATTAAGTGTTTATAATGACATTGCCCATTTACTAACACCGGTCGTAACCGAGCCCAAAAAAGCAATCATTGCTTTAAAATGGGTATGTAAAGAAATGGAACGAAGGTACTCTCTCATGAATGAAGAAAACACAAGAAGCTTAGAGGGGTTTAATCAAAAATCTGAGGAGAAATTACCTTATATAGTAGTCTTTATTGATGAAATGGCAGATTTAATGATGACAGCGGGTAAAGAGGTCGAACACTACGTCCAAAGACTTGCGCAAATGGCAAGAGCGTGTGGAATACATCTTGTCATGGCAACTCAGCGACCTAGTGTTGATATAATCACCGGAAGTATTAAAGCAAATTTTCCCTCTAGAATAAGTTTTCAAGTTGCAAGCAAATACGACAGTAGAACAGTACTAGGAGAAATTGGTGCTGAGCAGTTATTAGGAAATGGGGACATGTTAATGTCAAAAAATGGTGGCAACCTAATCAGATACCAGTCTGCATTTATTTCAGACAATGAGGTAAATAAATTGATTAAAGAAATCAAAAGAAGCCAAACAGTTAAATATTTAGATGAGCTAGAAGAAATAATTAAAAATGATAATGAAAATTATGACTCACTCAGCGACGAAGATGAAGAGCTAATCACTAAGTCTATTGATTTAATCAAATCAACTAATAAAGCTTCTACCAGTTTTCTTCAAAGAAACTTTCAAATTGGATATAATAAAGCTGCAAGAATAATGGAAGCTCTTGAACAAAGAGGTGTTGTTTCTGCTCCTAATCACACTGGAAAACGAGAAATTCTAATCAATCAAATTTAAATAAACAATATTTTTTTGGGAGATTATATTTAACTTCAAATTTAAGTTTTCTAAAAAATAATTTTTCAAATTTGTTAAATGAGTATCTAATTTGTTGATTTGGATTTCTTTATCGTTAGGCCATATATAAAAATAAAGTTCTTTTCGACTGATACCATTTTCTCTATTCAATAATAAATGTTTAATAATAGTGTTGTGAGTATTTCTCAATTGCACCTCTTTTTTATTCGAAATTATTGTCTGTTTAAAAGGAAAATAAATAAATCTAGTATAGTTGAATGAGAGGTTATTCAGTTTTTTCATAAGCTCACTAAAGAAAAAATGAAATTGAAATGGCAAAGAAAAGTTCAAATTATCGTTATCAATGCTTATCTCTAAACTTTTATCAAAAAGGGAGATTTGTATATTATAAAAATCCTGATTTTTATGATCAACTGATGTCATCAGCCCTTTTTGATAGAGAAGAGAGATGATATTTTTTTCAGTAAAATTACAATTTGAAGAAAATTTAAACAATTATAAAAATATCTCTTGAAATGGATTGTGTTGAAAATATTTTTTTGGGATTGTGTTATTATCACAATCAATAAAGTAAATTGATAAAGTTGTATCTTCAGATAAAATTCTCATTCTTTTGATAAATTTCTTATTTTGATTTAATTCAATGGAAATGTTCAAATTGTCAAATTGTTGTTCTAGCTCAATATTAGGAAAATCATTATAAATATTCATTATTTCGCCAAACAGATTTTTATTTTTTGTTATTTTTTCGAATTTGTCAGGTTCTCTATTTCTTATGAAATATAAATTATCGGTCTTATAAATTAAAGTATACAGGTCTTGATTTTGATATTGATATCTTATTTTTGAGTCTTGAATAAATATTCGTCCTATTTGCATATCCCCATTTGGGTAGACCTCTTCAAATTTACAGGTAAGAGAATTTGAAAGAAGAATGCTTGGGAAAGCTAAAAAAAATAAAAAAAATTTAAACATCACTCAAAAATTTTGGAACCAACACGAATTAAATTTGAACCCATTTTTAAAGCTTCTCGATAATCACCGCTCATTCCCATACTTAAAGATAAACTACTAGATAAACTATCTCGGATTGATAACATTTTATTAAAAAAAGGCTCAGGATTAATATTATTGGGTGGAATACACATCAGCCCCTCTATTTTAATATTTGAATTTAAACAATAATGATAAAATTCCTCCACATCGGTAATAGACACTCCTGATTTTTGCTTTTCATGACCAATATTTATTTGAATATAAAATTTGCTTGTTTTAATGGATGGGTTTTTATTTTTTTCCTTAATGATTTCTTGAACAAGTTTTTTTCTATCTAAGGTTTGAATAACGTTAAATAAGCTAAGTGCTTGAGTAACTTTATTGGTTTGTAGCGGGCCAATCAAATGGAGCTGTATTTCATCTAAATGAGCATAATTTTGAAACTTAGATTGTGCTTCTTGAACTCTATTTTCTCCAAATAAAATTGTGCCAGTTTTATAAATAGAGTCAATGTCATCTATGTTTCTATTTTTGCTTACAACTAATAGATTTGAATTAGGATGATGGGCTAAGGAAGCTTTGATTTCATTTAAATTTTTAAAATTGATTGGCAATTTTAAATTTCATATCCAAATTTTTTTGATATGTCGCCTAAGTCTCTTCTTAAAAGTTTTAGTTCTTTATTCGATACCTCAACATCATCAAAAGATTTTTTTTCAAGGGGATTGTCTCGAATAAAATCGTCAATATCTTGATAATTTAGATTGATTTTTAAACCTGACTGTACCAAATGACCGATGACCTCAGCTAATATTTGTCTTGGATCGGAAATAAGATCTTCATATCTAATAATAAAACCTCTAAAAGTTGATGTTACGTTCGGCCCAGCCCAACTAGAAACATTAATGGGCCAATTTTGAGTATTTTCTTCTATAGTGTTTTTATCAAATGAATGTGTTTTAATATAATTTGTGTCAGCAGACAAAAGACCAAAAAAATTTTCATTTACATCGCTATCATCATTAGTCATTTTCCTCTCTTTAAAAATTGATAATGGATTTCGTACAACATAGAAAAAAGCTTTAGTAAAATTGTAATGTGTAAAATATCTTTTTTGACTTGTCTCAAAAAAAGCACCAGAGGAATTTATAATTTTAATTTCATTAGAATGTCTTGTTATTAAGAATTGGTATAAGTAGGCAAAATCAACCGTCTCTTGAAAACTTAAATTGGTTTTCTTAATTTGTTTTAGAAGATCGTTTAAAAAAAAAGGGTAGGAATTAGGTTCTGTGCAAGAAATTTGATTTTTATTAATAATATAAAAAACAAATTTACTAAGAAAGTCAGAGTCAGGCTTATTAAAAGTATTGATCCAAATAAGGTTTTGTTTAAAAATTTCTTTAAATTTATCTTTTTCTAGTAATACAAAAATATATTTCAAAATTAAATTTTGATACGAGGAAAAATCTGATTTTACTATATTCTCTAAGACTTCTTTTATTTCCTGAATATCTCCTGCTTGGAGTAACTTATCCAAAAGATTGTCATAATATTTAAGTTTAATATTTTTAATTAACATTGTTATAAAATATATATATTAACTTTAATTTTATGAATACTTTATTGTCAAAAATTGAGAATGAAATCAAGAATTCAAATTTCTTAGAGGCTGAAAATTTAAGTTGGGGCCTTTATCAACAAAATAAAAATGACCTTATTGCAATTAAAACTCTAGCTCTTTGCTTACTATTACAAAACAAATATTATGGATCGATCGATTTTTATACTCAATATTATGAAAAAAAACCTCAAGATTTCAATGTCGTAAATAATTTAGCTCATTTGTATTTAAAAATTGAGGAATTTGAAAAATCTTTATTGTTTTGCGAAAGGGCGACTCAAATTGATGAAACAAGCTATTTGCCCTATGTTACAAAATTGGATTTACTTTTACGAAGAAGAGATTTCTCAGAAGGATGCCTTTTGGCAGAAGAGCTGCTCAAAAGAATTACATACGATGTATTAAAAGAAAATCAGAATATAGTCTATTTAATCTTAGATATGTTTCTTGCGGCTGGAAAAAAAGACCAAGCCTTAAAGTATGTAAATTTTTTCTACAAAAAAGAATTCAATCATGATGTTTTTTATTTTCATTCTACATTTAGTCCTGAAAGTATGCCGGCTGACCTTGTTAGCGATGTTGAGAAAATTTTGTTAAAAGATGACTATGATAATGCGGTCATCAAAGGAAAGCGAATAGCCCCATTGCACTTTGGATTGGCAAAATACTATGAAAAAAAACGAGATTTAAATAAATCTGATGATAATTATATCCAAGGAAATAACCAAATTGATGCTATCCTTCGCTATCAACCCCTTTCAAATCAAAAGTTAATTAAAAATATAAAAAAAATATTTATCGAAAATAACAATTTAAATTACCCAGGACATGATAATGAGAATTTAATTTTTATTGTAGGTATGCCGCGTTCAGGTACCACGCTTGTGGAATCGATAGTAGCATCAGCCAAAGATACAATTTCTGGTGGTGAGCTTAGATCTATTTATGAATTATTTAAATCTCGGTATGATGAAGATGATAATGATGCCAGTGACAGTAAAGATCCTGGTGAAATTTATTTAAATAGAATTAAATTTATTAAACAAAATCATAAATATTTTATCGATAAACTCCCTGGTAACTTTCACAATATTGGATTTATCAAAAAGATATTCCCCAAATCTAAAATTATTTACCTTAAGCGAGACCCTTGGGATAATGCCATATCTTTATTTAAACAATTTTATGTTTCTAACATTCCTTACACTGCTTCCTTTTTTAATATTGGGGTTATTTATGCAAATCATGAAGAAATCATGAGATTTTGGACTGACGAAATGAATTATGATTTTCTTACTATTGAATACGAAAAGCTTGTTCAAGATACGCCTAAATATGCACAATTAATATATGACTATTGTGGTTTTAACCAAAAGTATGACCCAGAAAAAAGAAAGAGTTTTTTTGCAAGAACAGCTAGCAAAAATCAGGTCAATAAAGATGTATATACTGACTCTATTGGCAAAAAGTCTTTTGACCATTTAAAAAAAGACTTTATTGACAGTCTTTCTAATCAAAGAGGATATTGGGGCTTAAAATAAAGATTTTTTGTGTTGCATAATTGCAACAAACTATTCAAAAAGATCTATTTTTTGCTTATTCTTGTTTAGTTTTTGGAGAAAAAATAGATATTTGATCTTGATTAATATTAATCATACGAAAGGAAAATAATAACATGAAAAAACTATTTATCATGGTATCTGCTTTATCAGCTGCAGTATTCTCATCTGCTAAAGCGGACATTTCAGCATCAGGATCATATGGCTTCCACGCTATTTCTGGTGGTGATGTTCTTGGAAGTGATACTTCCTCAGCAACTAACACTCTATTTATGCAGGGTGGTGGTTTATCATTCGCAATGTCAACAACAACTGCTGGCGGTATGACTGTTAGCGCTGGTGCTGGCGTATCTTTAGATAGCAACGACGCTGACGGCTCAAAAGGCGTTACAGGTTTGGCTAATGTAACATTTGCTGCTGACGGTTTCTCACTACAAGTTGGTGATGTTGACGTAGTTGGTAGTGGCACAGGTCACGTAGGTAACGTAGCAAGTGATGTTGTTGATAACGGTGGTCACACAGCTACTGGTATTTCTACTGGTTTAACTGACACTGAAGGTTACGGTTTCGTAGCATCAACTTCTGTTGGTGGTGCTTCTGTATCATTCGCATACTTACTAGACAAGAACCACAGTGCTATTAACAACGCTGAAACTTCTTCAGGTGACTATGCTTCAGGTGTATCTGTAAGCGTGCCTATGGGCGACATGACTGTTGGTGTAGGTTACTCATCTACAACTGGTGGTACTTCAACTAACGAAACAACAACTGGTATTTCAGTTGCTTATCCAGTAGGTGGAATGACACTTAAGTTAGGTTATGAGAGCACAGACGAGTCAACAGACTCAACAACTGCTGCAGGTAGCATTTCAGGATCTTTAGATGCTGACACAACATGGGCTATCGGTTACACAGACGGTGAAGCAGGTTCTTCAGCAAGCACAAGATCAGAAGCTAAGTTAACTAGATCTCTTGGTGGCGGTGTTTCAGTATACGCTGAAATCCAAAACACATCAGGTACTGGTACTTCTGGAACTAACATGGCTGTTGGTACAACTGTAGCATTCTAATCTAATTAGATACTATAAAGTAAGAAAAGGCGGGTTTTATAACCCGCCTTTTTTATTTGTCTCTTTTATCCAAAAAATTTATAAGATAGATTGGTTTTTATGCTAAAAAAAATTATCTATATCTCACTTTTACCATTGATGATATTTTTAACATCTTGCGGTGGGGGAATAGTTGGCGGGCAATATCAAGAAAATTTGGCTAAATTAGATGATGTTTATGGTTACTGCGATAATCCACAACGAGGCTTCAATAAAAACACTATTGAGTATAAAATTTGCAAAGATAGAGAGGCGGCTGCGGGAGCCGATGGCCTAAATGACTCAGATTTTAGTCTCCCATTCGTTGATGATCTTTTAAATAATCGAGGAACTGGTGGTAATGTAGTTTATACAAGTAGTGTAAATAAATATTTATGGAGCGGATCTTTAAATATTCTCTCTGACTATCCATTAAAAACCGCTGACTCAAATGGTGGCTATCTGGAAACTGAATGGATTTATGACAATCAAAATGGTCAAGAGCAACGATGTATTATCAAAATACAAATTAATACAATAGAATTTGTATCTAATGGCGTTGAAACTAATATTATTTGCCAAATAAAACAAAATTCTGAATGGAAAAAAACAGGGGAAGATTTTGTTGATGCAGAAAAACAACTTACTCTTGCTATCTTAAACTCCTCTAGAAATTATTATTTAGAAGATCAAAACTCTTAAGAATTGTCACAAAATAAAAAATATGTTTTAGAAATGTTCCCGTACCCATCGGGTAACATACATATGGGGCACGTACGCAACTATGTTATTGGAGATATCTGTGCGAGATACCATAAGCTAAAGCAAGAAAATGTTATACACCCAATGGGATGGGATGCCTTTGGCTTACCTGCAGAAAATGCAGCAATACAATATAAAACACATCCCAAAGATTGGACTTTTTCAAATATCTCTAACATGAAAGAGCAATTACAGAAACTTGATCTCGATTTGGACTGGGATCGTGAATTTGCAACATGTCATGAGGATTATTACAAACATCAGCAAGAACTATTTATAGATTTATACAAGGCAGGGCTTGTTTATAAGAAAGATGCCTTAGTTAATTGGGATCCCGTAGACCAGACCGTTTTAGCGAATGAACAAGTGATTGATGGTAAGGGTTGGAGAACAGGGGCTACTGTTGAAAAAAAGAAGCTTTCACAATGGTTTTTTAAAATCACTCATTATGCAGAAGAGCTGCTTCAAGGACTTGATGAGCTTGAACTTTGGCCAGAAAAAGTTAAGACGATGCAAAAAAATTGGATTGGAAAATCCACCGGAGCTGAAATTCAATTTCAAGTTAAAGAAAATGATCAACTAATTAATATTTATACAACGAGACCAGATACTATCTATGGTGCAAGTTTTATAGCCGTTTCCATCAATCACCCTTTAGTCAAAAACACTTTGAGTGAAAAAAAAATAAAAGAAATAAAAGAAGAATTTTCTAAAAATGATGATGAAAAAATTAAACTAGGTATTGCTTTAAATTTACACTGTAAGCATCCTCTATTAGAAAAAGACCTTCCTATTTATATCGCTAATTTTGTCTTAGATAATTATGGTGAAGGGGCTATTTTTGGCTGTCCAGCACACGATGAAAGAGACTTTGAATTTGCTCAGAAATACCAGTTGCCAATCATTAAAGTATTAGATTGCGCTGATGAAGATTTACCTTATGTGGGAGATGGAAAGATAATTAATTCAGAAGAGCTGAATGGTTTAGATAAAAATCAAGCCATTAAAAAAGCAATTGAAATGTTTGAAAAAATAGGAAGAGGCAAAAAAGCGGTTAATTACAAACTAAGAGACTGGGGCGTTTCAAGACAAAGGTACTGGGGTTGCCCTATTCCAGTAATATATTATGAAGATGGTTCTCATCGAGTTTTAGAAAAAAATGAACTTCCTGTATTACTTCCTTATGATGTTGATTTAAACGGCAAAGGTAATGCGCTTCTTAGAAACGACGAATGGAGACAAATTACCTGTCCTCAAACAGGAAAAACTGCCTGGCGAGAAACAGACACACTGGATACTTTTGTAGACTCTTCTTGGTACTACATCAGATTTTTAGACTCACAAAACTCTAAATCTCCTTTTGATGCGGCAAAAGTCAAAGATTTCCTGCCGGTCGATAAATATATAGGTGGTATTGAGCATGCAATATTACATTTACTTTACTCAAGATTTTTCATGAGAGCGCTGAATGACATATATAAACTTGGGATAGCCGAACCATTCAAACAACTCTTCACCCAGGGCATGATCACTCACAAAACATATCAAAATTCAAATGGCGAATGGATTATGCCCAAAGACGTAGCAATCAAAGAAGGTAAATTAGTAGACATAAATACTA
>Ga0181565_10004156_pt1 | contig 11073 bp, 9 predicted proteins | sample 101ome_16_FD_129661 | JGI IMG/M metagenome (GOLD analysis project Ga0181565, IMG submission 129661) | Coastal salt marsh microbial communities from the Groves Creek Marsh, Skidaway Island, Georgia - 101401AT metaG (megahit assembly) | ecosystem: Environmental > Aquatic > Marine > Intertidal zone...
CTCTGTAGAGCATCTAGTTTATGCAAGTTCATCTAGTGTTTATGGTGCAAATACTAAGATGCCATACTCGATTCATCATAACGTAGATCATCCACTCAGTTTATATGCAGCCTCAAAGAAATCAAACGAACTCATGGCTCATACATATAGTCACTTATTCGCCTTGCCAACAACAGGCCTGAGATTCTTTACTGTATACGGACCCTGGGATAGGCCCGACATGGCTCTTCAGAAGTTTGCCCATTCAATAAAGAGAGGGGAAAAATTACAAATTTATAATTTTGGAAGGCATCGTCGAGATTTTACCTACATAGATGATATTGTTGAAGGGATCTTTAGAGTTATTCAAAAACCAGCTTTGCCAAACCATAACTGGACTGGGGATATGCCGGATTCTGCATCAAGCTTAGCACCATGGAGAATTTATAATATTGGAAACAGTAAGCCAATTAATTTGATGGATTATATTGATGCATTGGAGGACGCTTTAGGCATAAAGGCAGAAAAAGAATTTTTGCCAATTCAGCCAGGAGACGTCCCAGATACATGGGCCAATGTAGATGATTTGATAAGAGAATTTGACTACAGGCCAAAAACTTCTGTTTATGAAGGCGTTGCAAATTTTACAAATTGGTTTGAAAAATATTACTATTGATTCATTTTCAATTACCCAATGAAAAAAGCTTTTATAACTGGCATAACAGGTCAAGATGGTTCTCTTCTTGCAGAACTATTGTTATCAAAAGGTTATCATGTCCATGGCTTAATAAGAGAATGTAGTTTTGTCAAACAAAATCCCAATGAAAATTTGCATGGATTATTAGATAGATTAAATCAATCTTTCTTTCTTCACTCAGGAGATATTAATAACAAAGATATATTGCAAAACATTCTTCTAAAAGTCTTGCCAGATGAAATATACCTCCTTGCAGGACAAAGCAATGTCTACAAAAGTTTTGAGGAGCCGGAATTAACTTTCCGAGATAACAGTTTATCAATAATAGTCTTTTTAGAGATTTTAAGAACAATCAAAAAAGATATAAGAGTCTTCTTTGCATCAAGTTCCGAAGTCTTTGGGGGGTCTACAATTAAGCCACAGGATGAAAATACTCCAATGAACGCTTTGAATCCTTATGGCTTATCAAAGATATTCTCAATGAATTTGATAAAGATATATAGAGAAAATTTTGGACTGCATATTGTTAATGGTATTCTATACAATCATGAATCACCAAGAAGAACGGCTGACTTTGTTACAAAAAAAGTTTGTCAATCAGTTGCTCAGATTAAGGCTAGAAAAAAACATGCTTTAAAAATGGGAAAGCTGGATATATACCGTGACTGGGGCGATGCAAGGGATTTTGTTAAAGGTATGTGGCTCAGCCTTCAGAAAGACTATTCTGATGATTACATTTTTGCTACAGGGAAGCTTCATTCCTTAGAGAATCTTCTCCAAACAGCTTTTGCTTGTGCTGACCTCAATTGGCGAGATTATTATCAATATGATAAGAGTTTTGATAAACCTATGGAAAAGATACTGTTATGTGGAAACCCCCAGAAGGCTATTAATAATCTAGGGTGGAGAATTGAAAATTCATTTGAAAAATTAATTAAAGATATGGTCTCTTACGAAATGTCTATTGAAAAGTTAAAGAATTTTTGAATTTTCTGGAGAAAGTATTTTGAAATTGTGCGTTATTCCTGCGAGAGGGGGAAGCAAAAGAATCCCCAAAAAAAATATAAAGAATTTTTGTGGAAAACCAATTATTTCCTGGCCTATCATAGCCGCAATAAAATCTAAATGCTTCGATAGAATTATTGTTAGTACAGATGATGAGGAAATTAAAGAGGTTGCAAATTTTTATGGCGCCGAAACACCTTTCACTAGACCTAAGGAATTATCCGATGATTTTTCATCTTCACTAGATGTAGTAAAGCATGCAATTGAGATACAAAATGATGTGGATAAATATCAAGACACTGTCTGTTGCATATACCCTACAGCACCTTTTATAAGTCCATCCGATATTTTAAGAGGGCTACAAGCTCTTGAAGATAATGAAGTTGATTATTCTTTGTCAGTGACTAGTTACCCTTATCCAATTCAAAGAGCGTTAAAACTTAATCAAAATAATTTAATTGAGATGGTTTCTCCACAATTTCTTAAATCTAGATCTCAAGACTTGGAATCAAATTTTCATGATGCTGCCCAATTTTACTGGGGACTTTCATCTGCCTGGATTAATTCGAAACCAATTTTTGAAGGCAATTCTTATCCTGTTTATATTCCAAGATATAGAGTCCAAGATATAGATAATGAAGAAGACTGGGTTAGCGCAGAATTTATGTTTCAAGCGATTAGATCAAGAGAAAAATAATGGAATTTATTTTCATATCTGAAACCAGACAGTCATTTCGATATTTCTCCCCAATAATTAAACATCTACAAGAAGTCAATGCTAGATTTCTCATTTGGGTAAATAATAATAATGCCAAGGCCATAAAAAGAAATAATTTTGAGGGTGAGTTTCTAGATTCCCTTTCTGAAAGAATAGTTTTTTTCAACTTTGATATAGAGATTAAAGATATGATTCTCAGTAGTCATGATAGTTATTTTGTTAGTCTTCATCCCCCACTCTTTGAACTTAATCAAATATTAATAAAAAAATTGGATAAACGCTGGATTATTCTCCAGCATGGGCATGATTCATTTTCAGAAATTTATGATTGGGACTTCTACAATAAAGTTAAATTAGATAATAGCTTCACTAGATATTTTCTAATTTATACTGATTTCTTTTATGATAAATATTCTAAGTGGTTAAGGAATTCTTGTTCGAAAAATCTATCCACCGCATATAAATTTTATTTTTCCAAGAAAACAATTAAGGTGCCTATAGGTCTCCCTGTCTGTTCAAGTGAACAGAAAACAAATTTTCGCAATGTAAAGGAAAAGAAGGGAAAATTGCTATATTTGCCTTTCCCGTATTCAGAAGACAGAAAGAATAGCCCATACGTAGAAAAAGGGTCTTATGCTTGGGAATTTATCTTTAGTGGAAGGCATATAAGAAGAAAAGACAATTCTCAAATATTGCAAAATAAAGGCAACATAATATATTGGTTTGATGATTTATATCATCTGCTTAGAGGATTTTCCACCAGTATTTTCAAGTATGAAGCATGGAAATTACTTTTTAAAGGAATAAGTGAAAAAAAGGTTTTGATTAAGGTTAGGGAATTTTGCGATAAAAATAATTTAGATTTAGTGATTAAAGGTAGAAAGAAGTTTAATATTAATCAATTCGCTTATAAGGTTGCTGACCAGGTCATTGAAGATAATGAAACCTCGCAATGCCCTTCTCTTTTCCAAAAAGCTGTCCAAGATTCTGACATTGTTCTAGGTTATGCATCAACAGCTGTTTTGGAGGTTGCTTACTTAAAAAAACCATATGTAAATATAGAGTTACCGCCAATATTTTTCAATAATGATGATAATAGAATAGAACTATTTAATTATACTGAAGGCAGCATTTTTAACTACAAAACTATAGTTAGAAGTTTTTCTATTGAATATTTGATAAATTACTTTTCATCTAAGAAACTATCGGAATTCAGTGTCAGTTATGAGGATTTTGCCTCATATAAGAAAATGTATTTGAATCAAGGTAATGCTAGACCGGAAAAAAATTTTTATGGTTATTTCTCAAACATAGAAAAAAACTAAATTTACAGCCTATCAATTAGTGAATAATAAGTCCTCTATATGGACTTGTTTCTTAAACTTATTTTTTAAATTTTTTCGATATTATGCAAAAAGAAATATCAGTGATTGGACTTGGATATGTTGGCTTGCCTCTTGCAGTAGAATTTGGAAAAATAAGAAAAGTAATCGGGTTTGATCTCAATAAAGACAGAATTAATGAATTAAAGAAAGGAATTGACCAGACTCTAGAGGTCTCCTCTGATGATTTAACAGGTTCAAAAGACCTTTTTTTAACCTCCAACCAGCAAGACATAGAAAATTCTCAGATATACATAATTGCAGTTCCTACACCAATAGATACTTATCTAAAACCTGACCTTAGCCCACTCATAGAGGCCACTAAAATGGTTGCAAAATATTTATCAAGGGGTGATATTGTAATTTATGAATCAACTGTATACCCCGGGGCAACAGAAGAGGTTTGTGTGCCTCTATTAGAAGAAGGATCAAGCCTAATTTTTAATAAAGATTTCTTCTGCGGTTATTCTCCAGAAAGAGTGAATCCTGGCGACAAAGAACATAAGCTCCAGAATATATCAAAGGTTACATCTGGTTCAAATGAGGAAATTAGTATTGAAATTGATAACCTTTATAAAGAGATTATTGTGGCAGGAACTCATAGAGCTTCATCCATTAAGGTTGCTGAAGCGGCAAAAGTGATTGAAAACACCCAAAGAGATGTAAACATTGCGCTAATTAATGAGCTTGCATTAATTTTTAACAAACTTGAAATTGACACAGAGGAGGTTCTGCAAGCTGCAGGCACTAAATGGAACTTTTTACCTTTTAAACCGGGCCTTGTTGGAGGTCACTGCATAGGTGTTGATCCTTATTATTTAACATATAAATCAATTGAGATTGGCTACAATCCTGAAATTATCCTTGCGGGAAGAAGGTTGAATGACAATATGTCAAAATACATTATTGATCAAATAACATTATTAGCTAGTGATAATGACATTTATATTGGCAATTCTAATGTCCTAATAATGGGCTTATCGTTCAAGGAAAATTGTCCAGATATCCGTAACACTAAAGTTATTGATATTTATAATCAGTTAAAAAAACTTAACGCTAAAGTTGATATCTTTGACCCGTGGGTCATTCCTGGGGATGCTAAAAAAGAATTTAATATTGACTTAATAGATTCTCCAGATGAAGAATCTTACGATATTGTAATCATAGCAGTCCAGCATGATGCTTTTTTTGATATGGGCATTAAAAAAATCAAGAGTTTTGGGAAACCAAATAATATTATTTATGATATTAAGCACATTTTTCATAAAGAGTTAACAGATGGTAGACTTTAATGCATAGCTATAAAGAACTTAGAAGTTATTTATTAAAAAATCAACATACATGGCTTATTACTGGAGTGGCTGGATTTATAGGGTCAAATTTGCTAGAGCAACTTTTGGTTTTAAATCAAAAAGTTGTTGGCATTGATAACTTTGAGACAGGGTATAAAAAAAATATTCTTGAGGCTATTTCTAGTGCACAAAATATCTCTGAGCATGATCTTGAAAAAAACTTTACTTTTTTTGAAGGTGATATACGAAACTACAAAGATTGTGAAACTGCATGCGATGGTGTTGAGTTTGTTCTTCATCAAGCTGCCCTGGGTTCGGTGCCTAGATCTATTGAAAACCCAATAAGAACCAATAGTACTAACATCAATGGTTTTCTGAATATAATTACAGCCGCTATGAGGGAAAATGTTAAAAGATTTGTTTATGCAGCCTCTAGTTCTACATATGGTGACCACCCAGATCTACCAAAGATTGAAGATAGAATTGGAAGACCCCTTAGTCCATATGCAGTGACCAAATATGTTAATGAGCTATATGCCCAAGTTTTTAAAGAAAATTATGGATTTAAGACTATAGGCCTTAGGTATTTTAATATTTTTGGAAAAAGACAAGATCCTGAAGGTGCTTATGCTGCAGTGATTCCCAAGTGGATCTCAAAGATGTTATCCAATCAAATGGTCTCAATTAATGGCGATGGGGAAACAAGCAGGGATTTTTGTTTTATTGATAACGCTATCCAGATTAATCTTTTAGCTGCTTGCACCACTAATGAACAGGCTCTTAATGAAGTTTATAATGTTGCACTTAATGATAGAACTAGTTTGAATGACCTATTTTTCTTGTTGAAAGCTAAGATTTTAAAAAAGAAACCAAATTTAAATATCCCTGAGCCTGAGTATTTAGATTTCCGAAGGGGTGATGTACGTCATTCTTTAGCCGATATATCGAAAGCAAAGACTCTATTGAGTTATGATCCTAAATATAGAATCTCTGAAGGACTTGATAGGTCTATAGATTGGTATGTAGAAAATTTAAAATAATAACAATGTTTGAGAATTCTTCGATTTTAATAACTGGCGGAACTGGATCTTTTGGAAAGGCCTTTCTGCCAATGACATTACAAAAATATAACCCTAAGCGAATTGTTGTTTTCTCTAGGGATGAAATGAAACAATGGGAAATGTCAAAGAATTATCAACATGATCCAAGAGTTAGATTTATTATTGGTGATGTTAGAGATAAAGATCGTCTATACAGAGCGTTGGACGGCATAGACTATGTTGTTCATGCAGCTGCTACAAAGATAGTTCCTACAGCAGAATATGATCCATTTGAATGTGTCAAGACGAATGTTATTGGTGCCATGAATTTAATTGATGCAAGTATTGATAGAGGCGTTAAGAAAGTAGTTGCCTTATCAACAGATAAAGCAAGTAGCCCAGCCAATCTTTATGGAGCAACAAAATTAACATCAGACAGGCTTTTTGTAGCTGGTAACTCATATAGCGGATCGCATGAAACAATTTTTTCAAATGTTAGATATGGAAATGTAATGGGATCCCGTGGGTCCGTAATTCCATTTTTCCTTTCACAAGAAAGAAATGGATTTTTACCAATAACCGATAAGCGAATGACAAGATTTATGATCTCTCTTGAGGAGGGAGTTCAGTTAGTTTGGAAAGCTTTTGAAGAAATGTATGGAGGAGAGATTTTTGTGAAAAAGATTCCCTCAATGAAAGTTACTGATATTGCAACTGCTGTTAACAAAGATTGCAAACATGAAATTGTGGGAATTCGGCCTGGAGAAAAACTTCACGAGCAAATGATTGGTCTTGAGGATTCAATATATACTTTTGAATATGACTCTTATTTCAAAATTCTACCCTCAATTAATAATTGGTCTAACGATAAGAATAGAATAGGCAATGGAAGAAAAGTAGCTGAAAACTTTACATATTCCAGTGATAATAATTCTGAATGGATGACTATGAAAAATCTCCAGGATTGGATAAAGGTAAACCGCGATAAAATAGGGCATATATAAGTGATTCCATACGGCAAGCAATATCTAGATCAAAATGATATTGATTCGGTTGTGGAAGTTCTCAAATCAGATTTCTTAACTCAAGGATCTGCGGTTCCAGAGTTTGAAAATAATATATCTCACTACTGTTCCTCTCGATATAGCACGGCATTTAATAGTGCAACCTCTGCTCTTCACTCTGCTTGTTTAGCTCTTGGACTTAAGGAGGGTGATTATCTCTGGACATCTCCTAATACTTTCGTTGCAAGTGCAAATTGCGCAATTTATTGCGGTGCTAAGATTGATTTCGTAGATATTGATCTAGATACTTACAATATGTCAGTTATAAAGCTTGAGGAAAAGCTTATTAAGGCAAAAAAAACAAATACTTTGCCAAAAATTATTATCCCAGTACATTTTGCTGGTCAATCCTGTAATATGAAGAGAATACATGAACTTTCCAAGTTATTTGGTTTTTCAATAATTGAGGATGCATCTCATGCAATTGGCTCTAAATATTTAAATCAGCCTGTAGGAGGTTGTCTTTACTCTGATATAACTGTCTTTAGTTTCCACCCTGTAAAAATTATTACTACAGGCGAGGGTGGTATAGCTACAACAAATAGTTCTAGACTTAATGATAAGATGAAAATGATTAGAGCTCATGGAATTACTAGAGATGCAAGATTATTTAAAAATAAAATTAATGAGCCTTGGTATTACGAGCAGCAAACTATTGGATTTAACTATCGAATGACTGATTTCCAGGCAGCTCTTGGATCTTCTCAACTATTAAAGCTAGATAATTTTGTTAGAGAAAGACATGCAAGGAAAAAAATTTATGACGATGCATTACTCTCTCTGCCAATTTTCTTACCTACCCAAGATGAAGATTGCTACTCATCATTACATCTTTATCCTATAAGACTAAATAATATGGAAACAAAGAAAAGTAGAGGTGAGGTTTTTAACTATTTACGAAATAAAGGAATAGGGGTGAATGTGCATTATATTCCTTTGCATATTCAACCGTTCTTTAAAAAATTTGGATTTAGGGAAAATGATTTTCAAAATGCAGTTGAATATTATAAAAACACTATAAGCCTACCAATATATCCAAAACTGTCACTAGAATCTCAGAAGAAAGTTATATTATCACTAGAAGAGTCCCTATCCTAATTTAATCTAAAATGATCTATTCTAAGATTTGATTATTAATTTTTTTCTCCTATGAGTAATCTTGGTATTTTTATTCTTGCACACCACAAACCATGGCTAATGATGGGGTCAATCATATCTCTTGCAATGCAAACTGAAAAAGATTTTGACCTCAATATTATTTATATTAGAGGAGATGGTAATTGTAAACAAAATCAAAATTATAAGAAGTTCAATGAAATTCAGAAAAAAAGCAAAGAGCGCAACTATCAATTAACCATTGATGACGAAAGAATTATAGAGGTCTTGAAAAATACCAATTTTAGAATTAAGTTTTACGAATTTGAGAATGATCACGGCCTTGATACTGGAGCTTGGTATAAACTGATTCGCAGGAAATATTGGGAGAAATATGAACATTCTTTAATGTTAATGGAAGGTTTTCTTTTTACTGGTATTAACTCACTAAGTTCATTAAAAAGATTTGCTAAAAGAAAAGATTGCGATTTTGTTGATATGGGCTTTGAAAAAAGATGTATATCGAAAAAAAGGGTTTTGGAGATGAACTTGAGGGGTAATAACACTTCTGATATGGAAGCTTATCATCAGCAAATAATCAACGATACTTTTAAATTTTTTTGTATTGATAAGGATTTTAAGAAGATATATGATGACTGGGTAAATTGTCCAGGGGCTAAATTAGAAGATATATCAACTTTTAATTATGTGACGAGAAAAATTTTTTCCTTTTTGGATATTCTCAGATTAGGATTATTTAATCTGAGGAGGTATAGAAATATTAATGTTTTTTCAAAAAGATTTGTACTTGAAAATCCTATTGGATTTTGTCACAAACCAAGAGAACTTTTCAAAGAAATCTCAATTCAAGGAACGAACTTTCATGAAGAAAAATCACCCCATTATTTTGGCTGTATGTGCCAACATCTGTTTTCTAATAGATTTCTTCAATCATTAACAAAAAAGTACGATGAATATAATTTTTGGAGTGCTGCTGAACAACCTTTTTCCGCTTCTCCTCTCGAATTAATCTGGGGTGTTATGCCAAAATGGTTAGGCTATAAAAAATGGTTTTTCGATGGCATTCACAGACCAAGGAAAAATCTTATAACCTACAAAAGAGAAGATAATGTAGATGGCTTATGCACTTATTTAAATAGGTACTTCAAAAAGTTATTAAGGGTAGTACCCGATGGAGACTTTATACGTATTGTATTTTTAAATAAAAAAATGTCTGATGTGAGACTTATGCTCAATGATGATTTTTTTGTAGACCAAAAAAATACAAATATTAAGAAATGTTAAATTTAGAGAATAAATATAAAAATCGTGATGCACTTCTAATTTTCGGAGGCTCTTCGATCTTGCAAAATAATTATGATTTATCCAAAGTTATCGATAAAAACTTAACGATTTTCATTGAGGCAAATGCTCTGACACCTAAGTTTATTGAATACGGTTTAAAGCCTGATTATTTTATGATACCGTATCCAGAAAAAACTAGAACTAATTCTATCCAAAGAATTTTTCTACAATCTATTAGCTCTGGCTTCTCTTTAGAAAAAGTTTTGAAAGAATGCTTTCTTGAGGAGTGGTTAAATTTTAGAGGAAATTTCTCTGAATATGCTCAGATAGATAATATTGAGTTTCCTCATAAAAAATTTAGAATCAAAAAAGATATAGTTCTCAATAATTCACCACTTTCTCTTATCTCTAATTTTCCAGAGATGAATTTAATAACTAATAGGATGGCATATGAAAAAGATTGTTTTGGAGAAAATCCTATTGAGAATAAGACCTACTTTTTTAATTTTGAAAACAATAGGGTAAGAGATTACAAAAATTATTTTAGCCCTAGAATTATTGATGGGATTGTAACAATCACAGATATGGGTTTTTTAAATTCTGCTGCAAGTTCTATGTACCCAATACTTAAATTCTTAGGTTTCAAGAAAGTTTATTTAATGGGTATGGATATGTCGATGTTGGGCTCTATGGAATATTCAGCTCTATACACTTTCGACTCTATGAAAGGATTTAAAAAATTTTTTAATCACTCAAGGAGAACATATTCACATAATTTTCCTCTCGGTCTAACAAAAGGATTAAAGCAGTTTTTGAAATCATCCCATAGGGATTTGAGATTAAAAAACATTAAAGGTGCAAAAGAAAATTTACTAGAGTTAAGTAATAATTTATTTGGTCTTAGCGGTAAATTTATGAGAGAAAAGTCACAGCTTTATGACCTTCCAATAATTTTTGATCGCTCAGAGATGGAGTATATCAATATATTTGACAAATGTAGTTTTGCTCAGCCCATTCCTAAGGTCAAAAATATAACTTTTGAGCAATTTATTCTAGAATAGTATGTGTGGTATAGCTGGATTTAGAATAAATAAATTAGCAAAAAAGGAGTGGTTAGTTGATATGGTAGACACTCTAATTCATCGAGGCCCAGATTCTTCCGGATTTTTTACCCATTCTAATTTTAGTGGTGGAATGAGAAGATTGAGTATAAATGGCATTGAAAATGGTGCACAACCTCTTTTTAGTTCAAATAAAAATGTTGTTGTTCTATATAACGGTGAAATATATAACTATCATGCACTAAGAAGTTACCTAGAAAAGAAAGGGGTTAAATTTAACACTGGTTCAGACGGTGAAGTAATTTGTCATCTTTATGACTTTTTTGGAGAGGAGCTCTTCAGTAAGTTAGAAGGCATGTATGCAATTTCTCTTTGGCTGGTCAAAGAAAGAAGATTAATTCTGGCCAGGGATATTCCAGGAGAAAAACCACTTTA
>Ga0181565_10004159_pt1 | contig 11066 bp, 9 predicted proteins | sample 101ome_16_FD_129661 | JGI IMG/M metagenome (GOLD analysis project Ga0181565, IMG submission 129661) | Coastal salt marsh microbial communities from the Groves Creek Marsh, Skidaway Island, Georgia - 101401AT metaG (megahit assembly) | ecosystem: Environmental > Aquatic > Marine > Intertidal zone...
CTCTTTAAAGATATAGAATCGCTCCGTTTTATTTTTTGAAAAACTGCATATGGGTAACACATTGTGTTTATTATTGTTTATAAAATCCGTAAATAAATGTGTAAAACCATGTAACAGATTATTTTGTAATACGACATCTAAAAATAAATGTACATTTGGAATAATATTATTGCATATCATAGTGTGTAAATCGTATGGTGGTTTATCTTTTGTATTTAACCATAAAATAACATCAAATTGTTTTGTGTTCTTTTGGGTGATGGTGTTAATATCATTTTCTAATTTAGATATTTTTGTAGATAAATGTTTAATAAGTTGAAACATTTGTTGCGGATTGGGTAATTTTTCAGATTCAATTTCAATATCGTGTTCTTGTTCTTTAAGGGGTTTACACAAAAATTCACAGACATTCACATGATTTGTATAGTTAAGTCTTATCTTGTATTTTTTAGGACAAAATGGGCATTGATATGACATAATTTTTTATGTACTATTATTTATATTTAAACAATCAATTTTAAATGATGAAAATGATATTTAGTAAAAAGACAAAAAAGCCAGAATTGACGTCTTCTATTAAAATACAAACAAGTAATATTGACTATACACGTAGAAATCAGATGAAAAGTACGGTTACTATGGATAAAATTATTAAAAAACCGTGTTCAAGTTGCAAATAATTTGTAATAGTATATTATATTATTATGAATATGTCTGTATCGTCTTTAGTATTAATGGTTTTGTTGGTATTGTTTTTGTTTTTAGTAATAAATGGAACTACACATATGTTTATGAGGGAAGGTATGAAAAATAAGGGTAAAAAGAGACGTGTAGTAGAAGGTAAAAAGAGTAATAGAAAAGTGGAAAAATTATCTTTTTAAGATAACTGTATAATATATTTATAGTTTTATATATTATATAAGATGAGTGGTTTTCCAAATAAACATGATTTATTTTTAGACCCAGAATTGCATCAATATGGTAATCATATGATAATGACAAATGTTCATAAACAAAGTAAATTTAAATATGTAAATATTGATAGTAAATACAGAGACGAATTTTATGACAATGTATCTTCAAATAAAAACGCTGACTTGAGTTCAAACGAATTATCGTTATCTGGATTTACAATTACTTTACCAGAAAGAATAAATGAAATTAAATCTATACGTGTAACAAATGCCGAGATTCCAATGTTTTTTCATAACATATCATTTAGTCAAGGAAATAGTTATTTTGCAGTTACAGACAATGCAACTTCTGTAACCACCGTTATTACAGTTCCAGATAATACATATGGTGTTGCTGATTTAGGTACTGAAATTGATACTCAATTACAAGCTGCGGGTATAAGTAATTTATTAATACTTACTGTAAAAGATTTGAATACTACTTTTACTACAAATTCAGCAACTGGCTATACTATAGATTTTGATGTAAACAGTCAAGGCGTTAAAGATCAATATCGCTTTCGTTCTAAATTGGGATATTTATTAGGGTTTAGAAGACCGTCATATACAGTTACATCTGCAGGCACATTAACCAGTGAAAATATAGCGAATTTAATTACTACAAAATATATATACTTGTCTTTGGATGAATATAATAAGGGTAGTCCGAGTTCTTTTCTAACACCATTGTCATCTTCATTAATTAATAAAAATATATTGGCAAGAATTTCATTAAATCAAAATGAATTTCCTTTTGGTACAATGTTAACGGCGAGTGAATATACAAATTTAGTCAGTGATGTGAGAACCTATAGCGGAACGGTAGATTTACAAAGGTTAAATGTAAAATTATTGGATGAAAATGGAAATCCGTTGTCATTAAATGGCGCAGATTATTCATTTTGTTTAAAGGTAGAGCATACTTAAAATTGATTTGAATAAACATATTTTAATCAATATAAAATGTCTGACGTTAAAAAAATAAACTTTGATTCGTTCAAGTATACAGAAAGCGATGAAAAACAAGAGGTTATTGAAATGGATACTTCCATATTAAGCGATGAACAATTAATTGCTTATAATAAATTTAAACAGGGAGAAAATGTCTTTCTAACTGGACCAGGCGGAACCGGAAAAACAAAATTAATTCAATATTTTGTATATTACGCAAAAAATAGAGGCGATAAATTACAAGTATGTGCAATGACTGGTTGTGCAGCTATTTTATTAAATTGTGGTGCAAGAACATTACATTCATGGAGTGGTATAAAATTAGCAAAAGGGGACAAACATAAAGTGATTGAAAGTGTGATAAAAAATAAAAATGCAATGAGGAATTGGAAAAGGACAAGAGTGTTGATAATAGATGAAGTGAGTATGATGTCAAAAAAGATATTTGAAATAATAGAAGAAGTGGCAAGAGTGGCGAAAAAGATTGATTTACCGTTTGGGGGTATGCAAATTGTATTTAGTGGTGATTTTTGTCAATTACCGCCGATTGAAACGTACGGTGAGGTTGATACATCAAAATTTTGTTTTGACAGTGTTTTATGGGGCAGAGTATTTAGTTTAAGAAACCATGTTGTTTTGAAAAAAATATTTCGCCAGAATGACGTTGAATATATGAATATATTACAAAATATACGTAAAGGTGTATTAACGCGTAGTAATTACGAAGCATTGAAAGGTTGTTTAGAAAAGAAATTTGACGAAGAGAAACATAATGGTTGTATTCCTACGAAATTGTTTCCTTTACGGTCTAGAGCGGATTACGTGAATAATATTATGTATTCAAATTTGACTGGGGAGAATTATTGTTTTGAAGTAGTGACAAGTAAAAATAATATTACTATGGTAGACAATAATAAATTGATAGAACCTAAATTATTACAAAAATGCAATCTATTATCAGATCAGGAATTGGAGTTTGAGGCGCAACAATATGTTCAAAATTTACCTTGTATACAAAAATTATGTTTGAAAGTGGGTGCGGCGGTGATGTGTAATGTGAATTTAGACATGGATAATGCAATATGTAATGGTTCACAAGGTATTGTTTTGAATATATCTGGACCGAAGAATGAAATCATTACAGTGAAATTTTCAAATGGTATTATTAAACATATTACACCCTATGTATGGCAAAATGAGGATTATCCATGTATAACAGTAAAACAGTATCCTTTATGTTTAGCATGGGCGTTGACTATACACAAAATTCAAGGTGCGACTTTAGAATTAGCAGAAATAGATGTAGGAAATACGGTGTTTGAATATGGTCAAACATATGTAGCACTTTCACGTGTAAAATCGTTGGATGGTTTATATTTATCCGATTTTAATCCTGAAAAGATACAAACCAATCCAGTGGTGGTTGATTTTTATGATAAAATAATGGAAATGGAATTAAAAGTGGAGTTAAATCCGACTATTTTAGAGAAAGAACAGGATACGTCCGATACAAAAAAAATAAAACTATAGTGTATAATGGTTGCTGCTAGTTTATTACCTATAACAATATATAAAAATAAATTATATTTTTTATTTGGTAAAGAAAATGATATGGAGGATAGTGCGAAAGGTTGGTCTGATTTTGGCGGTAGAGTAGAAAAAGATGAGAATATTTATGAAGGAGCACTTAGAGAAGGAAGTGAAGAAATGACTGGTTTTTTAGGTGATCCAAGAGAATTAAGAGCATTGATTAAAAAAAATGGAGGCACATTTAAGTTAGAATTAAATAAATATCATGTTCATTTTTTCTATTTACCATATGATAAAAATTTAACAACCTATTACAATAATAATCACAAATTTTTATGGAATCGCATGAACCACAATGTATTAAATAAGACGAGACTGTTTGAAAAAATAGAAATAAACTGGTTTTCAGAAACGGAAATGATGGATAGAATAGGTGAGTTTCGTGAATTTTATCAAGAATTCGTAAAAATGTTTAATGAAAATAAAAAAGAGTTGAAAGACTTTGTGAGAGAGAAAATGATGAAAAACTATAAAAATAGAACTGTGAAGAAATAATAATGAATAGCGATATTATTCATTATTTAGAATGATCTGTTAATACATTAAAAATGGTAAAAAAAAATACAACGTAAATGTATATTAATGTCAAATAATTCATGGAAACAATATGGAGGAATTAGTGATCTTGATAATTTTAATTTTATAAATGCAAATACAATAGTAGCTGATCAATTCATTTCAAGGTCTACACAGCCTACTATTCAAATATTCAATGGTACTTTTGTTGTAAATAATGATTTATCAGCTGGGGTAAATGTTTACGCGGGTAACTCCATATATAGTGATGTTGATTTATTTGTAAATAACAATATTTATTCAAATAATAAAATATATTTCGGAGGTAATGCACTTATAAATTCCGGTAACACATTACCTGCACGCGCAACTGACTCTGATTCTGCGTTTCTTTATGGTGATATCAGTTACGTTGGAGTGAATATTACACAACCCGAAACTATTTTTCATATTACAGGCACCGTATCCAGTGATACTGACATTCTAACAATAGAAAGCAAAAATAGTTATATTAGAAATATTATTTCGCAAAATGAAAATCAAAAGGGTGTTGTTATTGACGGTGACGATACTAGTGCAAATATACACTTTTATATTGATAATAGTACAAATGTTACTAATTTTAAGAATGCTACCATTAAATATGCAGATGGAGGCGAGTTCTCCATTACTACTACAAACAGTATTTTACAATCGTCAAGACAAAATCAAGTAGATACATCCGGTGGCACTATATTTCTGGGTGAAGATAGGTACCAAGTAGACTCCTGTGGTAACATCGTTATGAACAGCTCCGGCGGATACATCATAATGAACAACTCCGGTGGATTTGTCCTTGAGAGTTCCGGCGGATTCTTTTTAGATACCTCCGGATCATTGTTTGAAATAAATCGCGATAATGCCAATATAAATATTGATACAAGTGGTCAATTTGCACTTCATTGTTCTGGCGGAGATATTCAAATGAATACAGAACAAGTATCAATAATGTCTGATGGGAGTATGGTATTACATTCTTCAGGTGGATACATTGATATCACTTCTCAATATGAAACCAACATTAATAGTACGATTAATTTAGCTCCCTTTGCTCGCGACATGTCCGGAGAACTTTATGAAGAAACTATGACTATTTACGATAACTCTAATGTCCAATATTTACAAGATGTTTATAATGATGCATCTTTCCAAACTGGAAATACTATGGTGGGTATAGGCATTGATCCGAGTTCTAATACATTTATGCGTTTAGTTCCTGCTGCTAGTTTACAGGGTAGTGCATATGGAGGAGGTGTATATCCAACTGATACAGCTCGTTCTATGAATGTTATTGGTGTTAATGACATTTCCGGAAATTTAATTGTAAATACAATGATTGTTGAAGGTACAAATAAACATAAGTTTAAAACTACACTTGGAATAAACACTTATCAACCAGTAACAGAACAATATGTTGCAAATGTTAACGGTCCATTACGTCTTACAAATGGAGAAATAAATACGGTATTAAAGGTTGATTTTGAACTTAAAAAGGTGTCTTTTTCTAAATCGTATCCATTATACGGCATTATTACTGGTACACCCAGTTCGCTAAACACACAAGCCTTCACTCAATATATTTATTATACATCTGATGGTGGAGCTGCATGGAATAGATCAGATGTATATAGTGGCAGTGCGGATGATGATGTATTGATAGAGTTTACTACAGCATGTATGTATGACGATAATTACGGTTTTATTGCAGGAAATGTAGTTGTTTATTATACATATAATGGCGGAGAAAATTGGGCAAAACTATCTTATTATGATGAGAATACTATTGATATTGATTCAACTTCTCGTACATATACCAATGTAGTTGTACGCTCTACTGATACTGGATTAAGAATATATCTAGCTCATTCTCTTACTAATAATTATAGTATCAAAAAGATCCGTTATGTTGATGTAAATACAGGAGATCTGGGTAATAATGGTATAGATATTAGTTTTAATGATATAGAAGATGTTGCCTATAGTTATGATGTATCCGGAAGTTATATTAGTCCAAACTATATCTATTATGCAGGAAGTGCTTTAACTAGATTTAATGTTTCTGATGATAGTCTTACTCTTCTAAATGCAGACCCCCAATACTATGAAGTGGATGGAATATCTGATGACTTTGTAGTAGCTGTTGGAGATAATATAATTTCATACACAGAAGATGGATCAAATTGGTACAACATTACGTTAAGTAGCGGCACTGCACTCGGTAGTGGTATAGTATTAAAGGATGTTTATGTAAAAGATGCTAGTAATATAATTGCAGTTGGTGACAATGGTATAATTTTATACACTACACAAGGACCTTATTCATCCTATTGGAAAGTATTGCCAAACACTATATTAAACACCAATGGAATGGCAGCAAGATTAAATGGGTCTGAAAATCAATTAATTTCAGTTGATATGACAGATGACAATACGTTTATAATCGGCGATGTATTAACAGCATCATCAAATTCTGCTAACGACACAGAAGACATATTAGGGTTAAGTAAAGTCCAGTATTCTTATCTTCCCTATGTTTTTAATCGGGATAATAACACGGTAGCAGACGTGTGCGGAAATATGGTCGTGTCTGGTAATATTGAACTATTAGACGGTCGTTTATTTGTTGGACAAAACAGTATATTTCATGGTGACGTTTCAATGAATTCACGACTCTTTGTTGCTAACAACATTGTAATACAACAAACCACTAATATGGAGCAAGATACTACATTGAGTGAACGACTTTTCGTCATTAACGATGCATCTTTTTCTGCAAATTTATTTGTGAATAATAATTCTATCTTTAATGATGATGTTTCAATGAATGCTAGACTAGATGTTAACGGTGATATATCATTTAATAATGATTTGTCCGTTGAAGGCGATCTTATTGTAACAGGTAATGTTAATTTGACCAAATTCAATTCCGAATATATAACAAATATTGAAACAACCAATTATTCATTAATTGTATCGGAAGATCTTTCATTAAATGGACGAATGTTTGTTGAAGGAGACACATCGTTGAATGGAAATGTTTTTGCTCAATCCTTAATTGTAGCCGATGATCTTTCGTTAAATGGACGAATGTTTGTTGAAGGAGACACATCGTTGAATGGAAATGTTTTCGCTCAATCCTTAATTGTAGCCGATGATCTTTCATTAAATGGACGACTGTTCGTTGAAGAAGACGCATCGTTGAATGGAAATGTTTTCGCTCAATCCTTATTTGTAGCCGAAGATCTTTCATTAAATGGGCGATTACATGTAAATAATGATGTATCATTGAATTCTAGTGTATATATTGATGTGGGTCTGGGAATAGGTATACATAATCCTGTAGTATCAATGGATGTTAGTAAAAATGATGCAATTAGAATACCAAGAGGAAATATTTTAGAAAGGCCAGATACAACAGGCGGAGAATCTTATCATGCTGGTTACATTCGTTACAATACTGAAAACAGTCAATTTGAAGGTTATGGACCCGGAGATTCATGGGGATCGCTTGGAGGGGTTGTAAATGTGTTACAAAATACAAAAATAACAGCAGCAAATCCAAATGCAGATTCTCAAAATAATGAGTTATTGTTTTTTACATCTGATGCATCTGCCGGTGCGCCTATACAACGTATGATTATTCAACCCGATGGTTCAGTTGGTATTGGTACAAATTATGTACCAAGTTATGATGTGGATATTAGTGGAAATGTACGTATAACGTTACAATGTGAAGCAACGTCATTTAATGCAACATCAGATGGTAGATTAAAGGAGAATATTCAACCAATATATGATTCATTATCTCGTGTAATACAGTTAAACGGTGTTGATTTTAGTTGGTCAAACGATGTGAATAAGCAAAAACATGCGGGACTCATTGCTCAAGATGTGGAAAAAGTAATCCCAGAAGTGGTAAGCACGAGTACATGCGAAGAAATCGGTGGTATTGGTTTAAAATCCATTGAATATAATGGTATTATACCTTATTTAATAGAATCTATTAAGACCTTAAATGATAGGGTTAAAGATCTGGAATCTCAAATGAACTAATAAATTAGTTACTATCTAATATTATATCTTATTTATGTATAATGGGCATTACATATAAATATAAGAAATCCAAATCCAAATCCAAATCCAGACCTTCTACGCGTAAAAACAAAAGAAAACACATTAAAAAACAAAACAAAAAGATCAAGGATAAGCTATTCTATGGCGGTTTCTTTGGGTACAATCCGAATTATTTGAATACACAATATTTACAAGACAAAGGGTTAAAATAATCTCATTCTTTACATAATCGTACATATTCCTATTCTGCGTATCGGTCTATTATTATCACTTTCTATAAATGATGGTACTTCGCTCGGTGATTCTATCAAACTTTCCCCACTATCATAACCATCCGAATATAATTCTTTATCATTTAAAACAACACTCATTTTAGATAGTTCACTTACTTTTACATCATAATGCAATATATATTTGTTATTTGGCATCAACACATCCACAATAAACGTATTCGCTGAATAGTTAATCTTCTTAATTTTTGCAAAATAAGGTTTGGACATACCATCTTTACAATAATTCACACATTCCCCTACAACAAAATGAAACATATTCTTCCTATTTAGTCGGTTTTCATAATACCATATATCCAAATTTAATTTTTTAATTTTATTTTCCATATAACAAACCCCCTTCTTATACATACGAATCTCCTCTTGTAAATCATCTATCTCCTTATTCATATTGCGAATATCATTTATATAGTGCACATTATCCGCATTAATTCCGCCCAATAATTGCGTCAATTCCTCACACGTAATTTTCGTATTCATATCCCTTTTTAACTTCTCTTTTTCAATTAATCTTGCACTTTCACGTGTACTTTTCTTTTTACACCATTCTTTATACCACTCTGTATCCTCGTCATTCAGATCTATATCAATACCATTCATGATTTCAACATTCATTTACAATTCCATAACGAATCAAATATTTTCAATTTTATTATACATTTTCATATAATAATATTGAAGGATGTAAATTATTTAAATAATTTTTAATAAAAATATTACTATGAAAACCATTTTAATAGCGGGAGGTTGCGGTTTTATCGGTTCCAATCTATGTATACATTTATTGAACGACCATAAAATCATTTGCGTTGATAACTTGTATTCCGGTAAAATAGAAAATGTTAAAAGCTGTTTTGAACATGACCATTTTCAATTTATTAATCATAATATTATAGACCCATTGGACTTGGATTGTGAAATAGATGAAATCTATCATTTAGCATGTCCAGCATCACCACCTACTTATCAAAAAGATCCTGTATATACATTAAAAACGAATTTTATAGGTACAATGAATCTACTTGAACTTGCTAAAAAAAAATCAGCAAAAATTCTACTCGCATCTACTTCGGAAATTTATGGAGAACCCCAATTATCTCCTCAATCAGAATCTTATAGAGGAAATGTAAACACTATCGGTATTCGCAGCTGTTACGATGAAGGCAAACGCATCGCCGAAACACTGTTTATGGATTATCATAAACAATACAATATTGAAACACGCATTGTAAGAATCTTTAATACTTATGGACCACGCATGGACAGACATGATGGACGCGTTGTTACAAACTTCATTAGACAAATATTGGATAATGAACCCATTACATTATACGGCGATGGAAGTCAAACTAGATCATTCCAATATATTGATGACTTACTTGATGGATTAGTAAAATTAATGGATACACACTACAATTATCCAATTAATATCGGCAATCCAAATGAAATCACCGTTAAACAACTAGCTTCTATCTTAATTGAAATTACTGATTCTACCACTAATCTTGTATATAAACCTTTACCTTTAGACGATCCTACAAATAGAAATCCAGACATCTCTTTAGCCAAAAATATATTAAATTGGGAACCTCGCATAGACCTTAAAACCGGATTACTAAAAACCATCCACCATCTACAAAACTCCTAATTTATTTGTTTGAATAGTAAAATACTTTCTATTCAAATTAATCATACATTACCCATTCACACAACATTATTCATACTTCATCTATAAATATTATATTACTTTAATATATAAATAAAATCAATATGGACATCGGTAACAGTGGAGAAAAAATGCCTGCACCAGGTGAAGGTGACGATGTGAAAATAGGTGATGACAGTACATCAACTGCAAAAATCTTTGGAAAACGTAAAGACCCCGACCCCGTCGTTAATAGCTTCAACGGTGAATCTAGTACAATAGTTAAATCTAATAAAAAAGGTAAATCTAATAAAAAAGGTAAATCTAGTACAATAGTTAAATCTTTTTTTAATTTTAATACTCTTTTTGAAACTGGACATATATATTTTGAAAACGTATCAAAAATATTGAAAAATTTTAAAACACAATACAACGTTTTTAATAGAGAATATAACAAAATTATAAATGACACTAGAAATGCTTTAACTGGAGCTGCAAAAGTCGCTAAAGAATTTGCTATTCCTACGATAAACATGTATCGTGAACAAGGATTAGTTAGGTTATCTAATGCGTATGATGGTTATCTTACAGCTACAGGACTCGTAGAAGATGTTAAGGAAGGACTCGGATTTCAAACTATTGATACTATTATACTTGAACATGAAAAAATGGCATGTATTGCACTTCTAGAACTAGTCTATGCTAAACAAGGAATCTTTATAAATGGTACCACAACAAACATTGGATACCTAATAACACAAGCGATGGAACCAGATGAAAACTATAGAGACAAACAAGAACAAGTTCGTACTCATATTGAAATGGCAGTAAAAGTATATTTCATATTTAAACATGGTAAATCTGCAGTTGAAGATATGAGTATTATTGCATCAAAAGGAATAAACTATGGTGACCTTAAGGTTCCTGATAGAAGTACTAGAGAGTTACAGGAACAATATCTTATTGATAGTCGTAACGATATTATAAACAACATTCTTAATGACCAAG
>Ga0181565_10004169_pt1 | contig 11053 bp, 11 predicted proteins | sample 101ome_16_FD_129661 | JGI IMG/M metagenome (GOLD analysis project Ga0181565, IMG submission 129661) | Coastal salt marsh microbial communities from the Groves Creek Marsh, Skidaway Island, Georgia - 101401AT metaG (megahit assembly) | ecosystem: Environmental > Aquatic > Marine > Intertidal...
GTTTACATTAGGCAGAAAATTTTTATTCTTTTTTCTCTTTTGCCTCATTTCTTTTAATGCTGTACTTAGTACTATTAGTCTTGTTACAAAGTACAATCGTTATCACTATGCGAATCATTTAGTTTCAGCTATCGCAGATTCCTCAAGTTCTATTAGACCTGGTGTGATTCTTTTGAGAACTAATGATCCTGTCTTTAGTAATTTTGAGCAATATGAGCTTAATTATTATCTCGACAGAATTTTGAATAACCCGTCTTGGTGGGTAGTGTCATCCTCTACCTCTGATATTACATTTTCGTTACCCAAATATATGAATGATCCTAGATATCAGAAGCTTTTCTCTTTTGTCCCAACTTCTAAAATTGAATCTTTACCGGTTACAACCGTAACTTATTCTCATTCTGGCTTTTCTGGATTAACATCCGCTATCAAAAATTTTATTGGTATCGGTCATAGTTCTATTCGTATAACTTCTATTGTTGAGCACTGATTTTGTATTCCTTTGAAAAAAAAATATGTGTGATCATTCCTACACATAACAGGTTAAAAACTACGCTTAAATGCGTTACTACATTGTCTTCTATCGATAGTCAGTTACCTATCATTATATGTGATAGTAATTCTACCGATGGTACCGTTGATTCGCTTTCTAAATTTAGTAATGTAACCGTTGTACCGGCTTTTGATAATTGGTGGACTGGAGCTTGTAATCTGGGAATTGACTATGCTTTAACTAATAAATTTGATTTATTGGTAATACTCAATGATGATATTGATTTCAATTCAAATTTAATTGACTTACTTCTAGAGAAGCATGAGCAATACCCTGAACATATTATTTCTGCTTATCAGGACACGCCTACCGGTCCATTTTTAGGTTATAATTATCATGGTCTTCTTAAAACTCAAGAATTGATTTCTGTATCGTCTTCAGATGTTTTTGTCGATTCGTCTAATGGCTGTTGTTTACTTGTTCCTTCTCATGTTTTTTATACTATAGGATTGCTTGATGCTGTTAATTGTCCTCACTTGTACGGCGACACTGTTTTTCAACTCAAAGCTATGAAATCTGGCTTTAAAACCATAGCAATCCCTACTATTCTTATTAAGCAACATGAATCTACTGACTATACTTCTCGTATAAACCTAAATACTATTTTTACTTTTCCTGGCTCACCGTTTCATCTAAGGTCTTTTTTAAAGTTTGGTCAAGTTTTATTTAATGGAAAAATTCTTTTTTTTCTTTTTGGTTTTAAATATATTTTTTCATATATTCGTGCTTTAGTATCTTTGTTCTTTATTTTAGTTTTTAGGCCATGATTCGTACTATTCTTTTAAAAATTCATTTTTTTTTATCACAGCAATTAGGTTTTAGTCCAATATCTTTTCTAAACTTCTTTAGATTTTTACCTAAATATCTTCGTGACTTTTACTTATTTAAAAGACAGTATTCGGGCAGGATGAAACTTTATCCCTGTTTAGGTGATCATGTCTCAAGTATGGGTGCACACAGTAATGAGTATTTTTGGCAGGATTTGCTTGTTGCCCAGCAAATTTTTGAATCTAATCCCCAAAAGCATGTTGATATTGGTTCACGCTTGGATGGATTTATAGCTCATGTTGCTTCATTTAGAGAGGTTGAAATATTTGACATCCGTCCGTTGAATGTATCGATTCCTAATGTCATTTTTAAGCAGTCTGATATTATGGATATAGATTCATTCACACCTGATATGTTTTCTTGTTGTGATTCATTATCTTGTTTGCATGCATTGGAACATTTTGGGCTTGGTCGTTACGGTGACCCAATAGACCCACATGGATACGAGAAAGGCTTACGGTCTTTATCAAATATCTTATCTAATGAAGGTACTCTGTATTTGTCTACTCCTATTGGTAGGGAGCGCGTTGAATTTAATGCGAATTGGGTTTTTAGTCCCATAAAGCTTATTGAGCTTGCTCAAAGTTTTTCTTTAGTCCTTGTGACACTTACCATTATTTCTCAATATGGTAAATATCAAATCCTTGAAACTATTGATTCTTCTAATTTGGAATTACTCTCAAATGAGCATTATAATTTAGGATTGTTTGAGTTTATAAAAAAAGATGAATAGCCGTATCAAATTCAAATGTTTTTCTTGTCAAAGTGAAGCTGTTAATGTCATTGCTTCTCTAAGTAAGCGCATTTTTTCTGAAGGCCAATATTACATTTTACGATGTCAAACCTGTTCTTCTACTACTACATTTCCGATGCCTCAACTTGACTTAAGCTATTATGAAAATACATTCTCCTTTTCAGGCTATAAATCATATTTATTTTTTAATCTTCAATTTGTCGTTTCACGAGTTGCACGTTATTTTGCTTTGGGTGATTCGGGTATTTTCTTTATTCGCGGAAAGAAGAAAATCTAATGCCTTTCATTTCCATCTGTATTCCATCCTTTAATCGCTCTGAGTTACTTCTCCCTTTATTAGATTCTATTAGAAATCAAGATTTCAATGATTACGAAATTGTTATTGCGGAAGATTGTTCGCCGGATCGTCCAAGCATTAGGGCTGTATCTAAAGATTTCAGTGCCAATTATCCTGTGTCCTTGACTTATGTTGAGAATGAAAAAAATCTTGGATATGACGCAAATCTGCGCAACTTGATTGCACTTGCCAGAGGTGAATATGTTCTTTTTTTAGGGAATGACGACTTGCTTGCGCCTGGTGCTCTATCCACTTTATTTAAGGTATTAAGCAGTCAATCAAATATTGGCGTGGTTTTACGTAGTTATTCATCCTTTCTAACAAGACCTGAGGATGTTGTTCAGACGTTTAAATATTTTGACGAAGATAGATTCTTTCCACCGAGCCATGAAACTATTGTTACTTTTTTTAGGCGCTGTGTTTTTATTTCAGGAATGGTCTTTAAGCGATCCGCTGCTCTTGATGTGGCAACTAACGAATTTGATGGCACGCTGCTCTATCAGCAATACCTTGTGGGAAGAATTCTTGATTCCTATTCTGGCTTCTACTTGCACCAAGTGATTTCCTTCCATCGTCTAGGTGGAATACCTGATTTTGGTTCTAGTGATAGTGAGAAGGGGCTTCATACGCCTAGGCAACAGACCTTAGAATCCTCGGTGCACTTTATGGAGGGAATGGTTCGAATTGCAAAGAATCTTGATTTATACAATGATCAAATTTCAAAGGACATAATCAAAGATATTGCTAATTATTCATACCCGATTTTAGCCATTCAATCTCATCTTCCCCGTGGTAATTTCATTACATATATAAGATCACTTGCGCAATTAGACTTATGGAGATCACCATACTTTTTATTGTATAGCTTTGCTTTGCTTGTCTTTGGAAGAAGTGTTTGTGATAGGGTAATTTTAAAAATTAAGCTGTTGCTTGGTAGGTCGCCCAGATTGGGTAAATTTTCTAGCGGCTCAACTTTGCGTAAATAATGGTTTTGGAATGAAGAAGATCATTGTCCTTTTAAAGGGTGGACTGGGTAATCAGCTGTTTACTTACGCTACCGCTAGAGCAATTGCCATCAGAAATGATGCCGAGTTGGTGCTTGATTCGGTAAGCGGATTTGCACATGACACTTTTTATCAAAGAACCTATGCGCTGCATGATTTTAATTTGCATGGAAGACTCGCTTCTTATCTAGAACGAAAAGAACCCTTTGGACGAATTAGACGTTCGTTATCTAGAAGGTGGTATAGAAATAAGCCGTTATCAAAAAAGCGTTTCATTCAACAGGTTGGCGTAACCTATGATCCCAATCTTCTTGATTTGAAGTTACAAAATGGCGTAACTTATTTTGATGGGTTTGGTCAAAGTGAGATGTACTTTGAAGATGTTCAAGATGCGATTTTCAATGACCTTTCCGTACAATGTGGGCAGCAAGTCGACGATGTCAATTTTGCTAAGAAACTAACAAAAGACCCATCTTCGGTAGGTGTTCACTACAGGTGGTTTGATGATGATAGTCAGTTATCGAACATGTCTCTTGATTATTACGCAAAAGCGATAAATGAAATCTTACTTTACGTAAAGTCGCCAACGTTTTATATTTTTTCTGATAACCCATCTAGGACAAAAGAAAAGTTTGGGCCACTACTAACCCAATATAAGCATTTTTTTATAGGTAATGATGAATCATTCAACAATGCAAACCGCGACTTTTATTTATTACGTCATTGCAATCATTTCATAATAGGAAATAGTACATTTGCCTGGTGGGCTGCGTGGCTTGGTGAATACCTTAGTAGAGCTAGAACTATCGTTGTTGCACCGGCACTGAGCATTGACCCTTCAGTAAGTTCAACGGCATGGGGCTTTCATGGTCTGTTGCCTGCTCGTTGGAAAAAGCTATGAGTTTGGTTGATGTAGTTATTCCTGCATTTAATGCAAAGGAAACCATAGGCCTAGCTATAGATAGCGTGTTGAATCAATCAATTGATGTTGTTCGAAAAATTATTGTGGTTGATGATGGCTCGACTGATGGGACGGCTGGGGTTATAAGGAAAATCAACTCAAGTAAAGTTGAGCTTTACTCAACTTTAAATCAAGGTGTTTCGTCTGCACGTAATTTAGGCATTTCAAAGTCACATGCAAAGTGGGTGGCCTTTTTGGATGCTGATGATCTTTGGGTTAAAACTAAGCTGGAAGACCAATTATCTATAGCTGAAAAAAATAACTGCCATTTTGTATGCGGCTCGATAAACGGGAATGCCCAAATTCATTCTGGCATTATATCTTTTTCGCGCTTGCTGCTTGGAAATTTTATTGCTACAAGCACGGTAATTGTTGAAAGGAGTTTTGTTGAAAAAAATTTATTCTCATTTAATAAAGAAATGAGTTTTGCTGAGGATTATTTGATGTGGATTCAATGTTTGACGGTTGGTAAAGGGTTCTATAGTGCCAATCAGCAAGCAAGTTATATTTTGTCGGAAACCCCAAGATATAATTGGCCACAAATATTCCTTAATTTTAGGAAATTAAGATATAATTATTGTCTATTCTTAGGTTCTATTGAGATTTCTAACTTAAGAAAGAAGTACAATTGTTTTCTACTTCAAATGGGTGCCTTTAGGTCGTTTCTGAGCATTGGTATTCGTTTTTTTAAATCCTATTTTCGGTGAAAAGATAATGTCTATCTATCAGCCATATTCTTTGCTAATGAGGTTGCTGCTTAAAATTGGCGCTGTAAAGTTGGCATGGGCTTTTAGGCGCCTTTATTGTCCTGTAAAAAAAGAAGCTTTAGTTTTAGAGGTGGGTTCTGGTGGCAGCCCATATTTCCGTGCCAATGTCCTTATAGATGGTTATAATGAGACGCGTGAACGTCATTGGGCTCCATTTATCACTGACCGACCTTCGGTTTTGGGTATGGGTGAGTCATTGCCCTTTCGTGACAAGAGTTTTGATTTTGTTATTGCGTCGCATGTTTTGGAGCATTCTGTGGAGCCAGAAAGATTTTTACTTGAGTTACAAAGAGTGGCTAAAGCTGGATATATTGAAACGCCAGATGCATTCATGGAGCGTATAAATCCTTATTGGGACCATAGGTCTGAGGTTACTGTTCGTGAAGGGATACTTGAGATTCGTAAGAAGTCTTCATGGTGCCCCGACTTGGATTTGGTGGCCTTGTATGAAGATCGAGCTAAAAACCTAATTGCCGGTTCTGTTATTCCCTCTAATCCCTTCACTTTTCACACCCGTTTTTATTGGTCCAATCTAATTCCCTATCGAATTCTAAATCCTGAAGTCGACTCAGGTTGGCTTCCCCCCAATGTTGATCAGACAACCCAAATCCAAATGTCTTTTCGGGCGAAGGTTGGGCGTATTGTCCTGGCTTTTGTTCGATTTTGGTTTTCCCAAAATAAGAGAAATAGTAAAATTCAGTTAAAAAGTTTAATGAGGTGTCCCTCTTGCAAATCCAATGAATTACAGTTTAGTGAAACTGAATTGGTCTGTACTGGTTGTGGCAGAACATACGAAGTTATTGCGGGTGTTCCCCAGATGTCGATTTAACAGCATGCATTTGGCGATCGACGCAAGTAATATCCGTCATGGTGGCGGTGTGACTCATCTTTCTCAACTTTTAAGTGTAGCTAACCCTTTGGGTGCTGGTTTCAGTAAAGTTACTGTGTGGTCTTCTGCCGCAACTGCATCACAACTACCTAATTACCCGTGGCTTAGAATACTGTCCCCTCGTTGGGTTGAGGCGGGAATTGTAAAACGTATGTTTGGCCAGAAATTTCTTCTTGGACAAGAGATGAAGCAACTGGGATGTGACTGCTTGTTTTCTCCAGGTGGCACCTTGCCCTTGCGCACTAAAGTGCCGTTAATAACAATGTCACAGAATATGCTTCCATTTGAACCCGAAGAAGCAAAGCGATTTGGGCGCTGGAGTTTAATGCGGTTTAAGATGTGGTTGCTTCGCCAGTTTCAGATGAGTTCTTTCAACAGAGCGGATGGCTTAATTTTTTTGACAGAGTACGCACGAGCTGGTGTAACGAACTGGCTTAGACAAGCAAAAGATTTGTACGCCGTTATTCCTCATGGTGTTGAATCGCGATTCGCGGCCCGATCTGAGATCCAGTCTAATTCGAAGAACTATTCAAACCAAGCTCCTTTTACTTTCCTCTATGTTTCTCTTCTTATGCCATATAAGCATCAAATTGAAGTTGCTAAAGCGGCTAATGTATTGAGACGTTCGGGATATCCAATTCGAGTGCGTTTTGTGGGAGCAAATTGGGGTTCCTATGGACAGCAATTCTGTGAACTACTGAAAAACTTAGACCCTAAAAAAGAATTCCTAGAATGGCCCGGTAGCCTACCGTTTTCATCCTTGCATGCTGAGTATAATGTTTCAGATGCTTTTATCTTTGCCTCAAGTTGCGAAAATTTACCGAATATCCTTCTTGAAGCTATGGCCGCGGGTTTGCCTATTGCGTGCTCAAACCGTGGGCCGATGCAAGAGATCCTCAATGATGCGGGTATCTACTTCGATCCTTTGAACGTTTCTGAGATTGCTGAGGCTATGCGTACATTGTTTGATAATTTTGACCTAAGGTTGGATTTGGGAGCCCAAGCTAGTATGTTGAGTAGAACTTATTCTTGGCAAAAGTGCGCAGAGCAAACTTTTCAATTTATTGCAGAGGTTGCTATGAAGCGTACTATCTATCAGGCAGTCTAAAGTTAGGTCTATATGTTTGATAAAGGCACATTATTGATTACAGGAGGCACTGGTTCTTTTGGGAATTCGGTGCTTAAACGTTTTTTGCAGTCCGATTTGTCTGAGATTCGCATTTTTTCACGCGATGAAAAAAAACAAGACGACATGCGTAAGCACTACTCAAATTCAAAGTTAAAATTTCATATTGGAGATGTTCGCGACTTCCAAAGCATTTTAAATGCATCTCGTGGAGTGGATTATATATTTCACGCTGCGGCACTTAAGCAGGTTCCTTCTTGTGAGTTTCACCCGATGGAAGCGGTAAAAACTAATGTCATGGGTACTGAAAATGTTTTAGAAGCAGCTATTCAGAATGAAGTAAAGCGAGTTGTATGTTTAAGTACCGATAAAGCGGTTTATCCAATTAATGCTATGGGCATTTCAAAGGCTTTGATGGAAAAAGTCATTGTCGCAAAATCACGCTATGTTGATTCGGCAAAAACGACTATTTGTACTACACGATATGGTAATGTGATGGCTTCACGAGGTTCTGTAATACCTCTATTTGTAGATCAGATTCGCGCTGGCAAGCCATTGACGATAACAGATCCTAATATGACACGTTTCATGATGACGCTATCTGATGCTGTTGACTTAGTTTTATATGCTTTTGGGCACGGTAATACTGGTGATATTTTTGTGCAGAAAGCACCAGCAGCCACAGTTGGCACCCTTGCCAAATCGTTAACAGATATTATGAGTGTTCCTGATCACCCAGTTAATGTTATTGGCACTCGCCATGGTGAAAAGTTATTTGAAGCGCTGCTCAGTCGTGAAGAGATGGCCTGTGCTGAAGACTTGGGAGGCTATTATCGGGTACCCCCAGACCTGCGTGATCTCAACTACGGCAAGTTTGTAGAGCAGGGTGAAGAGAAGATCTCTCATTTCGAAGATTATAACTCGCATAATACTGAGAGACTGAACGCTGAGGGAATGACGACATTACTTAGAAAGCTGGAGTTTATTCAAGCCTTAGAGCGTGGAGAGTATATTCCACCTGAGGAATAAACCATGCGCGTACTAATAACAGGAGCTGATGGCTTCATTGGTAAGAATTTGCTGTTGCACTTTCGTGAAATGAACACTATCGAATGTGTTTCCTTCACAAGAAGCAATAGTATTGATGATCTTCCTGAGTTGCTCAGAGAGGTCGATTGGATTTTCCATTTAGCGGGAATTAATCGTCCTAAGACTACTGATGAGTTTTCTATGGGTAATGTTGGTCTAACCGAATTGCTTTGTAGTGCAATTAAGGCCTTGGGAAGGGCAATACCAGTTGTGCTTACCTCTTCAATCCAAGCAGATTTAGATAATGACTATGGTATAAGTAAGCGAGCTGCTGAAGAAGCGTTGCTAACGCTTCAGAAGGCGACGGGTAATCCTGTTTTTATTTATCGCTTACCCAATGTTTTTGGCAAGCTAGCACGCCCCAATTACAATTCTGTAGTGGCGACTTTTTGTTATAATATAACGCGTGGCCTTCCCATTCAGATCAATGACCCATCAGCCGTCATTCCATTGGTTTACATCGATGATGTTGTTGAAAGCTTCAAGAAGCTTTCAATTGAGGAAAACAATAAGCAAGGTGGTTTTGTTGAAGTTTCCCCCATGTATAGCATTACGGTAGGTGAATTAGCAGACCAGCTATACCGATTTAAGGCTACCAGAGATAACCTGGTAACAGAGTCGGTAGGTAAGGGCTTAATCCGTGCTCTGTATTCTACCTATGTCAGTTATCTGCCACCGGAGAGTTTTTCATACGCTGTAAAACAGCACGGCGATGAACGTGGTGTATTCGTCGAAATGCTCAAAACAAAAGACTCAGGGCAGTTTTCATTTTTTACTGCGCATCCTGGTGTCACCCGTGGAGTCCATTATCACCACTCCAAAACGGAAAAATTTTTGGTGATTAAAGGTGAGGCTCGCTTTAGTTTCAGGCACATGGTTACCGGCGAGTTTCATGAACTTTATACTTCCGGCGATGTGTCTCAAATTGTTGAAACTGTTCCCGGCTGGACGCATGATGTGACTAACGTGGGCGATGAAGAATTGATTTGCATGCTTTGGGCAAATGAAATATTTGATCGCGAAAAGCCAGATACTTTTGCTTGTCCAGTCAGTGACGGTTAACGCGAGCCTAGGAGAAAAGATGAAAAAGCTAAAGGTAATGACTGTTGTTGGAACACGTCCGGAGATCATTAGACTGTCTCGTGTGATGGCAAAGCTAGATGAGCATTGCGATCATATGTTGGTTCATACCGGCCAAAACTACGATTATGAATTAAATGAAATTTTTTTTGATGACTTAGGTATTCGCAAGCCTGATCATTTCCTTAGTGCCGCCGGTGCTAGCGGTGCTGAAACTATCGGAAATGTAATTATTGCGGTAGATCGTGTTTTAGCAGAAGTAAAGCCAGACGCACTTTTAGTCTTGGGTGATACAAACAGTTGTATTGCTGTATTGCCGGCTAAGCGTCGCAAGATACCGACCTTCCATATGGAGGCTGGTAATCGTTGCTTTGATATGCGGGTGCCGGAAGAGATTAATCGCCGTATTGTCGATCATACGGCGGATATCAATTTAACCTACAGCACTATTGCTAGAGATTATTTATTAGCTGAAGGCCTGCCTCCTGATCTCGTGATTAAAACAGGCAGCCCCATGTTTGAGGTGTTGAATTATTACCGACAGGGTATATATGATTCTGACGTTCTTTCACGGCTTAATTTAAAGGAACACGAGTTCTTTGTTGTCAGTGCGCATCGTGAAGAAAATGTCGATTCCGATAAGAACTTTCTTAAGTTAGTGGATGTGTTGAATACGGTTGCTGAACAGTACAACTTGCCAGTGATTGTTTCGACTCACCCGCGCACGCAAAAACGTGTTGATGCCTTGGGTGTGCCATTTAACACCAATATTCAGCTTTTAAAACCGTTAGGCTTTAAGGACTACAACAAACTTCAAATTTGCGCGCGATCGGTTTTGTCAGATAGTGGAACCATAAATGAAGAATCATCCATTCTAAACTTCCCAGCTCTTAATATGCGTGAGACACACGAGCGCCCTGAGGGAATGGAAGAAGCCGCCGTCATGATGGTTGGCTTGGAAGTGGAACGTGTGATGCAGGGTTTGGCAATCCTTGAATCACAAAGCCGCGGAGATGATCGTAATTTGCGACTGGTAACTGACTATAGTATACCAAACGTGGCAGACAAGGTTGTGCGTATAGTTCACAGTTACCGTGATTACGTTATGCGGACGGTTTGGAAGCAGTTTTAATGCTTGAAAAGCCGATTAAGATTACGATTATTAATCGTAGTTTTTGGCCCGTATACCCTGTGATTGGTGAAGCCTTATTGTGGTTTGCAGAAGGGGCAGCTAAAAGAGACCACTTTGTATCGGTTGTTATGCAGGATCATGTCGGTATAAAGGGTAAGCTCGCAGAGGCTGGCCGAGGTGAAGGGGTTCAGTTTTATCCTACTAAGGCGTTGACAACGTCAGCCAGTGGAACCTTATTCAGGGCTTTTGACGCATTGTTTTTCACGCTGTGGGTGATGGTAGTTCTGCTTTGGGTTAGGCCTAGTAGGGTTTACGTTTCAACAGACCCTCCTATTGTTGTTCCCTTTATTGTGATGATATATAGCCAGTTGTTTGGTGCTGAATACATCTACCATCTTCAGGATATCCATCCGGAGGCGACAAACGTTGTTATACCAGTCAATAAGTGGATATATAAATTACTGCTGAAGATGGACGCGCTGAGTATGCGCAAGGCAACGCGGTTGATTACTATTACCGATCAAATGGCTACA
>Ga0181565_10004171_pt1 | contig 11044 bp, 7 predicted proteins | sample 101ome_16_FD_129661 | JGI IMG/M metagenome (GOLD analysis project Ga0181565, IMG submission 129661) | Coastal salt marsh microbial communities from the Groves Creek Marsh, Skidaway Island, Georgia - 101401AT metaG (megahit assembly) | ecosystem: Environmental > Aquatic > Marine > Intertidal zone...
CCCAGGGCCAATACGGCACGCTATGACAACCTGCGGAGACTGCATGATGAACACTGAGGCAATGATCACGACACTAAAGGCACTGAAACTGCACGGCATGGCCGATACCATTGCCACACTCGCACAGCAATCCTCACCGGCTTATCACAGCGCACAGCCTGTTCTGGAGATGTTGCTAAAGGCGGAGTCGGCTGAGCGCGAGGTGCGCTCAATCAACTATCAGATGAAGAGCGCTAAGTTCCCGGCCTACCGCGATCTTGCTGGGTTCGACTTCACCCAGAGTCCCGTTGATGAGGCGCTCTTTAAATCACTGCATCGTTGTGAGTTCATCGAGGAGGCGCACAACATCGTACTCGTCGGCGGCCCCGGCACCGGCAAAACGCACCTGGCCACCGCCATCGCCGTTCAGGCCATTCAGCATCACCGGTTGCGCGTGCGGTTCCTGTCCACGGTAGAGCTGGTCAATGCGCTGGAGCAGGAGAAGCAAGACGGTAAACAGGGGCGGATTGCCAATCGCCTTACGCATACCGACCTGGTCATTCTCGATGAGCTCGGTTATCTGCCGTTCAGCCAAGCCGGTGGTGCTTTACTGTTCCACCTGATCAGTAAACTCTACGAGCGCACCAGCATCATTATCACAACCAACCTGAGCTTCGCCGAATGGTCGAGTGTGTTTGGCGACGAAAAGATGACGACAGCACTGCTCGACAGGCTCACGCATCATTGCCACATTCTCGAGACCGGCAATGACAGCTACCGGCTTAAACAATCAACCACCACCAGGGAGAAAACGCGCAGCAGAAAATCAAAATCTACGCCATAATCGGGCGTTCGGGGTGGGTCAATTTTAAGTGCAAATCCTGGGTCAGTTTTAAACGCAAACCAACAGCCGGAGTACTCAGGCGTTGATTTGAACAATTGGTTCAAAGCAAATCCAGGTATGAATGATCACACGCCGATCTATGCCTGCACTGCCAACGTGACAAAGAAGGCGAGGGAGCACTACGAGGCTTTGGGCTTCAGTGGTGTACTGGTAAAGCCCCTCACCCTGAGTGACCTGCAGTCGTTCTTTACGGCTTTTGAGCATCGCTCCCCAACCTGAGCATACGTATGCACCTGCAGATTCGTGCCTCTGCGCTGCTGCTAGTGTTAGTCTTCCGAGCTATGTAGCCGCAGTCGTCTATCCGTAGCTGGAGGAGCACCAGTTGTTAACCATTATTCCCGGTGATCCAGGCCGTCTAGGGGTCACCGCCCACGAGGGTGGTTATAATTTTGCGCTCTTCAGCCAGCATGCGGAGGCGGTAGAGCTCTGTCTCTACACCGCAGATGGCAGCACGGAAGTAGCTCGTCTGATGCTGACAGAAAGAGCGGGGTCAGTTTGGCATGGTTTCGTGCCTTCACTCGAAGCGCCTTTCGCGTACGGTTACCGAGTTCATGGGCCGTGGTCGCCCAATCGGGGACACCGCTTCAACCCCAATAAGCTCTTGTTTGATCCCTATGCCCGGGACATTGTGGGCAGCTTCAGCTGGCATCCTGCTGCCTACGGTGATGCTAGAGACAAACAAGGCCACTCCACCGGGGAGCGCTGTCCGCTGGACAGCGGCCCTTGGGTGCCAAAAGGCTTGGTACGTCGGCCTGACATTTGCTATCCGAAGCCCTGCACCGTTGCGACACCCTGGAGTCAAACCTTGGTCTGGGAGGCGCATGTACGAGGCACGACACTGTTGCATCCCAATGTGCCCGAGCAAGATCGTGGGCGTTTCCGCGGGCTAGCTGCCCCCGCTGTGATCGATCATTTAAAGGCACACGGTGTTAGCGCAGTGGAGTTGATGCCGGTGCAATCGGTGATTTCTGAGCACCATCTGTATCAGCGTAACCTGGTTAATTTCTGGGGCTACAACCCGCTGGGGTGGTTCGCTTTTAATCCCGACTTTGCTCACTCCGACCCTAGAGCCGAATTCTGCTGGATGGTGAACCAGTTCCATGATGCGGGCATCGAGGTGATCTTAGATATTGTGTACAACCACACCGGTGAGAGTGATTCCCTCGGCCCAACGCTGTGTTATCGCGGCATCGACAATGCAGCTTACTACCGCCTCATGCCTGACGATCCACAGCACTATGTCAACGATACCGGCTGCGGCAACACGCTGAATGCGGATCATCCAATGGTTCGTCGACTCATCATCGATAATTTGAGTTGGTTGGCCTCTCTTGGTGTGGACGGTTTCCGGTTTGATTTAGGCGTGACACTTGGGCGCAGCAACGAGGGTTTTTCCAGAGACGCGCCCCTGTGGCAGGCCATTAGAGAGACGCCAATGTTGAGCAACCGGCGCTTGTTTACTGAGCCTTGGGATATTGGTCCGGGAGGGTACCAGCTTGGCCGAATGCCAGCGGAGATGGTTGAGTGGAATGACCGCTTCCGGGATGACGTCAGGCGCGCCTGGCGTGGCGATGCTAATTCCCTCGGTGCACTTGCGCGGCGATTGCACGGCTCAGCCGATATTTTTGAACCCCATGGACGACCACCCCATTGCAGCCTTAATTACATCGCCAGTCATGATGGCGCTTCCCTTGCTGATCTTGTGGCCTACACCCGAAAGCATAATGAAGCTAACGGGGAACAAAATCGCGATGGTCATCACGATAATCTAGCGCAGAATTTTGGCGTTGAGGGGGCCACTGATGACCCTGACATTCTTGCCCTGCGCGGTCGCACACTGCGCAGTCAATTAGCTACGGTGTTGCTCGCCCAGGGTACTCCCATGATTACTGCCGGGGATGAATTTGGCCATAGTCGCGGCGGCAACAATAATGCTTACTGCCAGGATAACGAGCTCAATTGGCTGGACTGGCGTCAATGGGAGCAAGACGCTTTTGGGTTGAGGAAGGTTGTGCAAACGTTGATGTCACTGCGCAAGAGCTACCCTGCTATTTGGCAAGACGGCTGGCGTCATCAACAGGCCCACGGACGTAGCGACGGCATTGACTGGCTGCATCCAGACGGGCACGAAATGACAGTTGTTGATTGGGAGAACTCCAATCTGCATGGGGTAATGATGAGAGTGATTGCGGATCAGGGACGCCAAGATCTACTGCTGTGTATCAATACCGCCCTCGCAAGCGGATGTTTCCAACTGCCCGCACCCGGGCACTGGCATCGCGTTCTGGACACTGCTGTTGTGGATTCGGCAGTAGCGGATGTGCACCGTGAGACTTTGCAGGGGAAAATTGGCATTGCGGCGGGAGAGGAGACAGAGCTGCTGTCCCGAAGTATTCAGGTGTTCTTGTCGTTTGGCGCCGAAAGCGTGGTGCGATAGCGCGAGAACGGCAGCTGAGCGAGGGTTTCCTGTGATCTACTTGGCGGGGAGAGTCTCTTGGCTACCAGCGGACTTAGCTCAGATAACAGAATCCACTGTTTTGATAGCGAATAAAAATAGAGAAAGGAGTTACTAACGTGCAGGCTAAAATTTTTCGTTGGTCAATCACCGCTGCGCTAGCCGGATTTTTATTTGGCTTTGATACCGCGGTGATCTCGGGTGCTGAGAGTGCCATACAGACATTGTGGCAGCTTGATCCACTGGAGCATGGTTTGGCGGTGTCCATTGCGCTTTGGGGGACGGTGCTCGGTGCCATCGTTGGTAGTTGGCCAACCGATCGATGGGGCCGCCGCCGGACCTTAAGTATGATTGGCGTGTTGTATCTGGTCTCTGCGCTGTGGTCGGCGTTAGCGACGGATGTCTACACTTTCATGATCGCGCGCTTTTTGGGGGGCTTGGGTGTAGGTATCTCTACGGTAGCAGCTCCGCTCTTTATTGCGGAGATTTCACCGCCTGAGCGCAGAGGCAGGTTAGCGGGCCTGTTTCAGTTCAATATTGTTTTGGGCATTCTCATTGCGTTCGCCTCTAACGCCTTGCTGGGTGGTTTGGGCGAGGGGGCCTGGCGTTGGATGCTGGGTATTGAAGCCATTCCCGCGGTTGTATTTGCGGTACTGTCGTTTCAGCTCCCCGAAAGTCCCCGTTGGCTGGTGGGCATGAAGGGTGACGAGGGTGCAGCCGCCGAGGTGCTCAGGGTTGTGCTGTCAGATCGCGACGAGTCGGGTATTCAAGAGAAAATTGCTGAAATTCGTGACGCAGCTAACGACGAGGTGAGTCGCGGGAATTTTTGGTCCAGCAAGTTGCGACGTCCCATCACGTTGGCACTGGCACTGGCGTTTTTTAATCAGCTGTCAGGGATTAACGCTATTATTTATTTCGCACCGCGTATTTTTGAAATGACAGGCATGGGCAATCAAGCGGCATTGCTGCAGTCGGTGGGTATCGGTGTGACCAACCTGTTATTTACTTTTGTTGGTCTTTGGCTGATTGATCGTGCTGGCCGCAAATTCCTTCTGTTTTGGGGCGCTATGGGTAATGCGCTGACCTTGGGTGCGGTCAGCTTGGCTTTCATCACTGGGCAGGTGGCGTGGGTCCCCTGGTGTATTTTTGGCTTTATTGCTTTCTTCGCCTTGGGGCAGGGTGCGGTGATTTGGGTTTACATCGGCGAAATATTTCCCAATCGTCACCGCGCCGAGGGCCAATCTTTGGGCTCGGCTACCCACTGGGTTTTTGCTGCAGGCTTGACTCTGGTATTCCCGTCTGTGGTGACACTATTTGCACCTGAGTTTGTTTTTGGTTTCTTCTGTCTGATGATGCTGTTGCAATTGGTATGGATCTTAGTAGCCGTACCAGAAACACGTGGACAGTCGTTAGAAACCCTAGAACATGAGCTAGTTCACATCCATTGAGGTGAAGAGTATGCGAGAGCTTGGCCCGCTGGGCGAAATGGACAGGCATCTGTTCCACGAGGGGCGGCACTGGCAGTTATGGCAGGTGCTGGGGGCCCATGCGGGTGTTCTTGACGGAAAAACGGGCACTCGCTTCGCTGTTTGGGCGCCTGAGGCCCGCAAGGTTGGGGTGATTGGTGATTTTAACGGCTGGTCCCATGACAGCGCGGCGATTCTCGAAAAGCAGCCCGCTAGCTCTATTTGGGAGGGTTTTCTCCCCGATGTTGGGCCGGGGGCGCGGTACAAGTATTTAATTTGGGGGCGCGGTGAGGGCCTACCTTTCGAGAAGGCGGATCCAGCGGGACAGATGGCTGAGGTGCCACCAGCGACGGCCTCAATTGTGCCATTGGATTCACAGTTTTGTTGGGATGATGAATCTTGGATGCAAGATCGTCAGCTTCGCCAACGACGGGATGCGCCCATGTCTATTTACGAGGTGCATTTGGGCAGTTGGCGCAGGCCCTGGCATGACGCGCGTTATCCCAGCTATACCGAATTAGCCCAGCAGCTCGTGGACTACGTGGTGGACATGGGGTTCACCCACGTTGAGCTCATGCCCATTTCCGAGTTTCCCTTTGATGGCTCCTGGGGTTACCAGCCCGTGGGCCTTTATGCACCGACTTCGCGCTTCGGTGATCCAGATGCATTCAGAGCGTTGATCGATACTGCCCACCGACGGGGCATAGGCGTGATTGTTGACTGGGTGCCCGCACATTTTCCTGCTGATCCCCATGGTCTGGCGCGCTTTGACGGTAGCGCGCTGTATGAATACGAGGATCCCCGAGAGGGATTCCACCAGGATTGGAATACCCTGATATATAACTTTGGTCGCTGGGAAGTACGCAATTTTCTGGTGGCAAATGCGCTCTATTGGCTGTCTGAGTTTCACATTGATGGGCTGCGCGTAGACGCTGTTGCATCCATGTTGTATCGAGACTACTCCCGCAAGGAGGGGGAGTGGCTACCCAACGAACACGGTGGCAGAGAGAATCTAGAAGCGATTGCGTTCATGCGTGAGATGAATGTGCAGGCCTATGGACACAATTTAGGTGTTGCGACTTTTGCGGAGGAGAGCACCTCCTTTCCGGGCGTCTCCCATCCCGTGGATAGCGGTGGCTTGGGCTTCGGTTTTAAGTGGAATATGGGCTGGATGAACGACACGTTGCGTTACATGGCCCAGGATCCTGTCCATAGAAAATATCACCATCACCTGATGACCTTCGGGATTCATTACGGATTCACCGAAAATTTTGTTCTTCCCATCAGCCACGATGAGGTGGTGCATGGCAAGGGCTCGATGCTTGGTAAGATGCCAGGCAGCGAGTGGGAGCAGTTTGCCAACCTGCGGGCGTATTACGGATTTATGTGGGGTCATCCCGGCAAAAAGTTGCTGTTCATGGGTTGCGAATTTGGACAGCGAGGTGAGTGGAATCATGACGGCGAGCTGGATTGGGGTTGTCTGCAGGACCCCATGCATGCCGGTTTGCAAGCGTTGGTCCGAGATCTCAATGCACTCTACCAGCGCGAGCCAGCCCTTCATCGCCTGGATTGTGATGAAGCGGGTTTTGAATGGTTAGAGCTTCACGCAAGCGATGAGTCGGTACTGGCGTGGCTACGCCACGGGTTGGAGGGCGATCGTTCAGTGTTGGTAATCAGTAATATGACCCCGATAGAACGGAGCTGGGTTGTGACCGTTCCAGTGGGGGGGGCGTGGCAAGAGCTGCTCAACACCGATGCGGGCACGTACGGAGGGGGCGACCGAGGTAACTTCGGTCTGGTGGCCGCTGAAGCCTGTGGCGACGCCTTTTCACTGCGGATTAATTTGCCGCCGTTGTCGACACTCTTTTTCGCTGTAGCAGATTGAGCCCTGCATACGAATTCATCATGCGGATGCTTGTCAGTCGTCGCGGCACAATCAAGTATGGCCGCCGTGATAAGAATTTGATGCGAGGGTAGTTACATGAAGTGGATTGTTGGTGGGGCTGTACTAGTCGCCGCGGCGTTGTTAATAGGATGTGGTGCAGAGGCGCCGCAGGATAAAGACGTGACGACTGTGCCAAAAGCGGCACAGGCCATCTCTTTCAATCCGGAGCCGTACATTAAGCTTCAGCACCCGGAGTGGTCTCGGAACGCGGCGGTGTATCAGATTAACACTCGGCAGTTCACACCCGAGGGTACTTTTAAAGCGGCCGAAGCTCAGCTTCCGAGGCTGAGCGCCATGGGGGTCGATATCCTCTGGCTGATGCCTATTCACCCCATTGGCGAAGTCAATAGGAAGGGGACATTGGGTAGTCCGTACTCTGTGAAGGACTACTTCGGTGTGAATCCGGAATTCGGCTCTGAACAGGATTTTCGTGATTTTGTGACAGCCGCCCATGCGCAGGGCATGTATGTGATTCTGGACTGGGTAGCCAATCACTCCGCCTGGGATAACCCGCTGGTCGAGGAACATCCCGAGTGGTACTCCCGGGATTGGAAGGGTGAGTACCACCCAACTCCCTGGTGGGACTGGACCGACATCATCGATTTTGACTACTCGCAACCGGAGCTCCGTGAGTACATGACCGGAGCAATGAGCTACTGGGTTCGAGAATTCGATGTTGATGGTTACCGCTGTGACGTTGCGGGCTATGTACCCCTCGATTTTTGGGAGAGCACCCGACAAGCACTGGACGCGATAAAACCTGTATTCATGCTTGCCGAGTGGGAAGCGCGAGACTTACACGCCCGCGCTTTTGATATGACCTACGGCTGGAGTTGGACCGGTCCAGCCCGGGACATCGCCCTTGGGAAATCGCCAGCAACCGCGCTTATCGACTTCTATGTCAAAACGGGTGAGGCCTGGCCCGCCGATGCTTATCGCTTACTGGGCACCTCTAATCATGACTACAACGCCTGGGAGGGAACCGCTTACGAGCACTTTGGCGACAATTTAGAGGCCATGACGGTGCTGTCGGTTGTCGGAACGGGTGTGCCCATGGTCTATAACGGCCAAGAAGCTGGCAACGATCGACGCTTGGCTTTCTTCGAAAAGGATCCCATTGTATGGCGTGAGGATCCCATGGCTGCGCTGTACACACAGGTATTTTCGCTGTTGGAGGAAAATACAGCGCTTTGGCACGGCGACGTTGGTGGCAAGATGATTCGCATCTGGACTGATAAGACCGATCAGGTGTTCAGTTTCACGCGGGAAAATAGTAACGACAAAGTTTTGGTCTTGATTAACTTCAGTGACGAGGCGTTGGACGCCACGTTAATCGACGGGCCGGCTGAAGGCGGCTACACCGATTATTTCACCCAGCAGGCCATTTCTGTGTCCCTCGGAGATTCCATAAGCATCCCTGCACATGGATGGAGAGTGCTCGTTCGTTAATTAATTCGAGCCAAAAAAAGCCGGTGTTGTTAGACACCGGCTTTTTGTTTTTTAGTGACAGCGGTTATGGGATTTTGTTGCGTCTTTCAACCAGTCCATAGGGATGGCGTTAAACTCATCGGCGGTTAATTGCCAGCGCCAATTGCCCCAAGCCGTGGACGGATTGTTGATACGGGCCCGGCCAGAAAGGCCCAGTAAATCCTGGACCGTAAGGATGGTTATATTGGCCTTGGACTCGAGCGCTAGTTCCATGAAGGAGGGTGTTTCAACCGGCTTGTTGGCAAGATAGCCTGCGAGTCGCTGCTTGGCGCTGTCGTCGACCTCGTCGAACCAGCCTGCCGTCGTATTGTTGTCGTGGGTGCCGAGGTATGTGAGTGCCAGCTCGCTGTGATTTTCTGGCTTGTAGGGGTTGTCATCATTGTCATCGAAGAACGCAAAATGCAGAACCAACATGCCGGGAAGGGCATAGTGATTCTTCACTTCCACGACGTCGGGGGTAATGATTCCAAGATCCTCGGCCACAACTGGGAAAGCAGGATTTGCTTTGATAAGCGTGTCAAAAAAGTCGTAAGTGGGCACATCTTGCCAACTGCCATGGATTGCGGTTTCAGAACCTGCGGGAACTTCCCAGAACTGAACTAAGCCGCGGAAATGATCAATGCGCACGATGTCGTAAATGGCAAACAGGCCTGCCATGCGCTCGACCCACCAGCGGTAGTTATCCGCTTTGAGTGCTTCCCAGTTATAAACGGGGTTATTCCACAATTGTCCTGTCGCAGAAAAATAATCCGGTGGCACCCCAGACACCATCGTCGGTCGCCGATCGTCGCCTAGTTTAAAGATGCTTTGGTTGGCCCAAACATCGGCACTGTCATAACTGACGTAGATGGGCATATCCCCAAAGACCAACAGCCCGAGTTGATTGCAGTAGGCCTTCAAGGCTTGCCACTGACGAAAAAAGAAATACTGAAATATTTTAGTTTCTAAGATAGCAGCCGCGTGCTCATCTTTGAGTGATGCCAACGTCTCGGGATCCCGATCCCGTATGGGCGATGGCCACTCACACCAAGAAATGCCGGGGTACTGGCGCTCGAGCTCACTGAACAGGGCGTAATCGTCTAGCCAGTGTTTTTGAGCCTCTTCAAAGGCATAAAAGTCACCAAAATCTGCCAATTCAATAAATTTGCTGGCGGCTTGGCGCAATGCGTTCAATTTGAAGGGCCTTACCCGTTCAAAGTCCACCGTGCCTTGACTCAGGCCTTCAGGTACCTCGAGCTCATCAATATTTAGATAGCCATCGGCGGCCAAACCTTCTAGGTCGATTAGCAGGGGGTTGCCTGCAAATGCCGAGCTCGAAAAATAAGGAGACTCACCAGCGCCCGCATTGGTTGGGTTGAGTGGAAGGATCTGCCAAAACCTTTGGTCAGCTTGCGCGAGTCTTTCTGCGAACTGGTAGGCGTGTTGACCGAGGTCGCCTATGCCATAGGCGGAAGGCAATGAAAATATCGGCATAAGAACGCCAGAGCTGCGGTTTTGAGCCCAGGCGGTTGCTGCGAGTGATGGCACGGGAAGGTTCATTTTCGATCTGTCCATTATAGGTATTGAGATTGACGCCAAGACTGCCGCAGTTGTTGCGCTTGTTGTGTGCTTAGATCGACTCCATACGTATGCGTAGTATTGAATACGTATGCAGCGTGCCGTTCAGACCTCAGATTTGTAGATGCAATCGGATTAGGGCGCTAGATTGTGTCATGCCGCAAGCAGCGGTGTATGCCTCAGTCCCGATATCTGGTGGTAGCGTCTTAACTTTCATGGTTTTGGAATTTTTGTTGACGACCGGGAGTGTTGCAGCCAGTCTGCAATCGATTGCAATGAAATCGACTGCACCGATACTTATAACATTGGGTCACAAACTATGAAAACTAACCGCGTATTCAAGCCGGCGATGCTGTCGTTTGCTGTGGCAGCAGCGCTTCAACCAGGCTTTTCATACTCTCAAACCAGCGATGACCAGATCATGGAAGAAGTGGTTGTTGTCGGTACACGTGGTGCGCTGATGCGTGCTCAGGCGCAGAAAATGGATGAGACCTCCATTGTTGAAGCGCTGTCGGCGGAAGATATCGGCAAATTGCCCGATACCTCTATCGCTGAATCTCTGGCTCGACTGCCCGGTTTGGCGGGCGAGCGAGTTAACGGTCGTACCTCTGGTATCGCAATCCGCGGCTCTAAAGAGGACTTCACCGGTGTTTCACTAAATGGCCGCGAACTCATCGGTATTGGTGATAACCGTGGTGTCGAGTACGACTTATATCCCGCCGAAATCATGACGGGTGCTGTGGTTTACAAAACCATGGACGCCACGCAAATGGTTCAGGGCATCGGTGGTGCGGTAGATCTGCGCACTGTTCGTCCCCTGGATGCACCGAACACAATCACCCTGAACTACATCTATGAGATGAACGGAAACGATTCCGACAACCCCGATGTAGACGACACGGGTGACCGTTACGCTCTGGCATTCAGCCAATCCTTGATGGATGACAAGCTGGGTGTAGCCTTGGCTCTAGCCCACACTGAGACACCCAACAACCAGCGTAAGTATGGAGTTTGGGGTTATGGCGACAACGGCAGTGGTCAGATCCTGCCCTTCGGTAACGATACCAACGTTCAGGGCACCACCCTCGAGCGTGACATCATTTCTGCCATCGTCCAGTTCCGTCCCTCTGACAAGTTAGATATCGTTGTCGACTACTTGGATATCGACTACTCAGATTCTGGTATGTTGCGCGGCATCATCGAGCCCTTCTCTTTTGCCAACGTACAGGGTTCTGGCTACGATTTGACGG
>Ga0181565_10004183_pt1 | contig 11035 bp, 7 predicted proteins | sample 101ome_16_FD_129661 | JGI IMG/M metagenome (GOLD analysis project Ga0181565, IMG submission 129661) | Coastal salt marsh microbial communities from the Groves Creek Marsh, Skidaway Island, Georgia - 101401AT metaG (megahit assembly) | ecosystem: Environmental > Aquatic > Marine > Intertidal zone...
AGAATTATTTTTCAATCAGGCCGGTCTTGATTTGGACCAGACCCATAAATTCACCGAAACCGCGCTGCATGGTGCCGATGATGGTGAATTATTTTTGGAATATACATTGTCAGAGGCGTTTTCATTTGATGATAATCGCCTGAAAGCAGCCAGTTTTGACACGTCGCACGGCTTTGGCCTGCGCGCCGTTAATGGCGAGGCGGTCGGCTTTGCCCATGCCACGGATTTATCAATGGACGCGTTGCAGCGCGCCGCGGCCAGCCTGTCGCCGGTGCTTTCTGGCCATTCCGGCACATGGGCTTCCGGCCCGATGGCCGCCGGTAAGGCGCTTTATATGGATGCCAATCCGCTCGATGGCGCAGAATTTACCGATAAGGTGAAATTGCTGGAAGAAATCAATGCCTATGCGCGCGCCAAAGACAATCGCGTGCGGCAAGTTTCGGTATCGCTGGCCGGTGAATGGCAAGCGGTCAGCATTATCCGCCCTGATAGCGCGCCGCTTTTTGATGTACGTCCGCTGGTGCGGCTTGATGTGTCGGTGGTTGTCGGCGAAGGCGAGCAACAAGAAACCGGCCATTCAGGGCGCGGCGGACGGGCCAATTATGCGCAATGGCTGGCCCCTGAAAATTGGCAGGAGCAAGTCAATAATGCGCTCAAACAAGCGGTCACCAATCTCGACAGCATTCCGGCGCCGGCCGGTGAAATGGATGTGGTGTTGGGGCCGGGCTGGCCGGGCATTTTGCTGCATGAAGCGGTCGGCCACGGCTTGGAAGGCGATTTCAACCGCAAAAAAACCTCGGCCTTTTCCGACCGTATTGGCGAGCGCGTCGCATCGCCCGGAGTCACGGTGATTGATGACGGCACGATACCTGACCGCCGCGGTTCGCTGACCATTGATGATGAAGGCACGCCGACTTCCAAAACCGTGCTTATCGAAGACGGTATTTTGAAAGGCTATATGCAAGACCGCCAAAATGCGCGGCTGATGGGCATGGAGCCGACCGGCAATGGGCGGCGCGAAAACTATAATTGCCAACCCATGCCGCGCATGACCAATACTTATATGTTGGGCGGCAATCACGAACCGGAAGAAATTCTGGCCAGCGTCAAAGACGGCATTTACGCGGTCTCTTTCGGCGGTGGCCAAGTCGATATTACCTCCGGCAAATTCGTGTTCTCCTGCACTGAGGCTTATGAACTGAAAAACGGCAAGCTGGGCGCGCCGTTAAAAGGCGCGACGCTGATCGGCACCGGGCCGGAATCGATGCAACGCATCTCCATGATCGGCAATGATATGGCGCTGGATGAGGGCATTGGCACTTGCGGCAAAGCGGGACAAGGCGTGCCCGTCGGGGTCGGTCAACCGACTTTGCGACTGGAAGGACTGACGGTCGGCGGCACGGCGTAAAGCGAAAGGCCTATAAAATATCCAGTATAGACGATAAATCTTCGTCATCTTGGTCGCCAAAAGCCGTCTCACCCAATTGCAAGCCTTCTCCGTCTTTGTCGAAAACATCCAAATCATCATCGGGTAAGCCCTGATTGACATCGATTGCATCCAATTCATGCGTGACCGGCGGTTTGACATCAAAAATCACCGTCTCTTCGAAAATAAGCTGGTCTTGCAAATAGACAGTGACTTCGATGCGCACATTTTCGGCATTCGGGTTAGCAATCACCGCCAAGCTACTCATCGAGGCTTCAATATCGCTGAGATGAAACGCAATCTTTGTCGTTGTCTCGTCATCGGCGCCCGTTTCACCGTCCGTCAAGTAAGATGCAATGAATTCTTCATCATCTTCCAATTGGTAAAAAACACCGCCGAAAATGCTGATCTCAAACTGTAAATCGGTAAACTCGTTTTCGTCGATCAACAAAACATCATGCCCGCCGTCCAAGATATCGCGAAAATAGAAAACACCGTCTTCATCAAAAGTCAGATTTTTCGGCAGCTTCAATTCAATGGTCGGCAATTCTTCCTCGGCAACCGGCAGGCGGACATCAATATTGGCTTCGCTTAACAATGCGTGGCGAATAAGCGCTGCCATATTGGCGGTTTCGGCTTGCACCGGCACCAGTTCAACCGCGTCATCGGCAACGGCATTGCGCAGCGCATCTTGCTGTGCGCCATCGGCCAGCCGCGCCGTATCGATATTGCCGTCGCGTGACGGGTTTACCAAAACAGCTTGCAACTGTTCCGTGCCGTTTTCCGCGCGGTTCGGCGGACGCACCAATAGCAATGTGGCCACTTGCGACGGGGCAGCCGCTAGCGGTGTCGAAAACACCACCGCGCTGGCCGCAATAATGGCACCGAGACTTAATTCATAATTGGAATTGGCGTTGCGCTCTACCGTCGAAATATGACGATAGCGCAAATCGAACTCGCCTTTCTGGCGCGCCAAAACCAAAAAATTATGCAAGCCATTGGTCGCCAAATCGGGTAGGGCCGAGGCATCCAAAAGCGGCAGTACGCCCAAATCAAGGCTGCCCAATTTTAATTTCATGTCAGTCGTCATTTTGCACCTTCCTTCGGGAAGTTGTTTTTCTTACAAATGAAAGAGCAATACGAAACGCAGGGCCTCACACCCTTTTCTTCATTGAGGCGAGTTAATCAAAAGGTTAAAAATCTGTTAATTAACAAAATGCCGAATCACCCCGATGAAGGGCCGAATCAAATTTTTTTGTGTTTATTTTCAGATGTTTAAGTCTGTTAAAAAAAATTGAATATTTTTAAAAATATTCAATGGCGGTTATAGGGTCAGCGTCTGATAGGCTTTTTTGAGGTCGCCGCCCCATTCTCCGTGATATTTATCGAGCAGCTTTTCGGCCGAGGATTTGCCGCTTTCAACAATTTCTTCGAGATAGGCAAGAAACAGGCTTTCATCGGCCCCTGCCCCATCACCGCGCGCGCGATTTTTCAAACCTTGCGCCGCCATTGGCACAATTTCGCGCGCCATATCCAATAAAGTGCCGCCGCGAAACGGGGTGGCAAGACCGGTTTGCGGCGCACCGAGGCGCAGCGCATCGCGCTCTTCTTGCGTCCAATCGGCGATATAATCAACCAGCTTACTCTGGGTTTCGGCATCATAAAGCAATCCGACCCAAAAGGCCGGAAGCGCGCATAATGATGACCACGGCCCGCTATCGGCACCGCGCATCTCAATAAAGCGTTTGACCCGCGCTTCGGGGAACAACACGGTCAGATGGTTTTCCCAATCCTCAGCCGTCGGTTTTTCACCCGGCAAAGCCGACAATTCGCCTTTGAGGAAATCGCGGAAATTCATACCTAAAGCGTTGATAAATTCCCCATCGCGCACGACAAAATACATCGGCACATCAAGCGCATAATCGACATATTGCTCAAAGCCGAAACCGTCTTCAAAAGCAAAAGGCAGCATGCCGGTGCGTTTCGGGTCGGTATCGGTCCACACGAGAGAGCGCTCCGACATATTACCGGTCGGCTTGCCGTCAATAAAGGGCGAATTGGCAAACAGCGCCGTCGCCAAAGGTTGCATGGCCAGCGCAATGCGTAGCTTTTCGACCATATCGGCTTCCGAGGCAAAATCGAGATTGACCTGCACGGTGGCGGTCAAATACATCATCTCCGTGCCGCGTCCGCCTTGTTTGGGCATATAATCGGTCATCAAACGATAGCGCCCTTTCGGCATTCGCGGCGCGGTGTCAAAATTCCAAAACGGCGTATAACCGACGCCGAAATAGCCCTGCCCCAGACGTTCGGCCACTTCATGCACTTGCTTCATATGGGCCGAAATTTCGGCGCAGGTTTGGTGAATATTTTCCAATGGCGCGCCGGATAATTCCAATTGACCGGCCGGTTCCAATGTCACCGAGCCGCCGCCTGCTTCTACCGGACGCAAGAGCCCGACCAGCGTGTCGCCCTCATATTTTCCGTCCCAGCCATAGGCCATCAGCCCTTCCAGCATGGCCTTAATGCCATCAGGCCCGTCATAGGGCAGCGGTGAGAAATCTGATTTGCGATAGCCGAATTTTTCATGCTCCGTGCCGATGCGCCAATCTTCGCGCGGCTTGCAACCGGCGACCATCCAGTCTTTTAACTGGGTAATATTTTCAAGCACGGGTTGGGCCGCGTCGGACATCGATGTTCTCCTGCGCGCGCAATCGCATGATGGCTTTGGCGGCATAGTATTCATGCTTATGTAGGGTCGTTTGCGGCCAAGCACAAGTTGGCGCGTGATTTGGTCTTTATTTCTGCCAGTCACCAAGGCGTGTTTGAATGAGCGCCAGCGCCGCCACCACCGCCGTATCGGTGCGCAAAATGCGCGGGCCCAGCGAGAGGGCATGGGTGTCGGCGCGGGCATTGAGCATGGCGCGTTCAGCTGCATCAAAGCCGCCTTCCGGCCCGATGAGCAAGGCCAATTTCTTGCCCTTAAGCGTGTCCAGTGCGGCCAATCCTTGCCCCGCTTCTGCTTCTTCATCGCAAAAAATGAGGGTTCGGTCTTGCGGCCAATCGGCCAGAATATCGGCCAGATTTGTCACTTCGGATATTTCCGGCACGGTAAGGATTTCGCATTGCTCGGCCGCCTCAATCGCATTGGCTTGCAATTTATCGGGCTTCACTGTTTTGCCGCCTTGCGTGCGGGCGGTCATCACCGGCAGTAATCTGCCGACCCCCATTTCGGTTGCTTTTTGCGCCAAATAATCGAGCCGGTCTTTTTTCACCGGCGCAACCAGCAACCAAATATCGCTGTCCGCATCTTGTGTGCGGGTCTGCTCAATCAGTTCAATGCTCACCTGTTTTTTGCCGATATCGCAAATTTGTCCCCGCCATTCTCCGTCGCGGCCATTGAAAAACAAAAGCTGCGCCCCCGCCTCAAGGCGCAACACTTTGCGCAGATAATGCGCTTGTTTGTCGGACAAAATGAGCTGCTGCCGGGCCGCCAAATCTTGCGTGACATGAAGTCGCTGACTTATCTTCTGGACGGGTGGCGCACTGCGTGGCATGAAAACTCCGTAATTTGCCCGTTTGAATGCTTGTGCCATAAATGAACGGATTGGCCAATAAAACTTGATGACCCAGACACCCGACCCGCGCTCAATTCCTGCCGATAGCGAGACAAGCTGGCTGCTGTCGCGCCTGTCGCCGCGTACGCAAGCCTATGCCCAATTGGCACGTTATGATCGGCCGATTGGCGCATGGCTTTTGTTTTGGCCGTGTTTTTGGGGGCTGTTTTTGGCCGGTGCGGTCAATAATGTTTGGCCGCCTTTAACCGATATCGTCGCCTTTGCCATCGGTTCTTTGGCCATGCGCGGTGCCGGCTGCACTTACAATGACATTATCGACCGCGATTTGGACGCGCAAGTGGCGCGCACCGCTTTGCGACCCTTGCCGTCAGGGCGCGTCAGCCTGACCGGCGCATGGGGCTTTTTCGTCGCCCAGCTTTTTATCGGCCTGTTGGTGCTCTTGTCTTTTCAATCGCTATTCATGTTTGCGCTCGGTCTCGCCGCTCTCGGCTTGGTCGCGGCCTATCCGTTTATGAAGCGCTTCACCTATTGGCCGCAAGCTTGGCTTGGCCTGACCTTTAATTGGGGCGCGCTGATGGGCTATGCCGCCATTGGCGATAGTGCGCCGCCGCAAGCCATGCTGCTTTATGCGGCGGGTTTCTTTTGGACACTTGGCTATGACACGGTTTATGCGCATCAAGATAAAGAAGATGACGCGCTTATCGGCATTAAGAGCACGGCGCTCCTTTTCGGCACGCGCACCAAGCCGATGCTCGCTTTGTTTTATGCGGCATCGCTTATGTGTTTGGCGGGCGCGGCCTATGTCGACCAAATCGGTATTTTGTTTTGGACGGCGCTGCCGATTATCGCTTGGCATTTGCTGATGCAGGTCTCGCGCCTTGATATTGATAATAGCGAAACCTGCCTGCAAATCTTCCGCGCCAACCGCAATACGGGGCTGATTATCGGCCTTGCCTTCATTCTAGGTATTTTTTGATTTTGATCCTATATTAGTGAGATGAGCGAAAGAAAAACATTGCGCTTGAGGGCCAGCGATTTGGTGGTACCGAAGATTTTGAAAAAACTGCAACGCCGTTCCAATCTGGTCGGGCTGGCATTGATTACCCATGCATGGGGCATGATTTTCGCGGCGATGGCGCTGTTTTATCTGTTCCCCAGTCCGCTGACCTTTATCCTTGCCGTGATGATTATAGGGGCGCGGCAATTGGGTCTCGCCGTGCTGATGCATGATGCGGCGCATAATGCGCTATTCCGCACAACAAATTGGAATAATTGGCTATCGGATTGGCTGTGCGGTTATCCGATGATGGCGCGCACGGACGCCTATCGGCGTTATCATTTGCAGCATCATAGGCGCACCCAGCAAGATGACGACCCTGATTTGATTTTGTCGAAACCGTTTCCCATCACCCGCAAAAGCCTGCGCCGCAAATTATGGCGCGATCTGAGCGGGCAGACCGGCTATCAGCAAAGAAAGGCGCAAATTCTCAATGCGTTCGGGCCGAGAGAATTGGGATTTATGGGACGGCTTCGGCATTTTTGGTCAAAACTCGGCGGCGCATTTGTCACCCATATGGTGATTTTGGCAGCGTGCGGCGCGCTGTTTCATTGGAGCTATTATTTGATGTTCTGGCTTCTGCCTTTCCTAACTTATCATATGGCGATCACGCGGCTCAGAAATATCGCTGAGCACGCCATTGTGCCCGACAATAATGACCCGTTCCGCAATGCGCGCACTACCAAAACCAATTTTCTGTCGCGGCTTCTGATTGCGCCCTATTGGGTCAATTATCATGTCGAACATCATTTGCTGATGCATGTGCCGTGCTGGCATTTGCCGCTCATGCATAAAACCCTTTTGGCCGACGGCTATGGCGACCGCATGGAAACGGCACCCAGTTATATTGACGTGCTGCGCCGCGCCACATCGCGCCCTGATGATGAAGACCGACCGGGCGAGATTGTCCATGACGGTCGCAATCGCCTGAAGGGCAATTTTTCTGAAGGTTTCTCCGAAACCGCATAGTCTCATAGGATGTTAAATGTCTCTTGCCGCCAATGAAGCCGCCAATATTGCTTTGGCTCACAAACTGATCGAGTTGACGAAAGCCGCCGGCGCTGACGCTGCCGATGTGTTGGTCTCTGACAGCGCCTCGCTCTCTGTCTCATGCCGCATGGGGCAATTGGAGGATACGGAACGCGCCGAAAGCCGCGATATCGGCTTGCGCGCCATGATCGGGCAAAAACAAGCCTTTGTCTCCGCCTCGGCGGTTGATGAAGAAGCACTGAAGCAGCTTGCCCAACGCGCCGTTGATATGGCGCAAGCAACGCCTGAAGACCGCTATTGTGGCTTTGCACCGGAAGACCGATTGAGTTCGGAAATTCCTGGGCTCGATATTGCCGATGCTTATGAACCCGATACCGATAAATTGCTCTCTATGGCGGTGGCGTGCGAAGACGCGGCGCGCGCCGTGGACGGCATCACCAATTCTGAAGGCGGCGGCGCGGGTTGGGGTCGCGCCACCACCGCTTTGGTGACCAGTCACGGCTTTGAAGGCGCTTATACCAGCACCAGCTTTTCCACCTCCTGCGCGGTGATTGGCGGCGAAGATGAAGCCATGGAACGCGATTATGCCAGCCATACGGCGCGCCATTTGGAGGATTTGGACGCCCCCGAAGACATTGGCGCACGCGCCGGTGAACGCACAATCAAGCGCCTCAATCCGCGCAAAATGGAAAGCACCAAAACCCATGTGGTCTATCATCCGCGCGTATCGGCCTCGCTTTTGGGGCATTTATCAGCCGCCATTTCAGGTTCAGCCATTGCCCGCGGCACCTCGTTTTTGCGTGACCAAATGGGCCAACAAGTGATGAGCAAAGCCATTACCATTCATGATGACCCGCTGCGTCCGCGTGGGCTGCGCTCGGCCGGTTTTGACGGCGAAGGGGTAAAAACCGAAAAGCTGACACCGGTCGATAAAGGGGTTTTGCAATGCTGGTGGCTCGACAGCGCGGCGGCGCGCCAACTTGAGAGCGAAACCAATGGTCGTGCGGCGCGCGGTATTGGCGGCCCACCCAGCCCCTCTGCCACCAATCTTTATATGCAAGCCGGCGAGGAAAGCGTCGAGACCATGCTGAAAAATATCGGCACCGGCTTTTACGTCACCGAGCTTATCGGCATGGGGGTTAATGGCGTAACCGGCGATTATTCACGCGGCGCATCGGGCTTTTGGATTGAAAATGGCGAGATTGCCTATCCGGTCAGCGAAATGACCATTGCCGGCAATTTGAAAGAGATGTTTTTGCACATGACACCGGCTGATGATTTGCAGTTTCGCCGTGGCGTCAATGCGCCGACCATTTTAGTGGAAGGCATGGCGCTGGCCGGGCTTTAGGGCTTCGGTAATCTGCGCCATCATCGCGCCACAATGTGCTATAAGTTCGAATCATTAGGGCTATGCGGAGAGCGCCTCAGCGCCGAAAAATTGTGAGTGAAACATCTGCCAGCGAACAATTGACAGCCGGTCTGACACCGGAGAAGCTGGCTCTTGTTCAGGAAAAATATCAAAACACGCGCTCGCGCAGCATTGCGCTTATTGGGCGCATGTTGCGCAGCTATTTGCGTCCCTATTTATGGCTTTTGGGCGTAGCCTTTTTGGCGAACTTCATCGTTGCGGCAACCACTGGCGCCTTGCCATGGTTCATTCAGCGCGCCATTGATGATGTATTCACCGAAACCAATGAAGCCATGCTGGTGCTCATCCCTTTGGGTGTCATACTGATTTCGGTGGTAAAAGGCGGCGCAACTTATATGTCCAATGTGATTTTGAATTATGTCGGCCAGCGTTCGACCGCCAATTTACAGCGCGATTTATTCGCCCGTCTGGTGCGCGGTGATTTGGCCTATGTGTCGCAACAACATAGCGGCGCCTATATTTCGATTTTCATGACCGATGCGATACGTTTACGAGATTCCATTAATTTTTCTTTCGTCGCATTGGTGCGCCATACGCTGACCATTGTCGCTTTGACCGTTTTCATGTTCACCATCAATTGGCAATTGGCTTTGATTTATACGGTTATCGTCATCCCGCTCGGGGTTCATTTTATTCGCCGCCTTGGCCGCGTGACCCGCACTGCCTCGCAACAGGGTTTGGAGGAAACCTCGGAATTCTCCACATTAATTGCCGAGACGCTGAGCGGATTGCGCGTGGTCAAAGCCTATGGCCAAGAAAACGACCAAATTGACCGCGCCGGCTCTACCATTGATAGGGTTTTGGATTTTACCATGCGGGCTTTGCGCGCGCGCGCCGCCGCCAGCCCGGCCATAGAGGCTTTGGGCGGCATTGCCGTGGGCGCGATTATATTTGTCGGCGGTTATCAATCCATGCAGGGCAATCTGACAGCCGGCGAGTTTATGGGCTTCATCACCGCTTTGCTGGCCGTCTATCAACCCCTGCGCTCGGTCGCCACAGTGCAAACTTGGCTGCAAGAAGGGGTTTCCGCCGGCAATCGGGTTTTCGCTATTCTCGACGCGCGCGATGAGATTGTCGATGCTGACGAAATGGCAGATTTGAAAGTCAGCGACGGGGCCATTCGTTTTGACAATGTGGCCTTTCAATATGCCAACCGCGACACGGCAGCTTTGAAAAATGTATCGCTGGAGGTAAAACCCGAACAAACCGTCGCCCTTGTCGGCGCATCAGGCTCGGGCAAGTCAACCTTGCTCAATCTGACCTTGCGCTTCTTTGACGTCAGCCAAGGGCGCATTGAGATTGACGGGCAAGACATTCGCGATGTCACCCTCAACAGTTTGCGTCGTGCCACCGCTTTGGTGACGCAAGACCCGTTCCTGTTCGACGACACGATTGCCAATAATATCGCTTATGGATCGCCCTCAGCCGATAAGGCGGCGATTGAACAGGCGGCCACGCAAGCGGCGGCGCATGATTTTATTTCCGAACTGCCCGAAGGCTATGACACCCGCGTCGGCGAAAGCGGGCTGCGCCTGTCGGGCGGTCAAAAACAGCGCATCGCCATTGCCCGCGCCATGTTGAAAAACGCGCCCATATTGCTGCTCGATGAAGCAACCTCAGCACTGGATACGGCATCTGAACAAAAAGTGCAGAGCGCGCTGAATGAATTGATGAAGGGGCGCACCTCTTTGGTCATCGCCCATCGTCTGTCCACTGTCATGCATGCCGATTGCATTCATGTCATGCAAGAAGGCGAAGTGGTTGAAAGCGGCACGCATAGCGAATTGCTGGCGCAAAAAGGCGTTTATGCCGATCTTTATCAAAAACAATTTGCCGGAGAAGCGCGCTAATGGCCGTTTTGCGGCTGTATCGCCTTATCGCCTTTCTGGCTGCGCCGCTGCTTCGTTTTCGGCTTCGCCAGCGCGCGGCAATGGGCAAAGAAGACCCGAGCCGGATAGAAGAGCGCTTCGGCCACGCATCTGTGCAACGCCCCAATGGTGACCTTATCTGGGTGCATGCCGCCTCGGTCGGCGAAACCAATTCCATTTTGCCGCTGATTGATGATTTGCTGACGCAGTATCCAAATAGCCATATTTTGCTGACCACCGGGACGGTCACCTCAGCCGAGATTATTGCCGCCCATCAAAACCGCCAAAACAAAACATGCCGTCGCCTTATTCATCAATTTGCCCCGTTGGACCGCAGCGCCTGGGTTAAACGCTTTCTTGCCCATTGGCGTCCGCAGGCTGCCCTATGGGTTGAAAGTGAAATTTGGCCGAATACGATTTTGGCTTGCGCAGCAAAAAAAATACGACCCGTGATGATTAACGGACGTATGTCGCCACGCTCCTTCAAAAGATGGCGACGTTTTTCGCATACCGCCAAACATTTGCTGGGTCAATTTTCGCTGCTGACCGCGCAAGACGAGATCAGCGCGACACGACTGCAGCAATTAGGCATTGAAAATGTTGTGACACCGGGCAATTTAAAACTCGACGCGCCGCCCCTATCGGTAAACCCCCGTCATTTTGAGGAATTGCAACAGGCCCTGGCCG
>Ga0181565_10004189_pt1 | contig 11028 bp, 8 predicted proteins | sample 101ome_16_FD_129661 | JGI IMG/M metagenome (GOLD analysis project Ga0181565, IMG submission 129661) | Coastal salt marsh microbial communities from the Groves Creek Marsh, Skidaway Island, Georgia - 101401AT metaG (megahit assembly) | ecosystem: Environmental > Aquatic > Marine > Intertidal zone...
CACAAAGTCCCAATCGGTCTCCACACTCACGTCGCCGTCAGGCATTACCTGCTGATCACGCATCGCTTCAAGGAAGCCAGGATTTGCTGCATCAATTTGAGCCGCAATCCCATCACGTGAATAGGACTGTGAACATTGGAGGCAACGCACGCGGTCGAGACGCCCGTGAAGGTCAACAATGCGCATCGAGCCTGCTTCGTGGTGCAAGCCATCGACGTTTTGAGTGACAACGCCCACCGCCACACCGTCGTGTTCAAGCTGGGCAATGGCCTTGTGGCCGGCGTTCGGCACGGCTTTGTGGAAGGTTCGCCACCCCAAGTGCGACCCCATCCAATAGCGACGTCGGCGCTCACCGGAGTTGAGAAACTCGTTCAAACTCATCGGGTGGTTTTTGGGTGCACCCTCACCCCGGTAGTCAGGGATACCCGAGTCTGTTGAAATTCCAGCCCCAGTCAAGATTGCAACCTTACGGCCAGAGAGCACATTCAACGCCTCGTCAACGCCAGGAACAACGGGCGGATGCAGGGGAGTGACAGGCGCAAGACCCATGACACACCTCCTTGGACCAATCTGACTAAGCCTGAGAGTATTAGGTGTTTTTTTCAAACATGTTTCAGAAAGCTAGGAGCTTTAATTCGTGAAGGTTTTCGACTGGGAGGGCGCTGGCCAGTCCTTACTCGCGGACTACCGCGACCTCACGGACTCCGCACTTCGGCGGGTGAGCGAGCCTGAAGAGGGGCTCTACATAGCCGAATCACTGACTATTTTGGGCCGTGCATTAGACGCGGGTCACCGCCCAAGGAGCGTACTGACGAGTGCCAAATGGGTTGATCAGCTCGAGAAGCTCCTCATTCAGCACGACGCACCCGATGACCTGCCCGTCATTGTTGGTAACGATGAAGAGCTTGAAGCGCTGACGGGGTTTCATTTACACCGCGGCACTCTCGCCAGCATGCACCGCCCCCAACTTCCCAGCCTTGACTCGGTCATTGAGGGAGCATCCCGCATTGTCGTATTAGAGGACATCGTGGATCACACCAATGTTGGTGCCCTCTTTCGCTCTGTCGCGGGGATGGGAGCAGACGCCGTCATCGTGTCGCCTCGATGCGCGGATCCGCTCTATCGGAGGAGCGTTCGAGTCAGCATGGGAACGGTGTTGCAGGTGCCCTGGACGAGAGCAGATTCAACTCCAGAACTTGTCGAGGCTCTCCACCATCATGACTTCGTAGTGGCGGGGCTCGCTCTTGGCCCCTCGTCGATGAATTTTGACCAATGGGTTGGCGAGGCACCCGATCGAGTGGCCATGGTGCTCGGCAGCGAAGGGCCAGGGCTCAGCCGAAAGACCATGGAGCTGTGTGATGTCTTGGTCGAGATTCCGCTGGCCCATGGAGTGGATTCACTCAATGTGGCGGCCGCGGGCGCCGTTGCACTCCACGCTCTTCGTGTCTCCCAGTCCTAGTGAAAGTTTCTCGCTGTCACCGGGGTGGCGATGGGCAAGGAAGAAACCCCGTCAGCCACTACAGAGACAATTCCCTCATCGCTTCGTTGCAAAAGCCCTCTAATAATCAGGGCTCTACTGTGCCGAAATAACAGCTTGTGCCGCTTCCACACGCCGGGGCTGCAGACAATATTGGTGAGCCCCCATTCATCTTCAAGATTCAAAAAGGTGATTCCACCGGCGGTTCCGGGGCGTTGACGGTGAGTGACGAGTCCCGCTATCCAGACTCGACGACCCACTTCATAACTTCGCAAGTCGCGACTATCCACAATTCCCCGCTCAGATAGCTCATGCCGAAGGTGTCGAAGGGGATGGTCTCCCACAGACACTCCCGTACTGTTTCGGTCACTGGCCATCACCTCGTAGTCACTCATCGGAGCAAACAGAGGCAGCTCTAACTGCTGATGGGTTCCCTCTAAATAATCGGGGTGGGCTGTGGTCGCAGGGCCTGACAGCCACAGGGCTTCTCGGCGATTAAGCCCCAGATCATCAAGCGCTCCGGATTCGCCCAAGGCTTCGAGTTGACGGTCAGTGAGTCCAACACGTCGGGCCAGGTCATAAATGTCGATGAAATCTCCACTTCGCTCACGCTCGCGCACGATGCGCTCTGCTGTGTCGCGACCTACTCCGTGGATTGTGGCAAGACCTAGACGCACCGTAGCGCTGCCATCTCGACGGTGCTCGGCTGAGATGTCAGGGGCGTCCCGGTCAAACTCGCCAGTAGGGGGCTGGTGATAGCTCATACAAGAATCCCGCCCTGTGGCAACAACACGCTCACCCCCCACGGGTTCAATCGTCGGGTCAACACCCGAGTAGGAAATCGATGGTCTCTTCACACTCACTCCGTGGCGCTCAGCGTCTGAGACCAAGGTGGCGGGGGAGTAGAACCCCATCGGCCAGGCCCTCAGCAGCCCGACCAAATAAAAGGCGGGGTAGTGGAGTTTGAGCCACGCGCTGGAATAGACCAGCTGCGCAAAGGCGAGAGAGTGGCTTTCTGCAAACCCGAAACCGGCGAAGGCCTGGATGGTGCGATAGAGCTTCTCGGCGGTGTCTGGATCAATTCCGTTATCGGCCATCCCTGTAAACAACGTGTCCTTGACGGACTCAATACGCTCAAGCCCCCTCTTTGAGCCCATGGCACGTCGAAGCACATCGGCGTCTTCTGCACTACACCCACCCACTGCCATCGCCATTTGCATGATTTGCTCCTGGAACACAGGAACTCCCAGGGTGCGCTCCAAACAGGCTTCTAAGGCGGGATGGGGGTAGCTCACCGGCTCGTGTCCTGCTTTTCTGCGCACGAACGGATGCACCGCACCACCTTGAATGGGGCCGGGGCGAATCATCGCGATTTGAATGGCTAAGTCGTAGAAGCGTCGAGGTTGAAGCCTGGGCAGCAGCGCCATTTGAGCGCGTGATTCCACTTGGAACAGGCCAATCGAATCTGCTCGACACAACATGTCGTAGACACCTGGTTCATCGCGGGGCAGTGTGGCAAGCTCCCACGATTCACCAAGCTCCTGACGGGCGAGGGCCAGCGTGTGTTGGATTGCTTCCAAAATCCCAAGCCCCAGCAGGTCAAATTTCACCAAGCCCATCCACTCGCAGTCGTCTTTGTCCCACTGCAAAATGGTCCGATTCTCCATTCGCGCGTGCTCAATGGGGACGACCTCGCCGATGGGCCGATCGGTGAGCACCATCCCGCCTGGATGAATTCCTAAATGCCTGGGCAGGCTCAGGATCTCTCTGGCCAATTCGACGACACGATCAGGAATTCCCTCGTGTTCATCCAGTTTGCTGCGCCGCTCGATGCTCTTGGAAAAGGCGTCCTGTTGGCCCCCGCTGTAGCCCAAGGCGCGCGCAATATCGCGCACCGCGTTTTTGGAGCGGTATTCGATCACGGTGGCGACAAGGGCAGCGTTTTTTCGCCCGTAGCGTTGATAGACGTATTGGATGACTTCTTCACGTCGATTCGACTCAAAATCAACATCGATATCGGGCTCTTCGTCACGCAGCGCGGACAAAAACCGCTCAAAGGGCAAGTCATAGTAGATCGAATCCACCGCAGTGATATCCAATAAGAAACACACTGCGGAGTTCGCGGCAGAGCCCCGTCCCTGGCACAAAATTCCTCGACGCCTCGCCCACTGCACAATGTCGTGGACGATGAGGAAATACCCCGCGAATCCTTTGTCGTCAATGAGCGCGAGTTCTCGTTCGATGCGATCGTGTACGGCCTGTTCGGCATCGGGGTAGCGACGGGGAATGGCCTCATGGATGAGGTGTCGTAAATATTCCATCGAGGTATATCCCTCAGGGACCATCGACAAAGGCAACTGCGGGGCCACTTTTTTCAACGAGAAGGCAAGTTCTCGCCCCCATGCGCCCGCGCGTTCAACAGCTCCTGGATATCGGCGAAAGCGTCTGAGCTGTTGAGCACCCGAGCGTAAATGAGAGGTCGGAGCTACCGGCAGGTAGCCATACATGTCATCGAGAGATCGTCTCGCCCGAACAGCCGCCATCGCGTGGGCGAGACGGTGTTTATCTCGTGTCGCGTAATGAACCAGCCCCGTCGCGATAGTCGGCAGCCCTTTCTCCTGGGCCAAGACGTTGAGGATGTCGTTGTGAACCCCATCAAGGGGATGGCCCGAATCAAATAATTCGACCACCACAGAATCAGCCCCAAAATGAGACACCAGCTCATCAAGCGCGACTCGAGAGCGCTCAATAGCCGAGGCCGAAGGAGCGCGGGATCCTTGCAATGGCGCCCTGACTGTTCCCTTGCGACATCCGGTCAAAATCAACCAGTGGTCGCGTGCACGATCGGCCAAATCGTCCCAGTCGTAGTGGGCTTCTCCTTTTTCTTCACTTTTCAAATGAGCATCGCTGAGTGCTCCCGCGAGGCGGTGGTAACCCTCTGGCCCCCTGGCCAGCACCAGAAGGTGTGGCCCTGGAGGGTCTGCCGCATTGGTGCGAAGCGTCTGTGGAGCGAGGGAAAGCTCTGCGCCAAACACAGTAGGCACACCGTGAGCCTGGGCTGCTTCGGCGAAACGGGCCACCCCATACAAGCCGTCGTGATCGGTGATGGCCATGGCGGAGAGCTTGAGCCTTGCCGCCTCACGCACTAACGATTCGGGGGAGGAAACTCCGTCGAGAAAACTGAAACTGCTGTGGACGTGCAGCTCCGCGTAATCAACAACATCATCTGGATTGACCTCTCCGGAAACAGGGACTTGTTCGGCAATCGGGACGGCAACGCTCCCGTCGCCAGGCTTACTGGAGCCACTCAGGAGGCGTTCATATTCAGACCACGAAATGGGGGGATTGTTCCAACCCATCAGTCGTACCTGGCCTCCACCACCCAGGATGTGCTGGGGTGTTCGCTACTGACAAGCCACCCCACCCCATCACTATCAAGCAACTGCAGGCGATAGCGACGAGAACCTCGTTCATCCCACCATCGCTCATCAACCGGCCACGGTCCCGCCCACGCCGTCACTGTCTTTGTCGACTGCCCCCTGGTGAGCAGTGCGGGTGGGGCAGATAGCTCTGTCTCGGTAACAACCACCCCGCTCCCCACATCATCGGTGACCGAGATGGGGACGGGAGGTTGAAACACAGTTGCCGGCAGCGGCTTAGGCATTGCCCCTGGCCACGGTGCCACAACGTCGGCCTCAGGAGCCTTGCTCTTTTCACCCCATGTGGTTGCACCCTCGGTCTCTGCCCAAGAGTGACCTGGCCTGGCATCTGCCTTAGACACGGCGTGATAGCCCAATCTGGTTTGAAGCTGGGCAACCACATGCTCGACGCGGTTGTGGGTGGTGCTACCCCAGAGACCTGGCTCGTGCCAGGTGATGTCATCAGGGTCCACGGCCTGGAAGGTGACTTCAACGATGCCGTTGTGAATATGCTCTTGCGTCTCCGGAGTAGCTACTGCCTCCCACTGCCAGCGCACCCGGTTCACTAGATCGTTGGCGGTGAAGTAGCGCGGATGGCTCCAGCGTCGTCGATAGTGAGTACCGCGCTCGTCGACTAAATCAATTCCGACCGTGGTGCACACCGTGTGAGCGGCAATCAGGCCATTGACGAACTCATGCGCAGGGGCGAGCAGGGCAAAACTCAGCGCATCAGATTGACTAATTGCGTCGTCACTTCGCCAGACCACATCGGTGCCGGGCGGAATGCCTTGCTGATGGGTGTGGCTCGCATCTTCTCCCGTCGCGCAGCGGTGCGCGAGCAGACCTGTCGGGCCAAAGCGATCTCTGACCTGATCACTGGGAAGTGCAGCAAATTGGCCCACGGTGCTCACTCCCAAGCGCTCCAACAATGAGGCGAAGTGAGAATCGTTGAAAATACTGACGGGAAGGGGGGAGAGGAAATCTCGGTCAGCCCCTGGCTCCACTGTGCACACCGGTTCCCCAAGGCTTGTGCCCAGCTTCGCGGCCTGTTCGGCGGCAAAGAGTGAATCCGCAATTCCCACCCGCGCCGAAACCGGGACCGGGGAGTGTTCGATGGCCCCACGAAGCGCCGCGGCCGCAGCTTGCTCAGAGCCGTAATAGCGCGCAAGCCCCGAGGCTCTGGCCGCCAAGACACCTGGCTCGATCACGGCCACAAGCGCGAGTGTGTCAGACAGGTGGGTGAGCACTCGCTCAAATACTCTCTGGTCACGCTCGGGCCGATCAGGCAGAAGTTGAAGGTCAGGGCAGCCGCCTTGTGCTTCTCTGACCCGTTGGCCAGGGCGAACTCCGTTCGCGCTGGCGCGCTCACAGCAGGCGGTGATGTAGTGGCCGTGGCTTAGTGCAAGGGGAAGCTCGGCCGACACAGACGCATCATCAGCCCGTGCGGCGACGATGGACCAGTTGGGGCAATAGACGACAAGGGAACGGTGAGACATGGGCTATCCCGCCTGCCTCTCGTGCGTGCTGCCCACCACACGCCTCATCGGCAGAGGAGTAATTGTCGAGGCGTTATCGCGTCGTGGAGCCGCGCTCATTCCATCCGCAGAGACCACCAGCTGAAGAGAGCGGCCCGTCGAATCGCGTCGACCACGGTAGGAGAGAGTGAGCTCTTGACGCTGCAAAAGACCAGCGCCTGCTTCAAGACCATCCCAGTGGCTGTGTGTGACGGTGATAGCCGCGTCTGCTCCTGGCCATGCCCCAGAGACCAAAAGGGTGCTTCCTCGCTCACGCAGACGCGCCTGAAACCGATCGCGCTGATGAGCAGAGGGGAGTGCTCCACTGGGCCGCAGAGCCACTAACGAGAGCGCGTCAATCAATGTGTTGGTGGTGTGCCACCACATATTTCCGGGGTCTTTGATGATCACCAGGTGGTCGAGATCAACCCCCAGGTCTTCAGCGCTTCGAAGGCCTAGATGCTTAAAGCCCACCAGACCGACAAAATGACCTGACCTGGTCATCTGGGCGATCAACGACCACAGCAGCGTGTGCTGGGGGCCCAGCTGATAGACGCCACCTCGGCGAAGGCCGCGCTCGGGAAAAAGATCAGCCACAACAGGCAGCGTTGGATGAACAGGCGCATCCATGCGGGGCGCTTCCAGGGAACGAATTTTGTCCCGCAAAGCGCTGACTTGCTCCCGGCGTATCGACGCCGAGGGATGCAGTGTGAGTGTGGGGGACATAGAGCCATATTCGAACATATGTTCGATTCTGTCAATGTCCACTGACACCAGCGGTTGAGAGTTTTCCCCAGAAATGCATCAGGGGCCTCACGCACTGCGTGAGACCCCTTGATTCTGGTGCGCGAGGGGGGACTTGAACCCCCACGCCCTAATACGGGCACTAGCACCTCAAGCTAGCGCGTCTGCCAATTCCGCCACCCGCGCAAGACACCTGAATCTGATGACCGCAACGAGAGTACCACTAAACGAGAACGCAAAAACCGGAAAACCGTGCCGTGGGCACTAGCGTGGGAGCGTGCCAAGCCGAAGGAGAAGTCTGTGACCCTGTGGGACGCCATCATCTTGGGCATTGTTCAAGGACTCACTGAGTTTCTCCCCATTTCATCAAGCGCCCACGTGCGCATCATCGGAGAGTTTCTGCCAGGCCTCGGTGACCCGGGAGCAACCTTCACTGCTATCACCCAAATAGGCACTGAAATCGCGGTGTTGATCTACTTTTGGCCCGATATCGCGGCGATTATCGGCGGATGGTTTAAAAGCCTGGGACGGGCACAGATCGACTCGGATACCAAGCAGCGAGCGCGACTGGGCTGGCTCATCATTGTGGGCACTCTGCCCATTGTGATTGTGGGATACACCGCCCAAGACCTGATTAGAAACACGTTCCGATCGCTCTGGCTCGTCGCCACAGTCCTCATCGTCTTTGGCCTCGTGCTCTACATCGCAGACCGTCTGGGGCGGCAGGAAAAAACTCTCTCCACACTCAGCGTGGGACACGGCTTAAGCTACGGAATTGCTCAAACACTCGCCCTGATTCCAGGGGTTTCCCGCTCGGGTGCCACCATCGCGATGGGTCGAAGCCTTGGCTACACCCGCGAACAAGCACTTCGGTTTTCATTCCTCCTCGCGATCCCAGCAGTCCTAGGAAGCGGCCTCTATGAGCTGCGCACCGCCATCGTGGAACCCGCTTCGGCCGGAGGGGCCGAACTACTGCCCACCGCAGTAGCTACCGTGATTGCTTTCGGTGTGGGATACGCCGTAATCGCCTGGCTGATGAAGTTCATCAAGACTGGAAGCTTCTTGCCCTTTGTGATCTACCGCGTGGGGCTCGGGCTGGCATTGTTTGCGCTGCTGGGCGCAGGCGTAATTTCCGCTTAGGGCTCTGACGGCCCAAGACCGTTTGGTCGATCAGGGCCGCGCGAGAGGTAGCGCTCAAACTCACGCGCAATCGCATCGCCACTTGCTTCGGGGGACTCCACCGTGTCGCGTTGCTTTTCGAGCTGCTGAATGTAGGCCATCATGTCGTCATCCTCAGCGGCGAGCTGGTCGATGTTTTCCTCCCAGCTTTCTGCTTGATCAACAAGAGATTCGCGAGGAATATCAACACCCAAGAGGTCTTCCAGTCGATCCAAAATCGCCAACGTTGCTTTGGGAGATGGGGACGTGTGAACGTAGTGGGGCACTTGTGCCCACAGATGAAGCGCCGGAATTCCCGACTGTTGAGCCTGCAAGCCAATCACGCTCAAGATGCCAACGGGACCTTCGTAGGTGGAGCGCTCAATATCTAGCCTCGTGCGCACAACCGATTCGTCGCTCGAGAGGATCAGCCGCACCGGCCTGGAGTGAGGAACATCAGCCAACATGGCCCCCACCAACACCATTCCATCAATGTCGTGGGCCAAGGCTTGATCGACTAATTGGCTTGCCAGCGAGCGCCACAGCTTCGACGGCTCTGCGCCAATTAGCACGTAGGGCGCATTGGGTTCAGTCGATGCATCGTCGGGCCCGTACAACGTGATGTCTGGCCAGGAGAGAACCCTGGCGCCATCGGCGTCGAGTTCGACGTAGGGCCTGGTGACTTGGTAGTCGAAGTAGCTTTCCTCGTCGATGACGTCATAGGGAACCAAGCCGAAGTGTTCGACCACCATTCGAAGCGCGCCACTCGCGGCCTCACCCGCGTCGGACCATCCTTCGGTCGCGACGAGCAGGGTGCGCCCCGGCTCAAAGATTGGTGAGGTCTTCATAGACCCTCAACCTATCGCGGTTGCCGATCGGGCGTTCCCAGCTTGTCCACCTCTAGACTTGCCCGTTGTGAATACTCCTCGCCTCGACGCAGTCCTATTTGACATGGACGGCACGCTCATCGATAGCGAACCAAATTGGATTCGAGCAGAAACGGAGCTCATCGAGTCATTTGGAGGCTCGTGGAGCGCTGAACAGGGCCTTGCGTTGGTGGGAAGTGGCTTGTGGGATAGCGCCCGCGCAATTCAAAGCGCCGGTGTAGACCTAGAGCTCTCCGAAATCATTGACCGGCTAAGTCTGAGTGTACGCACGTCCTTGGCTGAAGCCGTCCCGTGGCGACCCGGCGCCTTGGAGATGATCTCCCAGGTGCTTGAGGCAGGGATTCCGACCGCACTAGTCACCATGTCGTTTCGTCAAAACGCGGTGTTTATCGCCGAACAGATGAGTGAGGAACTGGGGCGTGACGCGTTCGCGCGCATCATCGCCGGAGACGACGTCACCGAAGCCAAGCCCAACCCCGAGCCCTATTTGCTGGCAGCCACCCAGCTGGGCGTTGATATTCACCACTGTGTGGCGTTTGAAGACTCCGTTTTTGGCGCGGCATCGGCACTTTCAGCCGGAGCGGTCACGATCGGTGTACCCCTCCACATTGACATTCCCGCAAGCTACGTGAGCGTGTTGTGGCCATCCATGGAGCACAAATCACTTGAGGACGTGTACACCGAGATAGTCAGCGCCAGGGGAGTGGAACAGTGAATCGGGGAGCGTTTGTCGAAGGCGACCTCGTTCAGCTGACTGATCCGAAGGGTAACTACCACACGATCATTTTGGAAAAGGGTGGACGCTTCCACACCCACAAGGGCGGCATTCCACACGACGCCATTATTGGCTCGGATGAAGGAAGCGTGGTTCGCACCGAGCTTGGCGTGGGCTACCTCGCTCTTCGTCCTTTGCTGTCTGACTTTGTCTTGTCGATGCCCCGTGGCGCAGCAATCATTTATCCCAAAGATGCCAGTGAGATTCTCTTCCGCGCGGACATTCGGCCAGGCCAGAGGGTGGTTGAGGCCGGAGTGGGTTCGGGTGCGCTGAGCTTATGGCTTCTCCAAGCGCTGGGTAAAGACGGACACCTGTTGTCGATTGAGCGTCGTGAAGAATTTGCGGACGTGGCTCGGGGAAACGTTCGTACCTTCTTCCATGGCGATCCTCCCGCGAAGTGGGACATTGAAATCGGTGATCTCAACGAGCGCCTTCCTGAGCACGAGGCAGGATCAGTTGACCGCGTGATTTTGGACATGCTCACCCCGTGGGAGTGTCTTGACGCAAGCCTCGACGCGCTCGTGCCCGGCGGTGTCATCTTGGTCTATGTCGCTACTGTCACTCAGCTATCTCGCGTAATGGAAGCGATGCGCGACACCAAGAGGCTCACGCTCCCAGAAGCGAGCGAAACAATGGTGCGCTCCTGGCATGTCGACGGACTTGCCGTCCGGCCAGACCACCGCGGCGCTGGCCACACTGGCTTTTTGGCCTGGGCACGTAAGCTCGCTCCAGGCACGGAACTGCCCGAACGCCTGGGCAAGAAGGCAAAGCCGGACTACGCAGATGAAGACGTCGAAGCGTGGACTCCAGGTGCCGTGAAGCAGCGTGTGGAGACCGAGAAGAAGATCAAACAGTTGCGCAAAGACGCGACCAATCGTGCCCACCGGGCCATCCCTGGTGAACAAGACTCATAGCCTGCGCTAGGTAGACTTCACTCATCATGACGCGATTTTCTCCGCTTGCCGCTGGCATCACCGTTTTTTCACTTCTTGGCATCGGAGCAGTTGCCTACTCCGTTACTGACGCTCAGCCAGAGGCGTGTGTGCCCTATGCC
>Ga0181565_10004194_pt1 | contig 11021 bp, 8 predicted proteins | sample 101ome_16_FD_129661 | JGI IMG/M metagenome (GOLD analysis project Ga0181565, IMG submission 129661) | Coastal salt marsh microbial communities from the Groves Creek Marsh, Skidaway Island, Georgia - 101401AT metaG (megahit assembly) | ecosystem: Environmental > Aquatic > Marine > Intertidal zone...
GAATGGCATTGTTGTTGTCCAGACCGGCACGGCAGTTGATGACACACGGTGGTGCCTTCGGGTCCCAGGCGTGGCCTTCATGGCGCATCCACTGCATGCGCACCGGCTGGCCCAGATACTGTGAGATCAGCGCCGCTTCATAGGCGGCCTCGTCGGCATCACTGCGGCCGTAGGAACCCGGGCCCGGCTTCCAGATCACCCGCACCTGCTCCGGCGCCATGCCCAGCAAGCGGGCAATGCCTGTCCTGGTGTCATGGGGTTTCTGGGTATCGGAATAGATGACCGCCTCATCCGGGCCGACATCAGCCACGCCCATCGAGGGCCCCATGCGGGCATGGGACTGAAACGGCACTTCATAGGTGGCGTCGAACTGCCGGGAGGCCGCGGCAATGGCGTTCAGGGACGGCGCGGTCTCATAGGGCTGGCCGCCAAAACCGCCGGTGGCACTGTCTCCCGTAACCGGGGCATTCGTAATATGTTCAAACAGCGATGCCATAGGCGGGAACGGCGCGGCTTCCTGGCTCCAGGTCACGGCCAGTTCCCGTGACGCCTTGATAGCCGCCCACTCGTTGTCAGCCACCACGGCTACGAAATCGCCCAGGCGCACTATCCGGGCGGAATCGATACCGGCAATGGAGCCTTCATCAATCGACACCGGCACCTGGTTTGCGACCGGCGGGCGCACCGCCCTAGCATGCAGCATGCCGGGCAGGCTGACGTGCTGGCAGTATTCGGTGGTGGCCATGATCTTGCCGGGAATGTCCTTGCGCGGCACCGGTGTGCCCACTACACGGTAGTCACTGACGGCCTTGGTTTCGGCCTGGCCGAACACGTTGAGGCCGTTGCCATAGGCACCGTTCCAGTCGAGATCGGTGGCAAAACCCTCTGCGATCAGGTCGGTAAAACTCACCTGGCGACCGGTATTGCCAGTGACGCTGATGACCCCGGCATCCAGTTGCAGATTGTTGACCGGGGTATCCAGTACCTGGGCCGCACGATCCAGCAGGACCCGGCGCGCTTCAGCCGCGGCATTGCGCAGGGCATTGGCGCCCTGGCGCACACCGCTGGAACCACTGGCCCCGCCCTGGTTGGGCGTACGATGGGTGTCGCCCATGACCACGTTGACGCGATCTGCCGGCAGGTAAAGTTCTTCCGCCACGATCTGGGCAATGGCGGTATCCACCCCCTGCCCCATGTCCATCTTGCCGAAAAAAACCGTAACCATGCCATCGGTATCGAACGCGAGCCAGGTATCGAGCTGCTCGGGACCAATCGGTCGCGGGGCCGCGGCCAGGGTCTGGGCCTGGACCGGGTTCAGGGCTAGCAGTTGCATACCCCCGGTGGAACAGGCAAAGACCAGGGCCGAACCCTTGCCCAGAAAGCCGCGGCGGGAGGCATTCACCTGGGGGTCAGACCTGTTCATGGTTCACCTCCGCGTCATCCTGTACCCGGGTGCCGGCCACCGGCTGGCCGAGCGACATGGCATCAGCCGCCTGGCGCACCGCGCGCATGATCGCCATATGTGTGCCGCAACGACACTTGAGTCCGGTCAGCATGTTGCGGATGTCGCTGTCACTCCGGCGGGGATTCTGTTCGAGGGCGGCCGTGGCTGTCATGATCCAGCCATTGCTGCAGTAACCACACTGGGCCGCTTCTTCGGCGATGAACGCGGCCTGCACGGGATGCGGGTTATCGGCTGTCCCCAGGCCATCGAGGGTGCGGATATTGCCATTGATGGCAGCCGACACTGGGAGAATGCAGGAGCGCACGGCGTTGCCGTTGTAGATGACGGTACAGGCGCCGCACTGGGACAAACCACAGCCGAATTTCGGACCCTTCTGGCCCAGGTCGCCGCGCAGGGCGTACAGCAGCGGCATATCAGCGTCGGCCTCGACCGAACGCTGCTGGCCATTCACTTCCAGGGTGTATGTTGGCATGGTAAGTCCCCCTTGCTTGGTTATTGCCTGAAGCCTGAATCTAGCGATTCCCGCACGCGGTGTCCATGCCTGTTAGAATAGGCGCCAGTCTGACCAACCACCGGTTTCCGTCTTTGCCAGCCCCCTCAACAACACCAGCGCTGCCCGCCTCATGCGACGTGATCATCCTGGGCGCCGGTGCCGCCGGACTCATGTGCGCGTTAACAGCTGCGCAACGTGGCCGGCGCGTGCTGGTGCTGGAGAAAGCCAACCGGATCGGCAAGAAAATCCTCATGTCCGGCGGCGGGCGCTGCAACTTCACCAACTACAGTGTCGAACCCGACAACTTCCTGTCGCAGAACCCCCACTTCTGCAAGTCCGCGCTGTCGCGCTACACCCAGTGGGACTTTATCAAGCTGGTGGAAAAGCACGGCATTGCCTATGAGGAACGCAAGCACCAACAGTTGTTCTGCCAGGAATCGGCCAAAGACATCGTCAACATGCTGCAGGCCGAATGCACCCGGGCCGGCGTCAGCATTCACACCCTCTGCGATGTCGGTGAGATCAGCGCTTCCGATGCTGAAACCGCCCGCTTCCAGCTGGCGGTGACCACTGCCGATGGCGCGCCCCACACCCTGACCTGCCAGTCGCTGGTGGTTGCCACGGGTGCACTGTCTGTCCCGAGCCTGGGCGGTAGCGGCATAGGGTATGACATCGCGCGCCAGTTCAGCCTTGCCCTGACCGAACGCCGCGCCGGGCTGGTCCCGTTCATGTTTACCGATGACTTCAAGCCCATCTGTGAACGGCTGTCGGGATTGTCCGTGGACGTCAGTGTCAGCTGCAACGGCCAGGCTTTTCGGGAAAGCATGCTGTTCACCCATCGCGGTTTGAGCGGACCAGCCATTCTGCAGATATCCAGTTACTGGCATCCGGGAGATACCATCACTGTCGACCTCTTACCGGACCGGGATGCGGCTGCCTGGCTGGTCGACGCCAAAACCAGCCATGGCAAAAGCCTGCTTCGCAGCGTGTTGCAGCAACACCTGGGCAAGGCGCTCGTCAATGAATTACAGGCACTCTGGTGGCCTGGTCATACCGACAAGCCGCTGGCTGAATTCAGCAACGCCCTGCTGCAGGACATTGCCGGCAAGCTCAAAGCCTGGTCACTGAAACCATCGGCTACAGAGGGCTATCGTACGGCGGAAGTTACGCTCGGCGGCGTCGACACGGACGGCATCAGCTCCAGGACCATGGCGGCGAAAACCCGGCCGGGACTGTATTTTGTCGGTGAAGTGCTGGATGTGAGCGGTCATCTGGGAGGATTCAACTTCCAGTGGGCCTGGTCCTCCGGTTACGTGGCCGGGCTGGAGGTTTAGGCTACTCGCCGGAATGCGTCAGCGGGTTTTTCGGGTGCGGCTCGCGTACCCTGGTAATCGCCGGCATGGTGAAGCGAAACGCCTGGCTGTCCTTTTTCAACAGGCCCCACATCACCCGCTCGCCAGTACTGCGGTCCCAGGCAATGCCCTGGCCTTCGATCCAGGGTACGTGCACGGTAGCCAGCCACTCCACTTCGCTGCCCTGCTCGGGAAGCTGCACCACGTAGACTTCCGGGTGATCGTGGCCGGTGATGTAAAGATAACCGTCCTCACCCCAGCTGCCGCCGGAATTGCTCATCGGGGTGAAGCGTGCATGCAGCGCCGTGGGAAACAGCCAGCTTTCCTGGATGACAAAGTCATCGTCCATACGGACCAGGGTCGTAGCCGCCGTCGAGCCATAGGGCGCGCTTGTGCCTGGCTGGACACGGTCATAGTTGGCAAAGGTCCCCCACCAGCTATCAGCGTGGTAATCCAGCCAGGTCAGCGAACCCAGCAACACCCCGAAGCTGTGAGAACCGACATGGGCCAGCGTGGCGGCATCCCAGATTTCCACGGAACTGGTCATGGGAAAGCCGGGGTAATTGGAGTGGGCGGCATAAAGCAGACCATCCTTCACCATACCACTGTCCAGGTGCACCAGCCGGCCCCGGCCATCATCGGGACCGCCATTCCAATGCCGCAGTGCCTTGCCAGTGACTTTATCGTGCTGGGTAATGCGGGTGTTGTTGATGGCAAAAAAATGCGTGCTGTCGACGGCGATTCCCTGGCGTGCATTGCTGGTTTCAAAAGTGTCCAGCAACACGGCGTGATATTCAGGCACCTGGGCCGAGGCCGCAGCGATGCCCGACAAGACTCCGGTGATGAGCAGCATGTGCAGCAACCTGGAAGCCATCACTGAAACCCAGGTAATAGGTGCAGCCAACCCACTCAAACTCGGTATTTCAGTTCGCGCGCCCGCCCTGCAACTCCGACCTAGGCTTGTTGTTGAGATTGACCGCTTCCAGGAACACTTTCGCATTGTCATTGACCAGGTAGGTGACCTTGGCATCCCAGCGCCCGAATTCGCCCTGGTCCAGGATCAGATCGGGTTAGCTGTTCAGGTCAGTGAGTAAGCTGTCATTGTGGGCGTAGTTGATCGAGGCATCAAAACACTGGTCCTATTAGAACAGAGAATATGTGTCCGGCAGCATCCATGCTGGCGGTTATGTTTTGAAAACTTACTTGCGCGTAATGGCGTTGCTGCTGGCGTTGTTGGCCAGGTTCTGGCCCTCACGCATGGCGGCGGTCAGCCCGATAATGTATTGGGTGGTGGTGCCGTAATAGGTGCTTGATGCCACATCCAGGTTGCTGGAGGCAACGTTGAGCACCCGCAGATACAACCTGCCCGGCGGATTGTCATCACCGAAGCGCGGCGCGGCCGGGAACATGCCGGCGCGTGTCATTTCCACCAGGGACAGCATCACCTGGGTCAGGTTGTCCTGCATCTCGGTCTGCGTCAGCGCGGTTTCCTCGCCGGCGCTGTTCACCCCGAGTGCCAGTTCCAGCGCCGCCTGACCAATCTGGTCAGCGGTGGCCGTCTGTGCGGTCACGCCTTCCGGCAAGTGTGCCAGGATGGCATCGTAAGTGGGCTGGTGGTTGCGCCACTGAGCAACCGCGCCCAGTGGCACAAGGCACAGTAACAGAAGAAAAAGACGCCGTGTGTTCATGGCTTTGAATCAGTTATCCAGCAGCGCATCGATAAAGGCCACGGTTTCCGTGTGCCCCATCATTTCTGCCAGGTCGCGCGGGGTCATGCCGCCGACATCCCGGGCCTGGAAGTCCACGCCCTGCTCCCAGGCGTACTGAAGCGTTTCGTTCCAGCCGGCCTTGGCCGAGCCGTGGGCCACGTTCTGCCCATTGGAGGCACGGGCATGAATGTCTGCACCGGCTTCCTGCAGCAGCTGCATGATCTCGGCCGCCTGGGTGCCAGTCTTGTACTGGCCGGAAATTGGGTATTCCATGAAGATGCCGTACACGCGCCAGACACCGCCTGCTGTCAGCATCGGTGTGACGTCATACAGTTTGTTGGCGGCATGCACATTGGCGCCATGGGACAACAGCAATTTGACCGCTGCCACATCACCGGCCTTGGCGGCCTTGTGCAGTGCGGTCGCACCGCCGTTAAGTACGCGTCCGTCCGGGCTGGCATCGGTATAGCCGCGGTCGCCGCCGGAACGAAAGGGCGGCTCCTTTTTCAAGCGCATGTCGGCATTGATGCCCATATCGAGCAATTTGCCGGCAATATCCAGCGCCGTGTGTTCGTCAGTGACGGGCAGGTCGCCGCGGCGACTGCTTGGAATCAGGTTGAGATCGATGGCGTTGTACAGCGCGGTGCGGCCCCACCAGTCCCAGCGGTGAATATCGGCACCACGGTCGATGAGCAGGTCGGCGGCATCCCAGTGCATGTTCAGGGTGGCCATCAGCAGCGGCGTCTGGCCCCACAGGTCTGTCAGATTGATGTCGGCTCCCCCATCGAGCAGATGGGCAATGCACTCAACGCAGCCTTCACGGGCCGCATATAGCAGCGGTGTATAAGCACCCGGATCGAGCGGTTTATTGCGCGGTTCGGAGGTGATATAGCGCGGCCAGGCATTATCGCGACTGCGGTCATCGACACCGGCCCCGAACTCGACCAGCAGTTTCACCATCGCGGGCTGGCTCTGGGAAGCGGCCCACATCAGGGCGGCCTGTTCTCCCCAGTGTTCCCGGGCATCAACATTGGCACCATGTACCAGCAGCAGCCGCGCGGTGGCGGTGTTACCGGTACGGGCGATGGCCATGAGCAGGGTCTGGCCCTCGGCATTGGGTGATTCGACATCGCCACCGGCTTCGAGCAGGGCCTGCATGATGCCCAGGTCGCCGTGGACAGCGGCCACGGTCATCGGTGTGGCATCGTAATCATTACTGGCATTGGGATCGGCTCCTTCGGCCAGCAGCAATGCCAGCAGTTCAGCGTCTTTCTGGTAGGCAGCCCAGTGCAGTGCCGTGGTGCCGTCAGCAAAGCGCTGATTCACGTCGGCACCGTTTTCAATCAGGGTCATGGCGGCCTGGCGTTTGCCCTGCTCCACCAGCTGGGGCAGGTTGTCCTGGGCCAGCGCAGGCACTGTCGCCAGAGTGAGAGCTGTGATCAGTGCCGCTGTAGCTGCTGTAAAGGGTTTACGCGCTGGCATATCAGACTTCCGCGAGGATGCCGGTGCTGTCACCCAGAGAATCCACCGCAATACCGGCGCGATCCAGCAGGGTCAGGATCAGGTTGGCGTGCGGGGTGTCCTGGTCATAGACCAGGTGCTGGCCGCCCTTGATGCGGCCATAGGCGTTACCAAAGATGCTCGAGGGCAGTGGGTTGGCATTGTGCGCGTTGGAGTCGCTCATGTTGCTGCCAAACAGCAGGATGGAATGATCCAGGATGGAGCCGTCACCGTCCGGCGTGTTGCTCAGGCGGTCAAGGAAGCGGGCAAATATCTTGGCATGATAGGCCTGCACAATCGCACACTTGTCCATGTTGGCCTGGATGTAGCGGTGATGGGACAGCGGATGGTAGGCATCGGAAATGCCGATCTGGTTGTAGGTCAGCATGCTGATCTCGGCGGAGATCATCATGCTGGCGATCCGGGTCAGCTCGGCTTCATAGGCCAGTGCTATCAGATCAAACATCAGGTTGATGTGCTGTTCCCAGTTGCCTGGTACACCCAGCGGTGCATCGGGAATCTCGATACCGGTGAAATCCTGCTGACCCAGTTTCTGCACCTGGCGTTCAACATCACGCACAGAATCCAGGTACTGTTCCATACGCTGCTGGTCGGCATTGCCCAGGTGGCTGTTCAGCGAGGAGGCGCTTTCAGACACCATATCCAGTAGGCTGAACTTCTGGTTCATGATGGACTCACGCTCGGCGGCGGTGTCGCCCTGGCCGAACATGCGAAAAAACAGTTTGCGCGGATTGTGCTCCAGCGGAAGTGGCTGGGTACGGGCGCGGAAGGAAATGGTAGAGCCGTAACCACAACCCAGGTTAGCATCACAGGCGGCGGCACTGGAGGCCTTCACTTCAGTACACAGTTCCAGCGACGGGAACGGTGTGTCCTGGCCGATTTGCTGGGCGGCAATCTGGTCGGCGGAAATGCCGTAGTTCGGATCGCTCTCATCGACGGTGAACGGCGAGGCACAGCTGAGCCAGGTACCCGGTGACGTAGCATGCACACCGGCACCTTCCGCAGCACGATTGCGCAGACCGCTGACGATGGTCATCTGGTCACGGTATTTTTCCAGGGGCTTGAGGATCGGCGTCATCTCGAAATCGGTGCCGGTCCCTTTGGGCGTCCACTTGTCCATGATGGCGCCATGGGGGAAATAGAAGAAACCCATTTTCGGGCTGGGGGCGGCAGCCGTCTGCGCCAGCGCGGTGCCGGCCGGAATCATGGCATCCAGCAGCGGCAGGCTGATGGCGGTGCCCAGCCCCCTGAGCATGGTCCTGCGCGACAGATGTTTTTTGGTGATAAACATGTGGCTTCCCCTGGATCCGCCCTCGGATCACGATTCGGTTAACGGTTTCTGCTACCTGTAAAACGTGTCTTGCTGGCTATTGCCTGCCTTCTCATCGGCCCGTGTTGCTTACTATACGCCAAACGCGACGCCAATCACGACTGTCGTCACACCAGGCTTATTCCCCGGCGATCGCATTGGCTGCCAGGAATTCCGGATCGGCCTCATGCTTCATACGGAACTGTTCGCTGTTGACGATTCCCAGCACCAGCGAGGAAAAACGGTAATTGTCGACGGCAGCTTCGCGCACGATCTGGCGAATGGCCGGCATGTCCTGGTATTCAATACGGCGGCCCAGGGCAAACAGCATGAGCTTTTCGGTGAAGGTCTGTACGAACTGTTCCGGACGCTGCATGAAGGCCGCGCGCAGGGCGACCGGGCCATTCACCGGCGTGCCATCGGCCAGTACACCACTGGCATCAATCGGGGTACGGGCCATGCGATCAATATCCCGCCAGCGGCCCACGGCATCGAAATTCTCCAGGGCAAAACCCAGGGGATCGATCACGCCGTGGCAACCGTTGCAGGAAGGATTGCTGCGATGGGATTCCAGGCGCTCCCTGACTGTCGTGAAGCGCTCACCGGCCTCAATCTCCACGAAGCCTTCAACATCAGGCGGCGGTGCTGCCGGCGGTGTGCCGAGAATATTTTCCAGCAACCAGGCACCACGCAATACCGGTGAGGTGCGGTTGGGATAGGACGACACCATCAGCACGCCGCCCTTGCCTAGCAGGCCCCAGCGGCGTTCGTCTTCCAGGTCAACGCGGCGGAATTCGGAGCCGCGAATGTCGCTGATGCCATAGTGCAGCGCGAGGTTTTCATTCAGGTAGGTGTGTTCGGCGGTCAGCAGGTCAAGCACGCTGCGGTCATCGCTGAAGTTGCTCTGCATGAACAGCAGCGCTTCCGTGGTCAGATCGTCGCGGATGTTGCGATCCACATCGCGGAACAGGGTGCCGTCCGGGGTGATGTTGTCGAGCTCGGCCAGGCCCAGCCACTGGTAACCGAAGTTGTTGGCGATGTTGGCGGCACGCGGATCGGCGAGCATGCGCATGACCTGGGATTCCAGCACGGCCGGATCCTTCAGGCCGTCATCGGCAGCAATCTCCAGCAGGGTCTCATCCGGAATCGAACTCCACAGGAAGAAGGACAGGCGCGAGGCCAGTTCCAGGCTGCTCAGTTCATAGGACACGCCCGGTGGCAGTGACTCGGGTAATGGCTCCAGGCGATACAGGAATTTCGGGTGGGCCAGAATGCCGGACAGGGCAAAAGCCACGCCTTTTTCAAACCCGGCCTCTTGGTAACCGGATTCATACAGACGCATCAGCAGGTCAGTGTCTTCATCTGCCAGGAAGCCGCGGAAGGCCTCGTTGGCCAGATCAGTGATGATGCTCTTGGCACAGGAGGCTTCATCGGCATCCTTGTCCGGATGACAGGAGAAAATCTTTTCCCGGCTCGGGGTGGTGCTTAGTCCTGTGGCGTTGACCGGACCGTACACCTCAAATTCACGGACGGCCGCGATACCGTCCTGGCCCTTGCGCGGTGTCTGCTGCTGCAGCGGCGCATCGGATTCAGCAAAGGAACGGTGCTTGAAGAACACGGCCACTTTGTGCGGGCCGGCCGTGGTCACCAGCGGAATGTTGCGCAGCTTCCCATTGAGCTCGTCGACGGCCGGTGCCCGCACCTTGTCAAGGCGTTCAGCATCTTCCAGGCCGCCGAACTGGGTTTCAAAAAACTTCTCCCCGTCCAGCGTGGCAATCAGGGTGTCGCGATGCTCCATGCCGGCGGTGGCCAGGCCGGAAGCCATGCTGCCAATATTGAGTTCATACTCGCCGTCACTGGGGAAATAATGCTCCACCACCGCGCCACCACGGGAACCCAGCGGCAGACCATCGACGTGGAACGACTGGCCGGCCGTCGAGAAGGTGTAGGGGGTGCCGGAAGGACGGGCATTGGGCGAGCCCACGGCCTGTTCGCTGATAACCCGGGCAGCGCCCAGGTACTGATCAATAAAGGTGGGTGACACCTGCAGTGCGGTGGCGACATTGTCGAAGCCGTCTTCAGCGCCATCGACCGGCAGCAGGGCTGCCACATCCACCTCCAGTGCCAGCAGGTCTTCGATGGCGTTGGCATATTCGGTACGGTTGAGGCGATGCAACAGTTTCTCGCCGGGATTGCGCAGACCGGTGTCCTGGTCGAGATTGCCTTCGAGCCAGGCAACCAGCTGGTCAAATTCGCTGTTGTCGGGCCTGTCCTGCCCAGGCGGCGGCATCATCCTGCCGCGCAGTTTGCGTACGACCTTTTCCCAGACTTCGGCATCGTTACGAATCGCCTCGTGATCCATCAGGTCGAATGCCAGACCACCGCTGTAGTCATCGAGGTTGTGGCAGTCCATGCAGTATTCATTGAGCAGTGCCCACCGGGCGTCAGCCTGGGCATCCAGGGTCGACTGATCGGGCACGGCTTCCACCATGACAGGGGCAGCCGGTATCGTCGCTGCCACGGCCGCGGTTTCCGCCACTTCTGGCAGCTGGTTATCAGCACCGCCACAGGCCGCCAGGCCCAGCGTCATGGCCAGCGCCAGGGCTGTGCGCGGGACCGGCAGGAGATGAGGCAGTTTGTGCGGCTTGTTCAATGTCGACATCGTCCTATTATTTATGCGGATCTGTCCTCAGGGAATATTCAGGACACGGTAATTCTGCGGATCCCTGACCCGCCCCTGAAAGCCTTCGAAGGCCTGGGTCATGAACTGTGTCGGATCACCCATGTCGGCTTCGAATTCGGCCGTGTGCTTTTCGGCCAGGATATCTTTCAGACTGAGGCTGTCGATCAGGCTCTTGTGAAAGCGGTCAAAAATGGTCAGGTACATCTGGTTATGGGCCTGGAGGGCTTCCAGGTCCATGAGATCACCATAACCCGGCACGATGATCGTTTCAGCATTCGGTACAGTGAGCAGGGACACCAAGCCATCAAGCAGGCCACCGATATAGCCTCCGGTCCACCAGTCGATCTCGGGCCAGCGGCCATTGGAGACGGCACCGCCGGTAGCAAGCACATTGTCCTCGGCAAAGTAGACCCAGATATCGCCATCGGTGTGGGCGTTCCACATGTGGCCAAAGTAGACATGACGGTCACCGATCTCCAGGTCGGTGTC
>Ga0181565_10004195_pt1 | contig 11018 bp, 2 predicted proteins | sample 101ome_16_FD_129661 | JGI IMG/M metagenome (GOLD analysis project Ga0181565, IMG submission 129661) | Coastal salt marsh microbial communities from the Groves Creek Marsh, Skidaway Island, Georgia - 101401AT metaG (megahit assembly) | ecosystem: Environmental > Aquatic > Marine > Intertidal zone...
ATCATTTGTCACTGACGAAAAGTTTGCGGTTCAGAAACACGCGGTAGATAAATTCCTAACCCCTTTGAGAAATACTAAACTTGAGGATTTCAATGTATCGAGTGTTGATTTCTTCGCGTATAAAACGACTTACGGTAGTAACTTGGATCCGGAGGATGAAGCTGTTGATGAGTTGGGTGCTCCCGTAAGTCTTAGTAGTCATGTTTACCCTAATTACGATATAATTTTAGCTATCACTGATTACTCTTTGACTGCCCCCCTTACCGCACAAGCAAAGATTCACGGCTTTAGAGGTGCAACCTTGCATGGATTAAATGATATAATACTTAATTCTGGCCTTTCCGTTGATTACAAATTTGTCAGTGAACAAGCGGAGGTGTTCAGGCAAGTCATTACTTACACTGATCATTTTGAAATCAACTTTAAGGCACTCGATCAATCATTTAAGCTTACATTGAGATGTAATAAACAAGATGCTCAGAAGAGTCATGGCTTGTGTCCAGCAGGCAAGCCTGATGTGGCTAACTTACCAGCGGGTGAAGTTTATTTTGTACCTAACGGAGCTGATGGTTCTTTTCCATTCAGGTATTCGGATGGAACGATTGCAGAAATGATTGTAGAGGAAGGAGCTATCATCAATTCTATCCTAATTAGTGGCGATCAAGATGTAGTAGATGCCAGAAATACTCAGTTGAAAGAAGATCCTGCGACTGGAATACTTGGTGAATTAGGCTTTGGTACACAACTTCTACCAGTTTCTGGCAAGGATATCCAGGATGAGAAGATATTCGGTACATGCCATGTCGCAACTGGCAGGAGTGATCATTTAGGCGGAAACTTGACTCCAGAACTATTCAACTCCAAAATGAATGCCTCTCATGACGACATTCTATACGCGCCGCACAAAACGCCAGAAATTAATGTTAGCAGTGTCGTTATGCACAAGAATGGTGAGTCTCAGGAAATATTCTCCGACTACTTTCCTTCACCATGGTTGCTTGATAATGTGTCTTCTGTCTATCCTGCCGAGAAATTTTTGGTCTCTACTTAAAAAATTTCTATTGCTGTACCCTTTAATTTTACAATCAGAACTTATAGCTTTTCGCTCGGTTCCCGAAGTCCCGAAAGTTCCTAGAGTTTCAAAACCTCAATCTCTTTTTGTAAAAAATAGGACTGATTTATCACCCAAAGCTCCGCTTGCACCCAAGGCAAGGTTTGCTCCTCGTTCACCTTCTGTTACTTTCGTACCTACAGTCAAGAGACCGAAGGTCGTTAAGCGTGCTAAACCAGCAAGATTAGTTCCGTTGGTAAGGCGTGCTCCGAGTGTAAAAAGACCCCCTTTTGTAAGAGCGGTTCCGAAGCGTCGGTTTTAAAGATTATTGGAATTAGGTTTTGTTAAAACATTTCTTAGCATTTACTTTGCAATAATGTAGAAAATTGAAGAGTTTAAGAGAGGAATCTTCTTTTAAACACTTCCTCGTAGATTTTTCTGTGATGAAGCATTTGGGAATATTCCTCTATTCTAATGTCCTTGTCCTCGGCTAGATCAAAAAAAGCTAATTTGAGTTCCGTAGTCTATTACGGAACAGGCTTTCTGTTTTGTCTTTTTTTACCGATTTTTTCACTTAATGGGCAGATCTTAGATATAAATTTTTCAGAGACTTCGACATTAGAACTTTTGGAAAATAATTATTATGGGCTTCGTGGTGACGAAAATCAGACTATCTATCTAAGTAATGCTTTTAATTCTGATTATAATGGAACCGATGTCTTTAATAACGAAGCGAAGGGTACATTACAGTATTTGTTATTTTCGCCAACAAACCTTTCTGACCACCAGTGGTTTCTCTATGACACAAATGATACTGACAAGAATGTCACAATTTCTATTTCACCCTATCATTCGACAATTCCCACATACTCAAATGATTTAAATACAGGAGATGAATTCGGGTATGATGTTTCTCTTAATGATTGGAATGAGAGTGTTGTTGGTGCACCTGGAGACAATTCACATCTTGGGGCAGTTTACTTGTTTCAGCGAGACTTGAACAATTCCTTGTTACAATCCCATAAGATCGTGCCTAATTTGGCTGCGGGTGAATCAAACAGGACAAAATTCGGTGCCGCCCTAAGTACTTATGAAAATAAACTAATAATTGGTGCTCCAGATGCCAGCGACTTTCGCGGTAAGGTTTATTATTATCAAAGAAATGACGGGAATTATTCAATGGTGCAGGAGTTAACGGATTCGAACGGAAGTTTGGATGAGCAATTTGGTTATGCATTGGTTTTGGGGAATGAAGGAGACGAATTATTTGTAGGTTCACCACATGAAAAAAATACCGGTGAAAAGGGAATCGGCAAAGTAACTCAGTTTTCTTTTGACGGTACTGGTTGGGTACAGGAAATGCAGTTCTGGTCCAGCGATGATCAAAACATAACAGGTGACCTTTTTGGTTATGATTTAGCAACAGATAATGAATTTTTGGTAGTTGGAGCCCCAGATGCTCTAGTAGATGAAACTGAAACAGGTTTGGTCTATGTCTTTCAAAAAGACGATCAGGGTGAATGGGCAGAAACGCCAGAGATCCTGTCTTCAGAATTTTTATCCGATGGTGATCAATTTGGTCACAAAGTAGAAATCGTTGATAACATAATTTTTGTGGGATCTAAAAATGGTGATGACGACAACAGATCGGATGTAGGTCTAGTTTATGTTTTTGAATATGAAAATGGGCAGTGGATTGAGAAAACTATAATCACACCGCCAAATCAAAATTCTAGCCAAATATTTTCACATGATATTTCTGCCAGAGAGAATTTCCTTGTGGTTGGCACAACCGGTATTGGAAATAGTGGATTGGCCTATGTTTTCAAAAAAGGAGAGGATGCCGCAGATTGGAATCTTGTCTCTACCTTAGAGAATACTGAAGTAAATGCATCTGAACCGTCTCTTTTTTCTATACATATGGGGAGAGGGGAAATAATTATAGGTATGCCAGAAGATAACGGGGGGCATGAACTTGCTGGATCTATACAAACATTTACTAATACTGCCTGGCAAAGGGAAAGAGCCCAGAAATTCCCACCCATGTTTGCTCGCTCAACTCAATTCGAGTTTGTTTTCGAAGAGGATGATCCGCATGGCGTGGACTTTGATTTTAATGCATCCCATCCTTTTGATGCAAATTTTTCATGGCAGCTTCATGATTTTAATTCGGACACTGGAGTTATTGAATTTAATAATACTTCGGGTGAGTTATTATATCTGCCGGCACAGGACTATAATGGCTTTTTTGACCTTGAATTAACGGTGTCTGTAGATGAAGGAAATATAACACAAACATTATCTTTCGAGATTCAACCTGTTCCTGACGCTCCAACCTTTGACGAGATTAATGATACCTTGCCCTATGCCATGGTAGATGATGAATACTCGTTTGAAATCAATGCTTCGGATGTAGATGGGGATGATTTGACCTTTTCCCTGACTCCCGTGGGCACTGGATTATCTTTTGTGGGAAATAAGATCATGGGTACTCCTTTGCAAAGTGCAATCGGGGATGCAAATTCCGTTGAATATACATTGAATGTCGAAGTTACCGATGGAGTTTTAACAACGAACAAACTGTTCTTTTTAACAATTTACAAAGCAAACTCGACTCCTCGTTTTAAGAATGCGGATGGGGAAATTATGGAAGAAATATCCATCGATTTCGATGAGGATTTCAGTGCGACTGATTGGCGAAACGAGCTAGTCGGACTTTCTCTGACCGATGACGATCCTTCAAATTTGTGGTTTTCTTTATCACTAGAAAGCGTCCCCATGAGTGGGGTAGTCTTATTGGACCCAAACTCCTCTGAAAATGAATATATTCAGTATCAATCTGAATTAAATTTCCACGGTAGCGATCAATTTATAGTGCGTTTAACGGATTCGAATATCCCCTCTAAATCATCCTTTTTAGAAGTTAATATAAATATTTTGCCGGTTAATGATCCACCACTAATTAGTTCTTCTCCGGATTTGACAGTAATTGAGGGTAATGAATTTAGATATGAACTGGATGTATTTGATCCAGACTTAAATGATACCTTCTCCTATTATTCGATTCAATTGCCGGACTGGCTAGAGTTTAATCAAAATGATGGTGTTATCCAAGGAACCCCAGGTTGGCAGGATTATTCTCCAACTCCGCACTTTGTTTCGATTGGAGTGGTCGATTCTGATGGTGCTACAGGAGTTCAAGAATTTGGAATAACAGTAATCCCTCTTAACTATCCACCTGTAATTGGGTTGGGTGAGAATGTTAAAGTTGTAATTGATGAAGATGAGAAACCTCTTGCTTGGAATACATTTGAGCTAATGGTAACTGATCCTGACACTAATCTAAGCCTTTTGGATTGGAGAGTTCAAAATTTGCCAGATAACGGGGAAGTTTTTTTAACACAGGGTGATCCATATTATTTTCTGGATTATCAACCGGATGGAAATTTTACAGGAACCGATTTTTTTACCCTGGAATTATTTGACACATTGGATCCAAATCGAAAAGAGAGCATAATTTTCGAGGTTATAGTGCAAAGCGTGGAAGATGCACCCGTTTTTCAACCAAAAGCGAAGTATACGGATGCGGTAATAGGTTATCAATGGGAGTACCAGTTTCTTGGAATAGATGGGGACGATGGACAGGTCGTTTCAGTTTTTGAAACAAGCACTTTGCCTGAATGGCTAAATCTAGAGATTGTGCAGAATGAGGGTAATGTAAGTGGTCGGTTGCATGGAGTCCCTAATTTCAGTGATTTTGGTCCACGGGAAATTAAGCTCAGAGTGGAAGACGATATAGGCTCGGGATATGAGCAAAGTTTTATTATTAATGTAATTCAGGGTAATTACCTTCCTCAAATTTTAGGTGATGATAATAAAAGCTTTGAAATACTGGAGGAGGATGTGAAATGGGAAAGAGTTAACCCGTTGAGTGTGTATGAAGAAAACAACCAAAGATTGACCTGGGTGCTTTCGGGGGAACCGGATCATGGAGAGGTTACTATTGATGCCGATGAAGATGGTCTTATTCATTATTTGAGTTACCAACCGGATGGAAACTTTTCAGGTCAGGATGCATTTACTCTCTCTGTTTCTGATGGGATTGCCGAAGATTCATTCACTTATTTCTTCGACATACCAAATATTAATGACGCACCTCTAATTTTTACCGAGGATATTAATATTTCAATGAAAGAAGGGGAGGACTATGAATTTGATATAAGATTTAATGATGGAGACGGGATAGCAACAACAAGCTTTGATATATTCCCTCAAGTTCCTTCCTGGGTGTCATTGAATATGGAAAACTATGATGATGGGGCAATTCAGGTTAAACTTAATCCTCAAGAAATTAACGAGGGAAATTACAGTTTCACTCTTTCAATTGCTGATGCGACTTCTCAAGATGAATTTTCATTGGATGTTGAAGTTTTCGTTTTGAATTATTCCCCTGTGTTGAACAAAGGAAGTATTGAGATGACTATGGAAGAGGATAACGCTGCAACATGGTTTTCTACAGAGAACTCATCAATACTTGCCTCAATCGAAGTTGTTGACCAAGAAACGACAGATCAATTTACATGGGCCATTTCAACCGCTCCTTCAAGTGGAGAAGCATCTATTGGGCATTCGATTACAGACTTAATCTATGTTCCAGACGGGAATTTTTCAGGTAAGGATGTCTTTGTTGTTTCCGTAACTGATTCTGGAGCAAATGGAGAAGGAGGGAAGTCGGACTTTATTGAAATTATAGTTAATGTTAAGCAAGTGGATGATGCACCGATCTTTAGGTCTTCCCCTTTTTCCAGTAGCAATAGAGAAAGTATAATTTCGTGGAATGATGAGTCAGAATACTTTTATCGAATTGAGACTTTTGATGCAGATTGGTCATTTTTTGGGGCACCCGTACTATCTTTAAATTCAACGCTTCCATCTTGGTTGAGTTTCGTAGAAGAAGCGAACGCGTCAGGTTATTTGACAGGTTTGCCTGATGTTTCAGATGAAGGAACTTACAGGATTAATTTTCAGGTAAGTGACATGAATGGTTCTATCGCAAATCAGGACTTTCTTCTGCATGTGATTATTGATGATTATCCTCCAAGGTTCGAGTCAAAGATTAACAATTTTGTTTTGAAGACTGTTGAGATATCGATCAATGAGGATGAGAATATCACTGATTGGTTAAATCCCCAAAATTTTGTTGGCATAAACCCAGACCGGGAATCTGACGATTTTGAAAAAATCAGTTGGTCGGTTCATCAAGATTCGCAGGTTGGTTCAAAACTAGAAGTTTCGGGAAGTGGGGCGAGACCTGAAAAATTCCAATTCTCACCACCTAAAGATTTTTTTGGTACTGATCAATTTGTACTGAAAATGGATGAAGGGGATCGCTATGGTTTACTTAATTTCAAGATTAAGGTTAATGGAGTTCCTGACCCTCCACAATTTACTTCAATAGTTAAAGATAATCTCTTGGTCGAGGAGGGCACGCCTTTTGAAATGAAATTATTTGCAGATGACCCTGATGGTCAGTCTATCCGTTTTCAATTAGTATCTCCGGTATGGGACTTGGATCCTTGGATAGAATTAACTAATACAGGGGTGAATGGGGAAGTTCTGCTTGTTGGGGTGCCTAAGGTAAGCTCTAATGGTAATCTTTATCCTTATAAAATACTTGCAATTGATGAGTCAGGCAGATTTGACCAATTGTCCTTGGATTTCTATGTGGAAGGATATAATCGAAAGCCAGTTATCGCAATCGGTGAGGAAATAACCCTCTTTTTTAACCAATCTGGAAATATTACCAATTTAGATTTAGCGGATCTTTCTGCAATAGACCCAGAAGGAGAAGAGTTGATTTGGGATATTGCTCCGAATGGTGCTCCCTCAAATGGAACGGTGGAAGTTTTTGGGAAAGGATCTTATCCTTCAGTACTAAAGTATTTTCCTCAAGGAATAGATATTGAATCCGATGAGTTCACACTTCAAGTTTCGGACGGTACAAAGTCTGAATTAATCAAGATTATAGCCAAGATGGTCTGGGGACAGAGCAATGCTCAGATCAACATTTCTAAAAAAATTAGAATCCTTGAGGGTGAAGCTTTTTTTGAGGAAATAACGATAGGATCTGAGAATGCTTACGAAAAATTTTCCCATAACTTAAACAATGCACCCGAATGGCTTCAAATAAAACAGTTAAGCAGTTTTAGGGCACATCTTTTTGGAGAAGCTCCTATTGGTGGCGTCGGTGAGTATAATATTGATTATGAGGTCCGTGGCGAAAGGTCTTCTACTGTAAAAGAATCATTTATCATAAATGTTGAGAGTGGAGCTAGTCCCTTTGTAGAATTAAAGGGGGATCCAGTGATAAGGATTTCCTCTGCGGAAACTTTCGTGGATCCTGGATATTCCATTGTAGAACCGATTGATTCCCAAAATGATTTACAAGTCGAAAAGATCGTACCCTTAGATTATGATAATCTAGGATTTAAAAACATCAGTTATAAGTTTGTTGATTCAAATGTTTCAGAGTCTGTCGCTATTCGAAAGGTAAAGCGTTATGAACAATGGCCTCTTTCAGCTAATCCTAACCCTTTGATTTTATCTGCTTCAGAAAACATTGGGTTAAATTGGTCTGGAGGTAACGAAGTCAATTTTTGGAGGAGTGGTGTTGCGTCTGCAATTGAAAACCAGTCAGAGGATGAATCATTAATAAACTGGGGGAGATATGATTCCAATCGTTCAAATCTCGCTGATTTTCAATTGGAAAATGTTTTTTCAGGAAGTGGTCTTCGTGTTTTGGATATTGTTAAAAATGATGATTCATCTCTACTGGTTGCAGGTACATTTTTAGGGCAGTTACTAGTGAACGATCAAAAAATCATAAGTCCTCACCAGCAGACTGGCTTTCTCTTACGAATGATAAATGGAAACGAAATGGAATGGGTCAAAACTTTTGGAGGGGATGTGCGAATTTCAGACTTGAAGATATGCAGGATTAACGATGGACAATTCAATCTCGGAGGTTCATTCGAGGGTTCATTTTATATGGAAGAGCTTTCCGTAGAGCTAAGTACAGAAATTGAAAGTCAACGAGGGATTTTTATACTTTCTTTTGATCTTTTCGGCCGAGTTATTGATGCAGCTCAAACCAATGAAAACTTTAAGGATTTGTCATTAGTAGATATTGATATCTTTAATGACTGTACTTTCATAACTGCAAACGAAGTTGATTCAATTAGTAATGTGACTCTTGGAAAAATCCTGAAATTTAGTAAAGATTTTGAACTTTTATATACATTGAATCTGTCAGGATCAGAGGAGCTTGCAATTAACGATAGCTGTCTGGATTCAGGAATTTTATTTTTAGGTGGAAGATATAAAGGGTCGCTTAAACTGGATGAAGTTCCCCTTGGTAATAATAATGAGCATCAGGGTTTTGTTTTAGGAATTGCGATTGAGGAGTCAAAGCACGAGCTTGAATTTCTTCGATTATTTAATTCAACTCATTCGAGTAGTGTGCAAAATCTCTGCACTGATTACTTGGGAGACCTTTTTGTTGGTTTATCTTTCGAGGGTACAATTAATTTGTTGGAAGCACATACCTCTTTGGGTAAGTCGGATTTGATCTTGGCAAAAATGAATAAAGATAATGCCAATTTTCTATGGTCGAAGCAAATTGGAGGCACTGGCGACGAAAAGTTCTACGGATTGGAGAGTAACTCAGTCGGAAATTTATTGATGGGACTTCAGTCTGAAATGGGACTTTCACTGGGAGGGGAAACATTTCTTAACAATGATCAAATGCAATCTGTTTGCTTTTGGTCATTTACTTCAAATTTAGGCAATCCAGTGATAGAGGCGCCAGATATCGTAATTGATGATCAGCAACCTTTTTTCTACAAGATAGACACAATCCATTCGAGTGATGTTTACTATCAAATCAAGAGTATTCCAGAATGGATATCATTCCTCCCCCAAGAGCAAGCAATGAACACAGCCCATTTTTTTGTTCAGCCCCAATTGATTGCAAATTTAACTTTTTTAAATGAGAAACCTTTTCGAATAAGAGTTTTTAATTTGGAAGGGGATTTTCATGATGTTGTTGTGGGTATTTCAAAGTCTTCTCTAAAGAATACGGCTTTTGGAGAACTGCCTGTGCGTGATGATGAGTTTTACGATCCTCTTCAGGGCGATGGTGAGGTTTTAAGTTTTAAGGAAAAGGGTGGGACATGGGCATTTGTTATAAATGACGCAAAAAACTATGCGTTTAATGAGGAGCAATTTATTGATTCTAGTCTAAGTGTTTCTTATGTTTCTCTTATCGAAAAAGGAGGGAATTGGCAGAAAACGATCGCGATAAAATCTTCCATGCAAGTGACCATTTCAGATGCTTCACTGTTTTCAAATGGCTTTCACTACTTATGTGGTAATTTCAAAGGTGATCTTTTGATAAATGATCAGACTTATTTTTCTCAAGGTGGTTATGATTATTTTATTCTAAAGCTCAGTGAAAAGGGAGATATCATTGATTTTAGGAGTTTTGGGGGGGATAACGACGAATTGGCAAAATCAGTTGATATTTGGAATAATCAATTATTGATTGGAGGAGATTTTAGCCTATCAACCGAATTCGGTGACCGTAGTTATCAAGCAAAAGATGTAAGTGACACTTTTCTTCTTTCGATTGATTGCGATGATTTTAATTCAATGGAATGGGCAAAGACTTTTGAAGAACATGGTAATCAATTTTTCACTAGTCTTTCAATAAGTGAAGAGGGTTATATTTATACATGCAGTACTTCCTTGAATAACCCAGATGACGCAGCCAATCAACTTTCAGGACAGAACCTTAGATCAAACTTACTTCTAAGGAAAATAAATAACATTGGGGAGGTTATTTCTGAAACTACCTTCAAGGCTGAAGGACGTCTTCGAAAGGGAAGATTAATTTGGGTTCCCTACACAAAAGAGCTTCTTCTCGTCGGCGAGTTCGAAAAGAAAATTAGTAGGAATGGGAGGACGGTATCAAGTAACGGCGGGTTTGACATCTTTATTGCCTCTCTAAAGCAAGATTTTAAGCTTTTGAATTTAGCTTCCCTGGGAGGATCTTTAAATGATCGTTTAAGCGATCTAGCTATTGAGTCCTCCAGATCCTTACTGCTAGGAGGAGTGTTCTATGAGGATTTAATGATAGGAAATGAGCGTTTGCAAGCAGGCGGTTCAAGTGATGCTTTTTTTGCAAAGTTTGATTATCTTAATTTTGCTTTTGGAGAAGTTCTACATCTTGATTCCTTCACTGAAGACCGGATCGATTGTATTGTGCCAAAATCTGTTAACGATATCTATTTTGCGGGTATCTCAAGTATTTATAATGGTTCAGCAAAAAAAGATCTGTATGTCTCGCGGTTACTTAGCACTGACTCGGGTCCACGCGTCTTGGGCTCTTATCCTAATGAAATTCCAAGTTCGAGAAGTTTTGATTTTACAATCAAGACTGGCTTTTGGCACTCAGAATCCGCTGAGTTTAAAATTACTCATTTCGAAGAGGAAAGTGCTTACAAGTGGTTAGAGGTAACTGTGGATTCAAGTGCGAATTTAACTTTTTCAGGTATTTCGCCATCTGCAAATGTTACCATTCCTTTTGATTTTAAAATAGTTTCTTCAACAGGTCAGGAATGCAGCGTGAATTTCCTGTTAGGTGTTACGGTTGAAAAAAGTTTCCATTATTCGTTGTGCCACAAAGTATAGAAGTCTTTCAGTATCAAAATGAACAGGTTCCCTTTAGGATTCATAATCTTAATCTGGGCGGTGTCGTTAAATTGAATGGTCCTGCCTGGGTTGATCTATCCAATAAACACAAAAATAATGAGTATGTTTTAAATTTTTCTCCGGGAGAAGGAACTTTGGGCAACCATGAATTCGAAATTTCCGCAATTACTTCATATGGAAGTATTGTAAAAAAGAA
>Ga0181565_10004212_pt1 | contig 10995 bp, 5 predicted proteins | sample 101ome_16_FD_129661 | JGI IMG/M metagenome (GOLD analysis project Ga0181565, IMG submission 129661) | Coastal salt marsh microbial communities from the Groves Creek Marsh, Skidaway Island, Georgia - 101401AT metaG (megahit assembly) | ecosystem: Environmental > Aquatic > Marine > Intertidal zone...
CGTTCCACCGCGCGCTGCGGCGCCCGGCGGAGGCGTCGTCCGAAGCCGCCGCCGCCGCCGCGCGCTCGGCGGCCAGGGCGGCCGCGTGCTTGGCGCGCGCGGTGGTGGCGTGGTCGCCGGTGGTGGTCGCGGGTTTGCGCGGACGCTGGCGGTTGGCCTGGTCCCGGGACTTGTTCTGGCGGCGGTTGTCGCGGACGCCGCACGCGTTGCACAGCGTCTTGGGGCCGTCGGGGCCGTTGCGCCACAGCGGCGTCGTCTGCGTGTTGCAGTGCGCGCAGCGCTTGCCGGGAATGCCGGGAAGCAGAGACGCGCCCGCGGGGAGCGCGTCCTGGCCGACCTGGGGAGAGGGAGGGGGGGGGCGGGGAAGGGGAGGGGGGAGACGGGGAGAGGGTGAGGAGGCGAGCGCGTCTCCGAATCCGAAAAGCCCCGGCGCGTGTTTTTGTTTTTCCTCGACCTGCTGGAAAGCGCGTCGATTCGTCGTTCGTACGGAAAAGCAGCGTCGCGGCGAGAAAACACAGCTGTCGCGATGCCGCGACCCGGGCGTCGCGCCGGACGCGGCGCGCGCGCGGGCGCGGCGACGGCGAGGACGCCGCGCTCGCGGGTCGAGGGCCCCGCGCGGGACCCGGGGGTGAGATCGCGGGGGTTCGGGACGCACCATCGCCATGCTTGTTCGAGCGAGAGGCGGCGACCGTCGACCTCTCGACGTTCGCGCCTCTGCCACGCTGTGAGGAGCTGGCGGAGCACGAGAGGAGGAGCGGGACGAAGTCGAGGTGAGCGCTCGAGCGGGAGGAACGGAGCGACGCGGTGGAGGCCGGAGACGGGCCGATTCGCGGCCGGGCGCGCGCGAAGAAACGACGCGACTGCGCGGATGGTCGGAGGACGGTCCCGATTAGCCGCCGGCGCGGTCGCGAGGCCGCTCGGGGGATCGGGCGAGGCCCGGGCGCGCACCTCGCGCGCGCGGCTCTTCACGAACGTTCGGGATGTGCTTTTTTGTGCACGCCCTACACTGCGGCCGGGGGGGGTGTGATGTCGGACAGCGCGTCAGCGAGATGGGGTGGGAGCGGGGAGGGATGACGGCCGCCGCGAGCGCGCGACAAGCCGGGCGCGGCGCCTTCGCGAGGCTCGACGCGCGTCATCGGACGCCGGGCGCCCCGAGCGAGCGAGCACGGCGGCTCGCGCCGAGGTGGTCCCGATGGGAAAAAAACGTCGATCGGTTCCGGAACAAAGGACCTCGCGGCACACGTGCGCCCGGCGGGAACCGGATGAGCGGCGCATCGCGCCGATTCGTCCGGGCTTCGGCCGCGAAGAGAGCGCGCGGGCGCCCCGTTCGAACCTCCCGGGCCGTCGCGCGCGTCGCGGGCGCGCGCGCGTCGCCGAACGGCCGTCGGCGCGTGTCGAACGCGGCGCGCGCGCGCGCGGGATGGGCGCCAAACGCCGAAAGGCGGGAAATCCATCGCGCGCGCCGAGCTGTGTCGGAACCGGGCCGTACCTTCAACGCCGAGGCGCCCGGAGGCCGTCCCGAGGCGTCAGCGACGTCGTCGCCGCTCCCAAACCCGGCGCTTACCCTCGCGCCGCTCCCTACCCAGGCTAAGGACCCTGAGCCCGACCCCAACCCTCCGCGTGGGAGCGCGAGAAACAGTGGCCTGTCGCGACGACGGCTCGACCTGCCTGTAGAAAATATCGGCGATTTCATTGGGCGAGGGGGGGCGCGTCGCCGAAATGAGAAACACAGACTGGACAAACAGTCTACAAAAAGCGCCGCCCGAAAAGTGGGCGCCGAAGCGCAGACAGCTTTGGGATTGGTGGAGCGACGCGCTTTTTCCCGGCGAGCGTATGGGCAAGGGCCACGCGGGCGCCGGGGCCACTGGTCTCTCACGGACGGCGGAGCGCCCGTGCTGTCTCAGCTGGGAATAATCGCGCGAGTCAAGGTTATGGTCTGGGCGAGTCGCCGAGAAGACAGCTGTGCGCGCGCGCGACGAGATCGCGAGACACACCGCGCGGCACGACTCGCGACCTCGCGCCGACCACCGCGCGCGCACCGCGAGGGCGTCCACGCGCCTCGCCACGCCAGGGTTCGCGCGCCGACGCGGGGGCGAGCTCGGAGGGGCTCCGGGGGAGGACCGCAGCGGCGCGACTGCCTTTTTGGTTTGAACTCGTCGTGGGCACCTTTCCGATCGGCGGCACATGAGCAAGCGCCCGGGCGAGGGCGGGGGCCCCGACGGGGCGAAGCGCGCGTACGCGGGCCCCGGCCAGGAGTTCATGGAGTCGGAGCCGATGCTCCCCGAGGAGTACGAGGACCCGGACGACGAGGACGTCTTCCTGAACGACGTCATGGACCAGAAGGTGTGCCTCCTCGAAGACGACGCGAGCGGGCGGGGCTTTTTGAAACGCGTCCGCGACGCGCCCCTCCGCGCGTTCCGAGGGACGCGACTTCTTCCCCACGCGCGATGCGCGCGACGCGTCACGCGCACGTCTGATCGCTCTTCGCTCCCCCCCCGCGCCTCCCCGCTTCGCTCGCCCAGGTCATCGTCGCGGACGCCGAGCGCGAGCACTGGAAGCGCAAGCCCGCGCCCCCCATCGACCCGTCCAAGGATTCGATCGTGTTCCAGCAGCTGGACATCGATTACGTCGTCGCCGAGCCCCACGCGATGCTCGGCCCCGAGCGCAAGGCGATGGGCCACGCCGCTTTGCTTCGCATCTTCGGCGTCACCGCCGCGGGGAACAGCGTGTGCGCGTTCGTCCACGGCTTCGAGCCGTACTTCTACGCGAAGGTGCCCGACTCGTTCCAAGACTCCATGTGCGAGGGCTTCCGCAAGAACCTGAACGAGCTCATGGCGCAGCAGCAGAGGGGCGGCCAGGGCCGCGGCAACAGCGTGTTCATCTCCTCCGTCACCGTCGTGCGCGAGAAGCAGAGCCTGATGTACTACCAGGAGGGCAAGTCGAGCACGTTCGTCAAGATCGTCGCGACGCTGCCGAACATGGTCGCCACGGCGAGGGGCATCCTCGAGAAGCAGGGCGTGCACGTGCCGAACCTGCACCACACCGCGCTGACGTTCCAGACGTTCGAGTCGAACGTGCTGTACACGCTGCGGTTCATGGTGGACCGCGGCGTCGTCGGCGGGAACTGGGTGGAGCTCCCCGCGGGCGGGTACGCGCACAGGGCGAAGAAGCAGTCGATGTGCCAGTACGAGTGCGACGTGCGGTTCGACGCCGTCGTCAGCCACGCACCGGAGGGGCAGTACAGTAAACTCGCCCCGTTCAGGATCTTGTCCATGGACATCGAGTGCGCCGGGCGCAAGGGCCACTTCCCCGACGCCGAGCACGACCCGGTGATCCAGATCGCGTCGATGGTCACCGCGCAGGGCGACGATAAGCCCATCATCAGGGCGATCTGGACCCTCGACACGTGCGCGCCCATCGTCGGGAGCGACGTGCTGAGCTTCACGGACGAGCGCGAGCTCCTGCGCTCGTGGGGCAAGTTCCTGAGGTCCGTCGACCCGGACCTGCTCATCGGGTACAACATCGTGAACTTCGACTTCCCGTACCTCATCAACCGCGCGGCGACGCTGGGCGTGGAGGACTTCCCGTACTGGGGCCGCATGATCGGCAGCAAGCTCCGGATGAAGGACACGACGTTCAGCTCCAAGGCGTACGGCACGCGCGACAGCAAGGAGATCACGATCGAGGGCCGCGTGCAGTTCGACCTTCTCCAGGCGGTGCAGAGGGACCACAAGCTCAGCTCGTACTCCCTCAACGCCGTCTCCGCGCACTTCCTGGGCGAGCAGAAGGAGGACGTGCACCACTCCGCCATCTCGGAGCTCCAGGCTGGGAACGAGGAGACCCGACGCCGCCTCGCCGTGTACTGCCTCAAGGATGCGTACTTGCCCCAGCGGCTCCTGGATAAGCTCATGTACATGTACAACTACATCGAGATGGCCAGGGTCACGGGCGTCCCGCTCTCGTTCCTGTTATCGCGCGGCCAGTCCATCAAGGTGATGTCGCAGATCCTGCGCAAGGCGGCGCAGCGAGGGCTGCTCGTGCCGCACATGCCCAAGAAGGGCGGCGGCGACCAGGCGGAGGGCGGCGTCGCGTTCGAGGGCGCCACCGTCCTCGACGCCAAGGCGGGGTATTACGAGGTGCCCATCGCGACGCTGGACTTCGCGTCGCTGTACCCGTCCATCATGATGGCGCACAACCTGTGTTACTGCACGCTGGTGCCCCCGAACGCGGTCTCGAGGCTCGCGCCGGATGACGTGAGCAAGTCCCCGACGGGCGACGTCTTCGTCAAGGCGAACAAGACGAAGGGGATCTTGCCGGAGATTCTCGAGGAGCTCTTGTCCGCGCGCAAACGCGCCAAGGCGGACCTGAAGAAGGCGCAGGACCCGCTCGAGAAGGCGGTGTTGGACGGCAGGCAGCTCGCGCTGAAGGTGAGCGCGAACTCGGTGTACGGGTTCACGGGCGCGACGGTCGGGCAGCTCCCGTGCCTGGAGATTTCCTCGAGCACGACGTCGTACGGGCGGCAGATGATCGACCACACGCGCGACCTCGTCATCGCCAAGTACAACACCGCGAACGGGTACGAGGCGAACGCGGACGTGATTTACGGCGACACGGACTCGGTGATGATCAAGTTCAACGTCTCGGACTTGAAAACTGCGATGCGCCTGGGCGAGGAGGCGGCGGAGTACGTCAGCGCGACGTTCATCAAACCCATCAAACTCGAGTTCGAGAAGGTGTACTTCCCGTACCTCCTCATCAGCAAGAAACGCTACGCCGGGCTCCTGTGGACGAAGCCGGAGAAGCACGACTACATGGACACGAAAGGCATCGAGACGGTCCGCCGCGATAACTGCCTGCTCGTCAGGCAGGTCATCGAGACGGTGTTGCAGCGAATCCTCATCAACCGGGACGTCGCGGGGGCGGTGGAGTACGTCAAGAAGACCATCTCGGATCTCCTCATGAACCGCATGGATCTCTCCCTCCTGGTGATCACCAAGGGCCTGACCCAGGACGCGGACTCGTACGACAACAAGGCGGCGCACGTCGAGCTCGCGAAGCGAATGCGCGAGCGCGATCCCGCGACCGCGCCCGTCGTCGGCGACCGCATCGCGTACGTCATCGTCAAGGCGGCGAAGAACGCGAAAGGGTACGAGAAATCCGAGGACCCCATCTACGCCCTCGAGAACAACCTCCCGATCGATTACCAACACTACCTGGACCATTACCTGGAGAAGCCGCTGTGCCGCATCTTCGACCCGATCATGGCGGACGCCAAGAGCAAGCTGCTGAAGGGGGATCACACGCTGAGCATCGCTCAGCCGACGCCGACGGTGAAGGCGGGCGGGATCATGATGTTCGCGAAAGTGCGGCTCTCGTGCGTGGGGTGTCGGGCGTCCATCACGGACGAGAAGCAGTCCACCGCGCTGTGCACGCACTGCCTGACGAAGGAGACGGAGCACCTGCAGAAGGCGCTCAACTCGGTGAACACCCTCGAGCGGGACTTCAACCGCCTGTGGACGCAGTGCCAGCGGTGCCAGGGGAGCCTGCACCAGGACGTCCTGTGCACGAGCAGGGACTGTCCCATCTTCTACCGGAGGAAAAAGGTGGCGAAGGACCTCCTCGAGGCGGAGACGACGCTCAAGCGGTTCGACTGGTGAGGCGCCGAATGAGGGCGGTCGGTGAACGCGGAGGTGTCGAGCGAGGGAAGAGCCAGAGGCGCGGGGGGGATGCGAGGCTTTTAGGCGCGGCGCCGACGACGCGGGGCGCGTCGTCGAAAAATATCATCTCAGACGTTACCATTTTTCCAGACTGCGCGACTCGAAACCCTTCGCGCGTTTCTGATGAGTACCTTCGTACAATTCGACGACTCGGGGGCGCGCTTCCGCACGCGCGCCTTCGCGATGGCGCTGACGAGCGAGCGCTTCGAGCTCGGCCCTCGCATCGGGCGCGGGACGTCCGGCGTCGTCTACCGCGCCGTCGACCGGCACACGGGCGAGCTCGTCGCGGTGAAGCTCGTGGATTTGGAGGAGGCGGAGGATGAGGTGGAGGACATTCAGCGCGAGATCGCGACGCTCGCGCAGATCGACAGCGAGTACGTGACCAAGTACCTCGGCTCGTGGCTTCACGAGGGGAGCATGCGTCTGGCCATCGCGATGGAATACATGGCCGGCGGGAGCGTGGCCGACCTCGTGGAGTCGGAGCCGCTCGGGCAGGAGGCGTGCGCGGTGGTGTGCCGCGACCTGCTCATGGCGCTCGACTACCTCCACGGCGAGGGGAAGATCCACCGCGACGTCAAGGCGGCGAACGTCCTGCTGAGCGCGACCGGGCAGGTCAGACTCGCGGATTTCGGCGTCGCCGGTCAGATGACGCACACGCTCGGGGGGAACAAGCGCAAGACGTTCACGGGGACGCCGTTCTGGATGGCGCCGGAGGTGATTCAGTCCGACGAGCAGGGAGGCTACGACGAGCGGTGCGACGTCTGGTCCCTCGGCATCACCGCCATCGAGATGGCCACCGGCGCGCCTCCGTACAGCGACCTCCACCCCATGCGCGTCCTCTTCTTCATCCCGAAGAACCCGCCCCCGCGCCTCGAGGGCGATTTCGACGACGCGTTCAAGGCCTTCGTGGCTCTGTGCCTGCAGAAGGAAAGCGCGCGGCGACCCCGCGCGAGGGACCTCCTCCGCGACGCCGCGTTCGTCGTCGACGCCCCGGAGACGTCCCCCGAGCTCGCGCGAAGGGTCGCCGAGCGAATCCGCGAGGAAACCGACGCGAGCGCGCGAACGGACGCCTCGAGCGACGCCGGAGGGAGGCCCGAAGACAGAGCCGCGTTCGACGACCCGGCGTGGGATTTCGGGGACGGAACCGTGGGGAGGCGGTTCGGGAAGAAAACGACGCCGGTGGCCGCCGCGCCGCCGCCGCCCCCGCCGGAGGACCCGCCGCCGCCGCCGCCGCCGCCGCCGCCGCGGGAGGAAGATCTTGGGGCGGCGTTCGACGGGACCGTTCGAAGGATCCGATCCGTCCCCGATGCGCCCCCCTCGACGGCGCCGAGCCCGGGCGGCGAACCCGGCGGCGAACCGAACCGAACCGAACCGAACCGGCGCGCGTCCGATGCGTTCTCCGCCGCGGCGGCGACGGTGTTGGCTCCGGCGGCGACGCGGTGCGTCATCGGTCGAGGCCCCGAGGCCGCCGCCGCCGCGCGGAGGGTCGAGGCTGCCCTGGAGGATCTGGAGGCGGCCGCTCCCGGGGCGTGCGCGGCGTTCGTGGACGGCGTCGTCGAGCGTTTGGCGAACGACCCGGCGGCGGCGCGCGAGCCGTCGCTTCGCGCGGCGAGGGCGCGGCTCGAGGAGGCCGGGGGAGGCGGCGCGGGCGGGGGGAGCGGGTTCGAGCGCGACGAGGAGCCGGAACGCCGCGAGCGGGGGATCCTCGGGGATTTCCTGCTCGCGAGGTGGCAGAGAGATCTGAAGCGCGCGTGAACGGTACGTCACGGGGGTGGCTCTCTTCATTTCACGTCGAGTACGCGTGCGTCTCCCGCGTCGTCCGAATACTACGAGGATCGTACTCCTTCGCTTTTCGCGTCTCCTCGCGGCGCACGTACACCGCGGGTGTTCGTCACCGCCGCAGGTCCTGGGACTTGGCGTGCGGGATGCAGTGCGTCTTCAGGATCGCGGTCGTCGCCTTCGTCGCGTCTTTGGTTTTGAGCACGACGAGCTGTTCGTGCTCGAGCTCGAACCTGAGGTACTCCTCCTTACACCGCTCGACCATCTCGGCGAGGTGCGCGAGGTTCTTCACCGCGACGCCGTTGAACCCCGTGACGGCGGTGTTGTTGATTTCCTCGTACCCGATGTTGATATCCGCCGCCAGCACCTGCGACACCACCACGACGTTCTGCCCCTTTTCCTTGACGTGGTGGTGCATCATGCGGTCCAGCAGCTTCACCGGCGCGTCGTAGTCGTAGTCCTTCCCGTACTCGGACTTGAGATACGGCACGCACACGACGGTGAACACGATGCCCGCGACGATGAAATACGTCGGGGGGGCGCCCTCGATGTGCACGGGCACCAAGCGCGGGACGCGCGAGAGCTTCAGCGTCGCCTTCTTCACCACCCCGTCCCGCAGAAACGTGACCCTCGCCGTCTCCCCGCAGTACTTCTCGCTGACGAGGTAGTGGAACGATATCCGCTCGCCCGTCCGGAACGGCACCGTGCCGTCGTCGGCGACGTCGACGCCGTCGAAGCTCAGCAGCACGTCCTTGGGCCTGAACACGTCCGCGGCGGCGCCGACGGGGGAGACGCGGCGCGCGAACACGCCGTGCTGATCGTGCTTCATCCGCAGGTACTTCCGCATCTCCGGGTTCTCGAGCTTCTGCCAGTCCAAGCCGAGGTTTGGGAACCCGGTGTACAGGCCGTTCTTCTCGTAATCCTTCAGGAAGTGCACGATGACCGGGGTGGGGATGACGTACCCGATGTTCTCCGCGTCGTCGTGCTTGAGGGACTGGAACGCCGCCCCCACGCACTCCCCGTCGGCGTTGAACGCGGGGCCGCCGCTGTTCCCGCTGTTGATCGCGGCGTCGATCTGCAGCCCGAGCAGTTCGGCCGAGCCGTGCGAGTACGCGGTGACCTCGATGCGGCTCACGACGCCCTGCGTGACGGAGATGGCGACGCCACCGATGGGGTACCCGACCACCGTCACGCTCGACTGAAGGTTCGGGAGCTGCCCGAACGTCACGGGCTCGACGCCCCGAAAAAACGCGTCGTCCTCCACTCGCAACAGAGCCAAATCGCACTCCACGCCGATGGACAACACCTTCGCGACGTACTTCTTATCCTCGCCGCGCTTCTTGAGCTTGACCTGCGTGTGGTGCTCGACGCTGTGCGCGTTCGTCAGCACCAAGTTCCCGGGGATGACGAACCCGCTCGACGTCGACGCCACCTGGCGCTTGCGCTGCCAGGGAAGCGAGTAATTCGGCTCCGTGTGCGTGCAAAACACCTTCACCACCGCGTCCATCTGAGGCTCGTGGCGCGCGACGTCCGAACCCATGTAGTCGTCGTCGTGCGCCGCGAACCCGGGAGACGAACCCGGATGCGTCCCCGCGTTCCCGCGCCGCGAGGGACCGGGCGCAGCCGCGGCGCCGAGGGAACCCCCCGAGGGACCCTCGAGCGATCCGCGACGCGCCTTCGCGACCGCCGCCTTCGCCGAGGGAGGACGCCCCCGCTTCGGTCCCGCCGCCGCGGGCGAGAACGAGGGCGCGAGGGGCGCGAGGGGACGCTCGTCCGCCGAGTCGGAGTCGGACGAGTCCGATTCGTCGCTGCCGTCGCTGCTGTTGTTGGCGGGCTGCGCCCAGGAGGGCCGCCGGCGCGCCCACGCCGGCGCGACGAAGGAGTCGTTGGAGTTGGTGGGCGCCGGCGCGGGGGTTTTGCGCGGCCGGCCGCGCGGGCGCTTGGCCGGCGGGGGGCCGGTCGCGGGCGCCGGTCCGTCCGCGCCCGGGGTCTTGCGCGGGCGCCCGCGCTTCTTCGCGGGGGTGCCGTCCTTCTTGAGCCGCACGGGGGCGGGAGGAGCCGAGACGGGATCGGCGACGGGAACGATCGGCGCGGCGGAGGCGGGGCCGGCGGACTTGGACGCGGACTTGGGCGGGCGGCCGCGCCGTTTCGGGACGCCGCCGACCGCGTTCGAGGCCGGGGTCGCGGTCGGGGTCTTGGGCTTGTTCTTCGAGCCTGCGGGAAGGGGGGGGGCAGGGGGGGGAGAATAAGGGCGTCAGGGAGGAGGGCGGGGGACGGGGGTCGTCGCGCGCGGAGGCGATCGCGTTCGCGCGCGAATCGACGAGCGACCGTCGGGCGGGCGCGCGTACCCTTGGGCCTGCCTCGCGGGCGCTTCGGGGTTCCGTCCGCGCCGAGGTTCAGGGCGATGGCGATCGGAACGTCGTCGTCGTCCGCCAGGCTTCCGGGCGCCGTCAGGACCGGACGACCGGCGATGAGACCGGCCCCGCGGCGGTTATGGGCGGAAGGCATCGCGTCGGAGGTGGCGGGATCCTCGGCGTGGAGATTCCAGAGCTCGACCGGGCGAGACTCCCAGGCGGGAGGTCCGAAGGGCCGCTCGTCCCCCGTCGGAACCGCGGGCGCGATGGCGCTCTGCTTGGAGCCGATGCCGCACGTCCCTCCGCGGCGAAGCGGGAGGTGGAGCCTCGGGGCGCGTGCGTCTGGCGCGCCCAGATCGAGCGTCGGCCGATTTCCGCCCTCTCCACAGGTAACCTTAGGTTTCCCGCCCAGGCAAACGTCGTCAGCATTTGCGCGCGCGCGTCGAAGCAACCGACGGGAAAACTGAGGGACGCTCCGACGACGTCGGGCGCCGTACCGCCGTTAATACCAGTATTCCGGGCGCGCTCGTGTCGGGGCGGTCATGTCGACGCCTCCGTCCGCCTCGGACCCGCCCCTGGCGTACGGCGAGGAGCTGACGCACACGAACGCCGACCTCTCGCACATGATCCTGGACGGCCTCCACGCGACGGCGACCGCGCCCTCGCGGCCGCCGCGTCGGCTCCCGGTGGTGACGCGCGCGACGCGGTTCGCCCCCTCGCGCGATCCGGGCGAGGACGGCCTGGTGCGCGTGGAGGTGCTCGCGCTCGGCCCGCGCGAGATCGGGGGCCTCGCGATCGACGAGCTCAGGGTCGAGCTCTTCGAGACGAAGACGCCGCCGCACCGAGTCGTCGTCTCGACGGATGCCCCGGGGGACGCGTGCCCGGCGTCGTGGGAGGCGGTCGTGGACCCCCTCGTGGACGTCGCGACGATGCGGGGAGAGCACTGCCCCGCGGACGGCGGCGCGCTCGCGGTGACCGCCGCGCTCATGTGCTGACGAGAGACCCCGATGAGGCGAGGCGTCGCGGGGGGTTTCACTCGTAGCGGCGCTAGGCGCCATCTGAATAGACTCTAGCTCTAGACTCCCTCCTCTCCCTCCTTCTCACCCCCCCGCGCGTTCGAACGCGGCGTACGCCGCTCTCGTCGC
>Ga0181565_10004214_pt1 | contig 10994 bp, 10 predicted proteins | sample 101ome_16_FD_129661 | JGI IMG/M metagenome (GOLD analysis project Ga0181565, IMG submission 129661) | Coastal salt marsh microbial communities from the Groves Creek Marsh, Skidaway Island, Georgia - 101401AT metaG (megahit assembly) | ecosystem: Environmental > Aquatic > Marine > Intertidal...
ATAAGTAAACCATTTCCCAACATAAAATTATTGAGCCAGCGAAATTGTTTTTTCAGTTTATTGACGTGAGGGTGATTTCCACTTTTATGAAAAGAATATCGATACCCTCGCTTAACAAATTCAGAAATAATAAAATCCCGATCTGTTTTTTTCCAGATTTCCTGTAGTAAAATAATGTCTGGTTTGAGTTGATATATTTCACTTGCTAATGAATAAATGCGAGCAAAGTAATCTTTTGCAATACTAAAGGGGCCAATTTTTAGGCCCCAGGCATTGTAGGTTAATACTTTTAGACTATCTGTTAAATTCTCCAATTATGTTTACCATCCTTCTAATTGGTTCCGCTGCACCCCAAAGAAGTTGATCACCAACGGTAAAAGCATTCAGATACTGCTCACCCATTCTCATTTTTCTCAGTCGTCCAACAGGTATTTCAAGTGTACCACTGACTTTAGCCGGAGTGAGGTTGCGTAACGTTTTTTCCTTATCGTTTTCCACTACTTTAACCCATTGATTGGCTTCAGAAATCATTTGTTCAATTTCATCAATAGGAATATTTTGGTTAAGCTTTATGGTTAGAGCTTGGCTATGACTTCTCATCGCCCCTATCCTAACACAAGTGCCATCAACTGGTATTTGAGTTGATGTATTAAGAATTTTATTGGTTTCGGTCATGCCTTTCCATTCTTCTTTACTCATCCCATGCTCTACTTGAACATCAATCCAAGGCAATAGATTGCCCGCGAGAGGGAAACCAAAGTTTTCTTTTGGAAAATGTGGGTGAGAAAAACTCTCTGAAATACGTGCATCAATTTCAAGGATGCTCTTTCCTGTCGATATTAAATTTTCTCCAGCTTCTCCAATAAATTTCATTTGTTGAATAAGCTCCATCATGTTTTTAGCACCAGCGCCACTTGCTGCTTGATAGGTCATCGAGGAGATCCATTCGACACAATCATTTTTAAATAGTCCATTAAGGCTCATGAGCATAAGAGAAACAGTGCAGTTCCCTCCGACAAACGTTTTAACTCCATTTACAAGTGAGTCTTTAAGAATATTGTCGTTTACAGGATCGAGGCAAATGGCAGCTTCTTTTTCCAGTCTTAAAAGGCTTGCAGCATCAACCCAATAGCCATTCCAACGATCATTTTTTAACCTTGGATAAACTTGTTTTGTATAATCACTACCTTGGCAAGTTAAAATGACATCATAATTTTTGAGTTCATTTATCTCATAAGCGTCTTTCAATGTGTCAAACTGAACACTATTAACTAATGGACCTGCTTGACCAGTTTGTGAGGTGGAAAACAAGTCAAGTTGGTAATTCTGATGATCCCCTTCTTTGATGATTCGCTCTAAGAGAACGCTACCAACCATTCCTCTCCAACCGACAAATGCAACTTTCATATTTCTTCCTTGATATGTATTTTTTACAAAGATTAATTTTTTTTATGATCGCTGCCAAGATAAAAAATATAATCATTTCAGGAATCTGCGAATTACATAGTATTTACTTTTACTTTTGATTTTAACGGTTTACCATAGCTCAGTTACAAAAATGAGGAATTTCTTATGCATCAAATTAAGGTTTCTAAATTCGGTGGAAGCAGCATGGCCGATGCTATTGCAATGGCACGTTCGGCATCTGTTGTTAAAACTCATCTCTCACAATTTACTGTTGTGAGCGCGACATATGGAACGACCAATCAATTAGAGGACCTAATGAAATCTGCACAAGCGGAGACTTTTGATGCCTGTCACAGCATTATTAATCAAATCAAGGATAAGCACCTTGCCATTTGCGAAGACCTTAAAGCTGACGAACTTATATTTACAGCAGTGAATAAACTAATTTCGGAACTCGAAACACTATCAAAAGGTATTTTCTTTCTTAAGGAGTTAACTCCAAAAGCAAAGGATCGAATATATTCAATTGGTGAAAGGCTTTCAAGTACGATTTTTTCCACATGTTTACAGCAAGTTCTAGGCCAAGATTATTTAGTTGAATATATCGACGCCCGAGATTTTTTAGTAACAGACTCCCAGTTTAATAAAGCAAAACCAATTACAGATGAAATAAAAAACCGTTGTAAGATTCTAAAAGAAAAACTTAATGAAAACCCAAGACTTTTTTATGTTACCCAAGGCTTCATTGGGAAAACAATTGAAGGAGAAACCACCACTCTTGGCCGTGGCGGAAGTGATTACAGCGCAAGTATTTTTGGCGAGGCAATTGATGCAAGCGAAATACAGATATGGACTGACGTTGCAGGAATCGCAACGACCGACCCTAGGATTTGCAAAGATGCACAAATAATTCATGAAATATCATTTAAAGAAGCTGCCGAAATGGCCATATTTGGCGCTAAGATCTTACATCCGACTACTCTTGTTCCGGCCAGAAGAAGCTCAATTCCTGTTTTCGTCGGGTCAAGTTATGAACCAGATGCTCCTGGAACTTGGATAAAAGAAAAATGCGAAAACAAACCCCTCGTTAGAGGTATAACTAAAAAAGATAATCAATCCCTCATTACAATAAGTAACCCATTAATGGCGCAGGCTCACGGCTGGTTGGCCATGATTTTTAAAGTTTTTGAAACCTATGATATTTCAGTAGACGCTATTACAACTTCCGAAATTTCAGTAGCAATGACTGTAGATCAAAATGAAACGAAAAATGAACATTTCCTAAAAGATATAAGTGGACTCGGAAAAATTAAAATTGAAGAGGATTACTCACTTGTCTCGATTATTGGAAATAAAATAAACACAACATCTGGTATTGCAAATAAAATTTTTCAAGGTCTCGGAAACACCAACGTACGAATGATTTGCCAAGGCGCAAGTGTCCATAACTTCTGTGTTCTTGTCGAGCAAGGCTCGGGGGACAAGGCCGTTCAAGAACTTCATAAAACTTTTATCAACAAGTAATAGGATTCATGATGAAAATTGCTCTCATTGGTAAAGGGAAAACTGGCGGTGAAATTATAAACTTATACCCGAATGAGTTATTGGCCGTGTTTGATTCCAAAAATAATGTGAGTGTTGAAAAACTGCGCTCTTGTGATGTTGCTGTTGCCTTTGTGTCAGGTGATGTTTTAGAAAAAATTCTCCCTACTTTAATCGAAGCTAAAATTCCATTAGTTAGCGGTGCAACAGGTTTCACTTGGAGTGAAGAAACAGTTAAAACCTTAAAAGAAAATAACCTACGCTGGATTTCAGGATCGAACTTTTCTTTGGGGATGAGAATCGTTCATCAAATGATTCAAAAACTGAACCTAGCAAAAAAACTATTTGATGAATATGAATTTGATATACATGAAATTCACCACACTAAAAAATTGGATGCCCCAAGTGGAACGGCAATATCATGGAATGACTGGGTTGGAAAAAGCGCTCAAATTACGCACGAACGAATTGGAGATGTCATTGGAGATCACACGATCACTTTAACTACACCAGTAGAGAAAATTAGCCTTAGGCATGAGGCCCTAGATCGCAAAATTTTTGCAAAAGGTGCACTTTGGGCCGCTAAATACATCATAGAAAACAAGACAGACCTAGCACCAGGGCTTCATTTATTCGAAGAAATTACAAATAAAATTATAAATATTGAGGAGTAAAAAATGGATTATTCTACACCAAAACTATGGACAGCTTTAATTACACCAATGAATACTGATGGCACAGTAGACTATGAAACTTTAAAGAAATTAGTCAAAGAACAAGAAGCAGCCAAAAATGGTATTCTTGTTTTAGGTAGTACTGGCGAGGCTCTCAATCTATCAAATGACGAAAAGAAAACAATTTATGAATTTGTTAAAAACTTAGAACCAACAGTGCCCTTAATGGCCGGTGTAGGTGGTATTAATTTAGAGGAGACGAAAAAGGATTTAGCCTATCTTGAAGCACTCAATTATGACTGCTACCTAATGGTTACACCATTATATGCGAAACCAGGTGTACAAGGCCAAATACAATGGTTCACTGAGCTGATGAATGCTGTGACAAAGCCAGTAATGCTTTACAATGTTCCGGGAAGAACAGGAACAAGTCTACAAAGAGAGGCCTTGCGTGAACTTAAGCAGCATCCGAATTTTTGGTCTATTAAAGAAGCAAGTGGTTCTACTGAGGAATTTTCAGCTTACGTTCAAGCGGTTGACCCAGCACCTGTATTTAGTGGTGACGACGGTATGCTACCAGAGTACGCTAAAATCGGAGCAAAAGGCTTAGTTTCGGTTGCAAGTAACGCATGGCCTTGTCAAACAAACAGTTATGTGAATAAAACTCTACAAGGAAATCTAGATAATCCTCATGATTGGAAAACATGGTCAGACACACTTTTTATTGCCTCTAATCCAATTCCGGTAAAACGACTAATGTTTGAAAATGGAACCCTTTCATCTCCTATCTGTCGCGCACCATTGACTCACGAAGAAATAGCAGATGCAACTCTATTAAACCAAACAAACTTAACTGTAACTAACTGGGATAGATAATGGACTGGCAAACAATATTAGAGAATTTGGAAACAGGAAAAATACGAGCGGCCAATAAGATTGATGGTTCTTGGCAGGCAAATGTAGAGGTTAAAAAGGGAATCCTTGAAGCATTTAAGGCCGGAGAACTCGTTCAATTAGGTGATTTCGTCGATAAACATAATATCCCTGCAAGAAGATTTACACCAGAAGACAAAGTAAGAATAGTACCAGGTGGCTCTTCCGTGAGAAAAGGCGCCTATGTCGCAGAGGGTGTTATTATTATGCCTCCTGCTTATGTTAACATCGGAGCCTACATTGACAGTGGAACGATGGTTGATAGCCACGCACTAGTTGGAAGCTGTGCTCAAATTGGAAAAAATGTTCACCTTAGCGCAGGGGTACAAATAGGAGGAGTGCTCGAGCCTGTTGGACTGGCGCCTGTTATTATAGAGGATAATGCGTTTATTGGTGCCGGATCAGTAATTGTTGAAGGGATACAAGTAGGAAAAAATGCAGTTATTGCACCAGGAGTTATCTTATCAAAAGGTGTACCTGTGTTTGATTGTGTAAACGAAAGAATTCTTGACCGTGGAGAAGCGATCCCAGAAGGAGCCGTTGTTGTCCCTGGAGCTAGACAGGTCAATGACAAACTAAAATGGGCGAAGGATTCTGGACTACAAATGAACTGTGCACTTATCATCAAATACCGTGACGACAAAAGTGACCAATCATTAGAACTTGAAAGTTTTTTAAGATAACTATTTTAAGTTGAAGTAAAAATCATGAGTAAATTACTTGATTCTCCTTATGGCGAAAGCATTTTAAAAACGACGACAAAGCAAGATTCACCATTTTATTTTTATGATTTAGATAAATTAGAAGCTCATCTTAACGAGATGAGCGCTAATTTACATCCAGACTTAAAACTTTGGTATGCCTGTAAAGCAAACCCAATGTCTGCGATACTCAAGGTTTTTAGAAACCTAGGCTTCGGAATTGATGTTGCCTCACAAGGAGAACTTGACCAGGCATTAAGAAGTGGAGTCAAGCCAAGTGGGATTCTATCTACTGGGCCGGCAAAATCGCACCGCTACCTTGAAAGCTTAATAGATCATGACGTTCGTGTCATTGTAGCTGAAAGTATTAATCAATTAGCTGACCTAGATTTAGTCAGCCAAAAATTTGAAACAAAACCAAATGTTTTACTTCGAGTTCAACTTGATTGGCACGAAGGAACAAGCGTCCTAGGTGGCGGCCAAATAACCCCTTTTGGAATAGGTATTAATGATTGGAAAAAATGTGATCTCTCCCAATTTAATCACATAAACATCATAGGGCTTCATGCATTTCAATGGGGCAACATCCTAAACCTCAATGAATTAAAAAATATATGGTCGGATACAACTGAACGGTTAATCAATTTCGCAAATGACAGCGAGATTAATCTAGAAGTCTTAGACCTAGGGGGCGGCATCGGTATCCCCTACCAAGATGAACAACAGAAAATCGAATTCTCACAAATCCATCAATTGCTAATGGAAATAAAAGAAAAGTTTAATTTAAAAAAAATATGGATGGAGCTTGGTAGATACGCTGTTGGAGAATGTGGCTTCTATCTAGCGAAAGTTGTCGACGTAAAGGATGTTAGAGGTCAAAAACTTATCGTTCTCAATGGCGGTATCAATCATATTGCGAGACCTGCTCTAACAAAACAAGCTTTTCCCTGTGACCTACTAAGAAAATCAACCGCAGGACATTCCCAATACCAAGTACATGGGCCACTGTGCACTGCCCTCGACTACTTAGGGACATTTGACTTACCAAGCGACATTAAAATTAATGATTGGTTAGTTTTCTCTCAGGCCGGTGCCTATGGTTTTACTGAGGCAATGCCATTTTTTCTATGCCATGATCTGCCATCTGAGAGCATTTACTATCGTGGGGATTTTATGGCGCCAAGACCCCCAAAAACATCAGCAGATTGGATGATCTAGATGGAAAATAAATTTAGTAATAAAATTATCCCCATAAAAAAAATGGCCGATGGATCTGCACTATCAATAAACGTGATTGAGGTAACGGGAGCATTGCCTGGCCCATGCACTTATATCCAATCCTCTGTACATGGAGCCGAGATACAAGGTAATTTGGTCATTTATCATCTAATTGATATGTTAAATAAAACGCCAGTTAATGGAAAAATTATCTTGGTGCCGAATGCAAATCCATACGCCACGATTCAAAAATCTGGCCCATACACCCAGGGAAGATTTAATCCGGTGACCGGAAACAATTATAATAGAAATTATACCGATATTTTTTCACTTCCCGAAAACCAGATAAAGCTTACTAATTTTGTCAGCACTAATCCAGATGATCAGCAGCTGCCTCAATTGTTTAAAAAGTTTATCTCATCAACAATCGATTCTATAATCGAAAAAAAGAAACCTTATGGTTTAAGTGACGATTTCTTTCTTAATATTACCCTTCAAAAAATTGCCAGCGAAGCTGATATCTGTTTGGACTTACACACAGGGCCTGTTGCTTGTGAATATTTATATTCCCACACTAACCAAAAAGAAGAGGTAATTGCTGACTTTCCTTTTGAGTTCATTTTAGACATACCAGAGGCCTTTGCAGGCGCAATGGATGAGGCTTTTTTCATTAATTATACCCATATTAATAAATTACTCTCTTCTTCTAACCGCCAACTTTTAAAATGTTCTAGCTACACAGTAGAGCTTGGTAGCGAAGAAAAGATAAACACAAAAATTGCTCAAGAATTTGTCCAAAAGATTACCAGTTTTTTAAGTAAGAAAAACCACTTTGCAGAAAAAAATGAATGCACCTACAAAATAAAAAAAGAAAAGAAGTATATTTCTCTTCAAAATTTTAAAACATATAACGCCCCTACAGGCGGGCATGTGGAATATTTCGTTACACCAGGAACACATGTACAAAAGGACGAATTACTCGCCATTATCTACACTCCGTCAAATGATAAGAATGGCTTTCAAAAAATTCATATCAAAGCGCTTCACGACTGCTGGGTGATCAATTACCAAAACAGCTCAACAGTTCATGAAGGGATGGAACTTTTTCAAGTTGGAGAAGACGCTGAACTTTATTTAAGTAACTAGACACTGCACAAAAGAATATTTAAACTTAAGTTTTTTAATTACCTATTATAAAAGGCTTTCACTTGACCAGTTTAAATAACAGAAAGTTTATCCCATTTTTTTTTACAATGGGGCTAGGTGCTTTTAACGACAATTTATTTAAGAGTGCGATTGCAATATTTATCACCTACAACCTACCAAAAGAGAGCGCTAATTTTTTAGTTCAACTATCAGCAGGATTATTCATCCTGCCGTTTTTTCTTATTTCAGGTATCTCAGGTCAGATATGCGATAAATATGAAAAATCGAGGCTGATGAAGTTAATAAAAGCATTAGAAATAATTATCATGGCTTTTGGTGCGTTAGCATTCTTAACAAAAAATATAAATATGTTACTTTTCACCTTATTTTTAATGGGGGCACAATCAACTCTTTTCGGGCCAATTAAGTATAGTATTTTACCACAACACTTAAATGGAAAATTACTCTTAAGAGGGAATGCCTACACAAGTATGGGAACCTTTATATTTATTCTCCTTGGAACAATCCTTGGCGGTTTTTTAGTATCAAAAAATATTGTATTAGAACTCAATTACATCCCTATTGCATCTGCTGTCATTTTTTTTGCTGTCATGGGTTTCCTGTTTAGTAATTTTATCCCCACAGCGCTCCCTGCAAATCCTGAACAGGTCATTGGGGTAAATTTTATTAAAGAAACTTTACAGACAGTTAAACTTGCCAACCTCAATAAAAAAACCAAAGAATCTATCTATGGGATCAGTTGGTTTTGGTTTTTTGGTTTTTTTTTCATGGCCAGTCTTCCTATCTTTTGTCGAGATATTATTAATGGAAACGAAATAATAGCGACCATTTACCTCGCTATAATTTCTATCGGAATGGGCTTAGGATCTATTCTTGGTGAAAAATTAACAAAAGGAAACTTAAGGCCTGGAATCGTCGGCCTATCAGGACTCCTCCTAACAATTTTTGCATTATTATTTTCTTCGATAAACCAAATACCTGCTACTGCCCCACTCACTTTCTATGATCTAATACAAAGTTTTAGTTACTTGAGTTCAAATATTTATTTACTGTTTGTCGGTCTTTTTGGTGGGTTATTAATTGTTCCGTTATATACACAGCTACAATTATCAACACCTGATGCAGATCGATCTAAATTCATTGCTTGCAATAACATTTTGAACGCTTTTTTTATGGTGCTCGCAGCTGTTTTCTCCATGCTGTTATTTAAATTTAAAATGCAAATTAACCATATATTTATTGTTGTTGCTTGCCTTAATGGGCTCTATTTTGCTGCCTATATCTACCGTAACCCAAGAGATTTTTATCTCACATTTTTTGATCTAATCATTCGATTACTGTATCGGGTAGAAGTCAGAGGTGTAGAAAACATACAAGATAATGGGCCTGTAATAATTGCGGCCAATCATGTATCATTTATTGACCCATTGCTATTAACTGTCGCGGTCAACCGACCACCAATTTTTATCATGGATCAATCATATTTTGATCTAAAGCTTCTTCAATGGTTTTACACATCATCTCAATCAATTCCAATTACTCCCAAAAAAATCTCCCCTGATGGATTAAAACGGGCCATGCTTGAAATAGAACGCCAGTTAAAAAATGGAGAAATGGTTGCCATATTTCCAGAAGGTTTTATTACAAGAAATGGAGAAATTATCGAATTTAAAGATGGTATTTCGCGTTTAGGAAAAGCAGTGCCCGAATTAAATTTATACCCTGTGGCAATTAGTGGAATGTGGGGAAGCTGGTTTTCACGTTTTAAAAATGGCCGAGCAATGAATGGACTGCCTAAAAGGAGAAACTTTCGAACAAAAATTACTGTTTCTGTTGGAAAAGCCATATCTGGGCCAGACATTACGCCATCAAATGTGCGAGACATTGTAGAGAATTTAAGAGGACCAAATCTGTGAAATATATCATCAGTATTTTATTTATAATAAGTGCCACCAAAATAAACGCAAATGAACTAAAAACTAAATGTATTGCTCACCGCGGCAATAACAAATACTACCTAGAAAACTCAATTGCTTCAATACGGTCTGCTGCAGAGCTCGAGTCAGATGGAATAGAAATAGATATTCGCCACACAAAAGATGGTCAGGCAATACTGATGCATGACTCAACATTAAAAAGAGTTGCAAAAAATAGGCAAGGTCGAACCTGCCCGCTAGATGAAAAAATAAAAGACCTATCAATTATTGATATTAGATCAAATTGCCAATTAAAAAATGGAGAAAACATCCCCTTATTAATCGAAGCTCTTGAGGCAGTCAGCTTGGAAAATATTGACTGGTTTATTGAACTTAAAGACTACCCGACAGAAAATACGGCGCAAATCATAAAGTCCTACATACCAAAGTATCAAAACAAGAAAGTCATCAGCTTTAAGAGAAAGACACTTCGAAAGTTTAGGAAGCTGGCAAAAAAGATAGGGGCAGAAAATCAATTTGAGCTTTTTAAACTTTATCGCTTCTATCTTTTTCACCAAAAAGAATTCCATGCAGACGTACACTTCAGCTCCTTTAATATAAAGAAACTGTTAAAAAAGAAGACAAAAATACAAAAAGCTGTTTGGACAGTAGATGGTAGCAAAAAACTCGAAGAGGCATTTAAATCTAAAGTAGAGTACATTACCACAAATGATCCTGAACTATGCTTATTTTTAAAAGCGAGAATGATTAAACAACTTCGCTTGAATCAAAACCTCTCCTCCATTTAACACAGGTAAATCGACCTTGAAAATATCACCATTGGGATATTGAAAAACACCAACAACTTCACTGGTCAATTTTTTTATAGGAACTTTGATTCTATTTTTTGGCAGCTTGTATACCCCTAAAACGGAGCCTCGATAGATCGTACGCCCATTAAGGGAATCAATAAGAGACAATTTAATACCCTCCATTTTAGATACATCAATATTATCAGAAACGATAACATCGACAGAACTTCTAAGATCTAAAATGTTTGGCAATTCTTTCATGACCTTGTCATAGGATAAAATAATTTTTCTCTCTGTGAAATTATTAATCTGATTTTCCTTTCCAGGTCCCTCTGGTGCTTTGATACATCCAGATAAATGGTATATTAAGGCGATTAAAAGAAAAATATAATTTAATTGCATTGTTGAACTGCTCCATCATCTTCAATAGGCCCATGTAAACTATTTGCTCGTCTTGGCTTTCCAAAAAAATCTTTTCTAATGTGGTAATTTTTAGGATACCTAGCAATATTTTCACCAGGAAGGTAATTTCCGATGTTTAGATATTCTTCACCCATCCAGGATTTTTTAATAAGATATTGGCCTCCATCTCCAATATCAAATGGTTTTTTTAAGTAGGTAAAG
>Ga0181565_10004239_pt1 | contig 10963 bp, 10 predicted proteins | sample 101ome_16_FD_129661 | JGI IMG/M metagenome (GOLD analysis project Ga0181565, IMG submission 129661) | Coastal salt marsh microbial communities from the Groves Creek Marsh, Skidaway Island, Georgia - 101401AT metaG (megahit assembly) | ecosystem: Environmental > Aquatic > Marine > Intertidal...
CTATCATTGCCGCTGGCCGCTAACACCATGCCCTCAGAAACACCAAAACGCATCTTGCGTGAGGCCAGATTCGCCACCATGACGACTAATTTGTTTTCCAAATCTTCAGGGTTATAGGCACTTTTGATTCCAGCAAAGACATTTTTTTGTATACCGCCAGTAGATTCACCAAGATCTAAAGTCAATTGCAATAATTTATCAGCACCTTCTACATGTTCAGCTTTAACGATGCGCGCTACTCGCAGGTCGAGCTTGGCAAAATCCTCAAATTTAATTTCTGAATCGATAGGGTCTGTAGCTTGAGCTTGTATGGCGACGGTTTCTGTTTTACTTTCTTCCACAATATTATCTAGTGCTTCTTGTTCGATACGTGTGATGAGTGGTTTGAATTTGTTAATACTGTGGCCCTCTGCCAAAGGCTCACCACTGGCTAAATCTTGCCAACATAGTTCAGTGTTTAAAAAGCTCTCAGATTTCGAAGCTAATTCTGGCATAACGGGTTTTAAATAGCCGATTAATAGACGATACATGTTAATGCCAAAACTACAGACCTCATGAACTTGTTTTTGATTATCTGGATCTTTGATTTTTTCCCAAGGCTTATACTGATCAATAATCTGATTGGTGCTATCAGCAATGGTCATAATAGTGCGAATAGTTTCTGAATATTTGCGTTGCTCGTAAAGTGATCTTATTGCAACGTTCTGCTCACTAGCACTACGAAATAGTTTTGCCCCCTCTGGAACGAAGTTTGAGGTTAACTGTGCATCAAATTTTTTCACAATAAAGCCTGCACATCGACTAGCGATGTTGACTAATTTACCTACTACATCACTGTTAACACGTTGTTGAAAATCTTCTAAGCTTAAATCAATATCATTTACCCCAGGTCCTAATTTAGCTGCAAAGTAATAACGTAAGTACTCTGGATGTAGATGATTTAAGTAAGTGCGTGCTTTGATAAAAGTACCACGTGACTTAGACATTTTTTGTCCGTTCACTGTTAGAAAGCCATGACAGAAAACACTGGTAGGTTTTCGCCAGTCAGCTCCTATCAACGTCGCGGGCCAAAATAGGGTGTGGAAGTAGGCGATATCTTTACCAATAAAATGGTATAACTCGGCATCACTATCGGGTTTCCAAAAGGAATTAAAATCTTCGCCTGTGCTATCACAATAATTTTTAAAGCTTGCCATATAGCCAATTGGTGCATCTAGCCAGACATAAAAGTATTTATCTTCTGCGCCGGGTATCTCAAAGCCAAAATAAGGAGCGTCACGAGAAATATCCCAATCTTGTAGACCATCTTCAAACCATTCTGAAATTTTATTTGCAATCTCGGGCTGTAATCCATCAGAGCTGGTCCAATCTTTTAAGGCTTGTTCCATAGAGCTCAATTTAAAAAAGTAGTGCAGATTATCTTTTTCGATCGGAGTAGCACCACTCAGCGCAGAACGTGGGTTGATTAAGTCCGATGGTGTGTAAGTAGCACCGCAGACTTCACAGTTATCACCATATTGATCTTCTGCCTTACATTTTGGACAGGTACCGCGAACAAATCGATCAGGTAGGAATACATTTTGTTCGGGGTCATATAAATCAGTAACAGTTTTGGTGCTGATGTACCCTTTCTCCTGCAGAGTTTTAAAGATCTCGGTGGAAAAGCGCTTATTTTCCTCGGAGTGTGTGCTGTGATAATTATCAAAGCCGATTAAGAAATCACTGAAATCTTGCTCATGTTCTTGCTGTGTTTGAGCGATTAATTGCTCGGGAGTAATGCCTTCTTGCTGAGCGCGAATCATGATGGGGGTGCCATGAGCATCATCTGCGCAGACGTAAATACATCGATGACCGCACATTTTCTGGAAACGCACCCAGATATCGGTCTGGATGTATTCCACAAGGTGGCCAAGATGGATAGAACCATTCGCATATGGAAGGGCGCTAGTGACTAAAATTCTTCGTTGATTCACAGGCTTATAGCATATTATATTTGAGAGACGTACCTTATCAGCTAACACTCTGGACGATAAGAGTAAATTTAGGCTCTGTACATAAGAAATGTCTCACTATCTCAATTAGGAGCTAGGAATTATGGTCATCTAATGGTTAACTGCTCCCGAATATTATTCAGTTATGCAAAAGGATAACAGCTAATGGCAAGTGTTGATACACAGCAGATAGAAGACGTCCTAAAGACGCTTGAAGATGAAAATGTGGGCAAAAACTATGTTTCAAGTAAGGCCGTCAAAGATATTAAAATTAATGGTGATAAAGTCGCTATCCAAATTGAACTTGGATATCCCGCCAAGAGTATCGCAGATCAAATTGCTCAAACGATCAGCGTGGAAGTTGGCAAACTGGAGGGTGTATCCAATGTTGATGTCTCCGTTGGGTGGAAAATTCTTGCGCACTCTGTGCAAAAAAGTCTTAAACCAATGGAAAACATTAAAAATGTTATCGCAGTCGCCTCAGGCAAAGGTGGTGTGGGCAAATCTACCACTGCTGTCAATTTAGCTCTGGCATTGTCTGCCGAGGGTGCTAAGGTGGGTATTCTCGATGCAGATATCTACGGCCCGAGTCAGCCACGTATGTTGGGTATTTCTGGTCAGCCAGAATCCACTGATGGCAAGAGCTTGGAGCCGATGCAAGGCCATGGCATACAAGCCATGTCTATTGGCTTTTTAATCGATGAAGAAACACCAATGATTTGGCGTGGTCCAATGGTAACGCAGGCCTTGGAACAACTATTGAATGACACACGCTGGCGTGATTTAGATTATTTGATCGTCGATTTGCCGCCTGGCACGGGTGATGTGCAATTAACTTTGGCACAGAAAATACCTGTGAGTGGAGCAGTGATCGTGACAACACCTCAAGACATTGCGTTATTAGACGCACGCAAAGGCCTGAAGATGTTTGAGAAGGTCGAAGTGCCTGTCTTAGGTGTGGTCGAAAATATGAGCATTCATATCTGTAGCAAATGTAATCACGAAGAGCCTATTTTTGGTAGTGGTGGTGGTGTCAAGATGGCGTCGGAATACAATGTTGATCTATTAGGTCAATTACCACTCGATATCCACATTCGTGAGCAAGCTGATGGTGGAGAGCCTACTGTTAATGCGATGCCTGATAGCCGTGTGACAGAGATCTATAAAGATATTGCTCGTAAAACAGCGGCCAAATTGGCCGCTCAGTCAAAAGACTATAGCGCTAAATTTCCTAAGATTGTTATCCAAAATACTTAGCCTTAGAATATGGCAGGCCAACGTGTTATGTTGGCCTGCTCAGTTCCGAATTACTTAACACACAACTTTAAGTTATGGCGATTAAATCAGATAACTGGATTCGGCGAATGGTCGATCAGCACGCAATGATTGAGCCGTTTGCGGCGCAACAAGTCAAGCAAGTGAATGGTGAACGCATTGTTTCTTACGGCACCTCAAGTTACGGCTATGACGTACGTTGTTCCAGACATTTCAAGATATTCACTAATATCAATTCAGCCGTGGTTGACCCGAAGAACTTTGCCTCAGATAGTTTTGTTGATTATGAAGGTGACGTTTGTATTATTCCGCCAAATTCTTTTGCACTTGCAAGTACAGTAGAATATTTTCGAATCCCTAGATCGACATTGACAGTATGTTTAGGCAAATCTACCTATGCACGTTGTGGCATTATCGTGAATGTCACTCCACTTGAGCCTGAATGGGAAGGGCATGTGACCTTAGAGTTTTCCAATACTACCCCGCTGCCAGCAAAAATTTATGCTAACGAGGGCGTTGCTCAAATGTTATTTTTTGAGTCTGATGAAATATGTGAGACTTCTTATAAAGATAGAGGCGGTAAATATCAGGGTCAAACGGGGGTAACTCTACCTAAAACCTAGTGACTTGTCTGATGGATACGAATGACTATTCGCTTCAATGCGGATCAAACTATGAGCCAGTTAGCTAAACTTAGGAAGGCAAATATTCCGACCACATCAGTGACGGTGGTGAGAATAACGCCTCCAGCCAGAGCAGGATCGATACCATATTTACGCAGCGTGATCGGAATGGCAACACCTGCAATTCCCGCACAGATGAGGTTGGCGATCATAGCCAGTGCGATGATTCCTCCTAGCTTCATATCGTGAAACCATAAAATAGCAATACCCGCGACGACCATAGCCCAGAGTAAACCATTCAAAATGCCAATTCCCAATTCACGCATTAGTAATAAGGAAGAATTGGAGTGTCCTACTTGTTTCAAGGCTAAGCCTCTGATAACCAGAGTTAAAGTTTGGCTTCCAGCGATCCCACCCATACTGGCAACAACAGGGATCAACACGGCCAGTAAGATGAGTTCTTCTAGGGTTGATTGAAATAGACTGATTACCCATGCGGCTAGGAAAGCAGTCATCATGTTGATTCCCAACCATAGTGCGCGTCGACGTGTTGATTTTGTTACAGGTGCAAATAAATCTTCATCCTCGGATAGACCTGCCATACTCATGACAGAATGCTCGCCTTCCTCGCGAATAACATCAACCACATCGTCAATCGTGATTCGCCCTAGCAGTTTATGCTGTTCATTAATCACTGGCGCCGAAACAAGATTGAGTGTCTCAAAAGTATGAGCAACATCTGTGGCAGACTCGTCAGCTAGAATAGGTTCTATATTATCTTCCATTAAGTCACGCACTTGTAAACTTGGGTCATTTGTGAGTAGGTCAGTGAGACTTAATGTTCCGATGTAATGTTGATAGCGATCAACAACAATTAAATTATCTGTGTGCGCTGGGAGATTTTTGCGTGAACGAATGTAGCGCAGCACCACATCTAGAGTAATATCTTTACGTACGGTTACCGTATCAGTATTCATGAGGCCACCCGCTGTGTCCTCATCATATGCTAGTACTGATTTGAGGCGTGTTTGGTCGCTGGTATCAAGATTATTGAGCGCAGTTTGGGTGACCTCGTCAGGAAGATCTGATAGCAAGTCAGCTAAATCATCGAGCTCAAGGCCTTCAGTGGCTGCCAATAATTGCTCAGGATCCATGATGTTAATGAGACTGTTACGAACCTCATCACCCACATGTAATAAGATTTCTCCTGATTCATCATGGTCTAACATGTTCCAAATAAAGAAACGTTTAGACTGGGGTAAAGACTCTAAAAGTAGTGCGACTTCAGCAGGGTGAAAGGCATTAAGAATATTAGCTGCACGTTTCATTTCACCTGTATTCAAGGCGTCGGTAATAACCTCAAGATTATTGCGCACAGATGAGATAGGAGTGTCTGACATTATTCTTCTTCTATAAGTTAATAAGATAAACGAATTGTTGGTTTAATTTAGTTTACCCGTTAACTATGAATTTCAAAAGAAGAATGATTAAAAAGGTTTAAAAAGTATTATTGAGTTCATCTACCAATATATGAATTTGTGCGGGGGAAGTAGTCACACTAAGAATCTTCTTAATAGGCTTCTCTAACTTGTCAATTCGACAAGTATTAATGATAGATTTAATTTCAAGCAAGGTCGCAGGATGTGCGCTAAAGTTCTTCAGTCCCATGCCCAATAACAAACGAGTATAACGAGGATCCCCAGCCATTTCTCCGCACATAGCAACAGGTATATTGGCTTTTTTTCCGGCTTTTAGTGTTAGATGTATGAGCTTGAGTACCGCAGGATGCAGTGGGTCGTATAAATAGTTAACCGACTCATCAATCCTATCGATAGCCAAAGAGTATTGAATCAAGTCATTAGTGCCAATGGAGAGAAAATCACACTGCTTCGCAAAGCGCTGCGCGAGCAGAGCTGCCGCAGGTACTTCTATCATAATGCCAATAGGGATGTCTGGATCAAAGTCAGTGCCCTCATCAAGCAACTCTTGTTTGGCCTGATCAAGGATTCTATAACTGGAAAATAATTCATCTTCACTAGTAATCATTGGAAACATGATTCTGACTGGACCATAAACCGATGCGCGCAAGATTGCCCGTAATTGGCATTTAAATAACTCGGTATCTTTTAAAGAGCGTCTTAAACCTCGCAACCCAAGTGCAGGGTTTTGAACCATAGGTCCCTTGTATTTTGGATCAAATTCTTTTTCAGCTCCTAGATCTAGGGTGCGGATAGTCACGGGTAAACCCTTGAGAGCGCGAATAACTTTTTTGTAGGCAGAAAATTGTTCTTTTTCAGAAGCCGGTTCATCACGATCAATATATAAGAATTCTGTTCTATAAAGACCCACACCCATTGCGCCGCTTGGTTTGAGCGTTTTTGTATCTTCTGTTAACTCAATATTAGCTTGTAAATTTATTGATATACCATCTCGTGTTTTGGCATCGACATCACGAAGAGTTTGAAGTTTTCTGCGCTCATCTTTCTGGACTTTACGCTTATGCTTATATTCACGAATAGTTTTTTCATCAACACCAGCTAGTATCATTCCCTCAGCACCATCAATAATGATTTGTTCATTATTTTTGAGTAGTTGGCGTGCATCTTGAACACCGACAATAGCGGGTATACCCAGACTTCTTGCAATAATAGCTGTGTGAGATAGTGGTCCACCAAGTTCGGTGATGAAACCAGCAATGCTCTGATGTTGAAGCACTACAGTGTCTGCTGGTGTTAAATCATCAGCAACAACAATCGAGCCTCGTAGTGTTTGAATTTCTTTCTCTACTTCATATTTTTGATCATAGAGCATTTTTTGAATTAGATTGATAACGTGATCAATATCATCTTGGCGTGTTTTTAAATACTCGTCTTCCATTAATTCAAATACGGCAATCAGCTTGTCGCGCTGTAATTGCAGAGCCCATTCTGCGTTACAGCGGTTTTCTTTAATTATGTCTATAGGGGCGCTAGATAGCATGGCATCGTCTAGCATTAATAAATGTGATTCGATGAACGAGGCAATATCTTTAGGGGCGCCTGCAGGGATAGAGCTCTGGATCTTTTTAAGTTGTTGGCTGGCACGCTTGATAGCAGAATTAAATCGTTGTATTTCTGATTTAATTTGAGATTGTTTAATGGTGCGCTCGTACACCTCGAGAGAATTTCGATGTAGTACATGAACACCACCTATTGCGATGCCCTTTGATACGCCTAGTCCGTTCATCATTAATGCCATGAATATTCCTCGCTTACTCGTCTTCCCCAAATTTATTCAATACTAAGGTGGTGAGTTTTTTTACTGCTGATTGAGCATCATCACCCTCCGCATAGATGATGATCTCACTACCCTTGCTAGCAGCCAACATCATGACTCCCATGATGCTCTTGCCATTAACACGTTTATTGTCTTTCTCAATCTCTATTAAGGCGCCAAATTCACTCGCAATACCAACAAATTTTGCAGCGGCACGCGCATGTAAGCCTAGCTTGTTACAGATAATGACTTTTTCTTGAAGCATATTTTAGTTATTAAGGTTTCCGTTCAATTACACTTGTGTGATTAATTTTTAGTTTGTGAGCAAAATACCGTCTTGGCCACCGCTAACAGCTTTTTTTAACAGTTCATCGATGGGTGCGCTAGCATAATTTAATACTCTGATTAGCATGGGTAAGTTCACGCCTGTTATGACTTTCACATTGGCATGTTGTTGAGCAAGCTGATGAGCAATATTGCTGGGAGTTGCTCCATATAAATCTGTCAAAATTAATAGATTATCCGTGGCTGTTAATGTTTCGACTAGGTGGTGTGTATCACTAATGATACGGTCAGGATCACATTCCAGACTTACTGATAAGCAGTGGCATTGAGTCGGTAATGTATTGCCAAAAGTTAAGCGTGCTGACTCTAGTAATTCTTCACCGATATTGCCATGTGTCACTAGAAGTAAATTAGTTGCCATTATTCGAATTCTCTATGCCTTACTGAGATAGGATAATCTAGGTTACTCAGCGACACAGCTAGTTTATTTATGCAGTACACCGAGCGATGATGTCCACCTGTGCATCCTATCGAGAGGGTTAAGTAACTTCTATTTTCTAATGCAAACAAATTGATCCAGCGAGTAATGAAAGTATGTATGGAATTTATCATTTCCTCAACTTCTGAGTTGCTCTCAAAAAAATCAATTACCAGCTGATCATGGCCTGATAAATTTCTGATCGAAAGATCCCAATATGGATTCGGTAGGCAGCGCACATCGAACATAAAGTCTGAGTCTGTTGGAACTCCGTATTTATAACCAAAGGATTGTAAGATTATATTAAGTTTTGAGGATGTCTTCTTAACTATTAGTTGATTGACCAGTGAGCGAAGCTGGCGCACGTTTTTTTTGCTTGTATCAATAGTTAAATCAGCATTTTCCGATAAATTAGCAAGTAGCTTTTTTTCTAATGTGATCGCCTCAATCAGAGGCGTGTTTTTATTGGTGAGTGGATGTTTACGTCGTGTTTCACTGAAACGTTTTATCAGGATATTCATTTCAGCACTTAGGAATATTATTTCAATGGCGGCATTATTTTCTTTTAGTTCTAGCAGTGTGTCTGTGAAGTTTTCAAGCATAAGGCCGGCTCTAGCATCAATGCCAATAGCGATATTTTCATGATGCTCATGCTCTTGATTTAAGCATTGCTCTATAAAAGTAGCTAACAATGAAATTGGCAAGTTATCTATACAATAAAAATTTTCATCTTCTAGAGCATTTAAGGCGATAGATTTTCCAGAGCCTGATAATCCAGACATGATGATGATTCTCACGCAGAATCCTCTTCAATTGATTGTTGTTGCCGTTCGATAAAGGTGTCTGCAGCATTGATACCTTTAATTGATAATAAATGGTTTCTTACGGCAGCTTCTGCTAATACAGATAAGTTGCGTCCCGCTGCCACCGGAAGATGAATAACAGGAATATCTAATCCTAAAACGTTCTTGGTGCGAACTTGCGTGCTTAGGCGTTCTTCTGGAGTGATGTTATTCATACTAGTGAGATGAATAATTAAGCGTAAATATTTGCTTAGTTTGATGGAGCTGTCTCCATACATTTCACGAATATTTAAAACGCCTAAGCCTCTCACTTCTAAAAAGTCTCTCAGCATTTCGGGGCATGAACCAAGAATAATATTAGGTGCTATGCGCATAAATTCAGGAGCATCATCTGCCACTAGCATATGTCCTCTGGATACTAGCTCTAGTGCGAGTTCGCTCTTACCTAATCCACTCTCGCCTGTGAGTAACACACCTAGACTGAGCAACTCCATGAAAACCCCATGAATAATGACTTTATCTGCTAATTGCTGAGATAAAAAATAGCGCAGATGTGTGATTACCTCTGTTGAAGAAAGTGGTGAGCAAAATATCGGGACTTTATTTTTATCAGCAAGAGCCTTGAGCTCATCAGGTGGAATTGAGCTATCGGAAAAAATAATGGCAACAGAGTCCTCACCAAATAATTTTTCTAACACTTTATCTCGTTCGGTTAGTCCTAGAGATTGTAAATAGCTCAGTTCTACCTTGCCGATAATTTGTGCTTGATTAGCATGAATAACGTTAAAATAACCGACTAATGTCGCTGCATCATCACTAAAGCTATGGTGTGAAAAGGGCTGATTAAGATATTCATCACCACACCAAATACTCAACTTTAATTGATTACCTAAGGAATCGAGAATAGCTTGAGGGGTGGTTTGAGTCTGCATGCTGTTAACCGTATGAAGGTGGATACTTATGCGGCATGTTGGTCAGTCGTACTAGCAAAGACTTCTAGAATTTCCTCGGCGGTTTGACAGCCATTCAAAGCCTCTCGGTGTTCAGTATTCGATAAGAACTCTGCTAATGAGGCGAGTGCCTTTAAGTGATCATCATTGGCTTCACTGGGGACCATTAACGCGCAGACGAATGACACATGCTGGTCATCTGGAGCCTCAAAATCTATTGCATGATCCAATTTGATGATTGCGCTACGAATTTGATTGAGATTGTCTATGCGACAATGAGGAATAGCAACACCATCACCAAGTGCAGTAGTGCCTAAGCGCTCTCTAGCGATTAAGCCCTCACTGACTTGAGTAGCACTTACATCGTCGAGCCCATGAGAAAGTAGCTCACCAAGACATTCAAACACTCGTTTCTTGCTACTCACATTATTTTGCAGTGAGATTCTATCTATGTGTAGATAGGCTGAAAATGAAACATTATCCATAATGGTATTTTTAGTCGGACGCAAGATTCCTGTGCGTGCCTTCAGCGTTATGATGATTCGTTATTTTCTCCTTATGTTTGACTACTTGTCTATCTAATTTATCAATTAATTGGTCTATTGCTGCATACATATCATCTGCAATGGCCGTGGCAAAAATCTTATTGCCACTGATAAGAAGAGATCCTTCTGCTTGATGTCGGTTTTTTTCGATATTAAGGACTACATGGGTGTGAATTACACGATCGAAGTGTCTTTCCAGACGCTTAAACTTGTCATTAACAAAGTCACGGAGTGGTTCTGTAATATCAAGATGTTGGCCAGTAAGTTCTATTTGCATATTGCCTCCTTTCTATTTGAAAAAGGGTGAGTCTACATCTCCTAGATGTCGTGCACCTCTTGTCGGGCGCTATAATGAACAAATAAGGTGACACCTTATTTCTTACTGTATTCCAGCTGACTGAAATGCTCAAGTAAGAATTATGCGACAAGAATTCCATCAATTCGCACTTTGCAAGGGTCTAGCGTGAGAGACCATGCAGGGTTTAGCTATGTGGCAAAGGCAAGATTCAGCCTCAGGCTCATAATTGTTTGCGTTCATTTGATGGGGGAATGTTCATGGCCTCACGGTATTTTGCTACCGTACGGCGCGCCACTTTTATCCCTTTTTCATCAAGGGTTTTAGCGATTTTACTGTCGCTTAAGGGTTTGGCTGGATTTTCTTCTTGAATCATTTTCTTCAACATGGCTCGAATAGCTGTGGCCGAACACATACCACCATCAGCAGTGCCCACGTGGCTGGAGAAAAAATATTTGAGTTC
>Ga0181565_10004242_pt1 | contig 10960 bp, 4 predicted proteins | sample 101ome_16_FD_129661 | JGI IMG/M metagenome (GOLD analysis project Ga0181565, IMG submission 129661) | Coastal salt marsh microbial communities from the Groves Creek Marsh, Skidaway Island, Georgia - 101401AT metaG (megahit assembly) | ecosystem: Environmental > Aquatic > Marine > Intertidal zone...
ACACACCAATGTAGTTGGCCTGTTCGGTGGTGAGCTCGGTTAACTTGGCGCCGATTTTTCCAAGGAGCAGGCGCGCCACTTTTTCATCGAGCTGCTTGGGCAGCACGTACACCTGGCCTACGTGGTAATCGTCTGGACGGGTGAAGAGTTCGATTTGCGCCATGGTTTGATTGGCAAATGAACTGCTCATCACAAAACTGGGGTGGCCCGTGGCACAACCCAGGTTCACCAGCCGCCCTTGGGCCAACAAAATGATGCGCTTGCCGTCCGGGAAGATCACATGGTCAACTTGTGGCTTGATTTCTTCCCATTTGCACTTGGCTTCCAAGTCGGCCACGGCGATTTCGTTATCAAAGTGGCCAATGTTGCACACAATGGCCTGATCCTTCATGCGCGCCATGTGGTCGTAGGTGATCACGTGCTTGTTGCCGGTGGCGGTCACAAAGATATCGGCTTGATCGGCCACTTCGTCCATGGTGACCACACGATACCCCTCCATCGCCGCTTGCAAAGCGCAGATCGGATCGACCTCGGTCACCCACACCTGGGCCGACAGCGCGCGCAGCGCTTGGGCCGAGCCCTTACCCACGTCACCGTAGCCGCACACCACCGCCACCTTGCCTGCAATCATGACGTCGGTGGCGCGCTTGATGCCGTCAACCAAGCTTTCGCGACAGCCGTACAGGTTGTCAAACTTGCTCTTGGTAACGCTGTCGTTGACGTTGATGGCGCGCAGCTTGAGGGTGCCCTTTTGCGCCATTTCCTTTAAGCGAAGCACACCGGTGGTGGTTTCCTCGGTTACGCCCAAAATATGCGGCAAGCGGCGGCTGTACCAGGTAGGGTCTTGCGCCAGCTGGTTGGTGATGGCCGCAAACAGCACGCGCTCTTCCTCACTGCCGGGGTTGGCCAACACGCTTGGGTCTTGCTCAGCTTGCGCACCCAAGTGCATCAACAACGTGGCGTCACCGCCATCGTCCAGAATCATGTTGGGCCCTTCGTCGGCCGTGCCTTTGGCGCCGTCGAACTCAAAAATGCGATGGGTGTAGGTCCAGTAATCGGCCAGCGACTCGCCTTTGTAGGCGAACACAGGCGTGCCTTGTGCCGCCAACGCCGCGGCGGCGTGGTCTTGCGTTGAAAAGATGTTGCACGAGGCCCAACGCACCTGGGCGCCCAACGCCTGCAGGGTTTCAACCAGCACCGCGGTTTGAATCGTCATGTGCAGGCTGCCCGTGATGCGCGCACCTTTAAGCGGTTGGCTGGCGGCAAATTCTTCGCGAATTGCCATCAGGCCGGGCATTTCGGTTTCGGCAACGGCGATTTCTCGTCGCCCCCAATCGGCCAATGACATATCGGCAACAACGTACTGTGGGGTGGTTTCAGGCTGGCGTAGGGCGCTCATGGTTGACTCCTTGGCATAGGTTGACGTGGCCCCCACACCGACGGATGTCTCACCGCGCCATGTGCTGGGGGTGAGCGCCGTTACCATTTCCGAGCCTTACCCCACCAATGAATGGGGCTGCAGCGCTCCTCGGATAGACTGCTATTTTATCCCACGGATTCGGTTCCCTTATGACAACAAGGGTCAACGCCAACGGGCGTGGCTTGGTGGTAATTTTTTTATCCAGCTTTTTGGCTCTGAGTGGGGCCTTTATGCTTTTACCACTCAATATTTTGCGTCTCACCCAGTCGCCCGACGCGCCGTTGCTGGCGGGGCTGTTTGGCGCCACGTCGTGGCTGGGCATTTTTGCGCTCACGCCCTGGGTGTCGTGGCTGACGCACCGGTGGGGGCGCCGCGCGGCCATGCAAGTGGCGGGCTGGGTACCGGTGGCGTCGGTGTTGATTTTTGTGCTGGTAAACGATGTGGCTTGGTGGTTTGTGGCCCAGTTAGCCGCCGGCATGGCGGTGGGTATGCGCTGGGTGCTAAGCGAAGCTTTGGTGGCCGAACTCGCCGGCCCGCAAAGCCGAGGGCGTATGGTGGGCTTGTTTGAAACCGTGGTCGGTTTAACGTTCTTTTTAGGTCCTTGGCTGGTGGCCGAGCTGGGTACAGACGCGCGGGCTACGTGGTACGTGGCCTTGGTGTTTATTGCACTGGGCGCTGTGGCCAACCATGCGCTTCCCGCACTGCCTTGGCCGCGGGTGTCGCAACCGGTGGCAACTGGCGTCAAGGGCGTTTGGCAGGCCTTAAGTGCCCACCCGATCGTGATGCTGGTGGGGGTGGTGGCGGGTTTTTTTGAGGTGGGGTTGAGCGCGCTGCTACCGGTGCTGGGTTTGTCGCTTGGGTTTAACAACGCCCAGTCGGCGCTGCTGATTGCCGCCAGCGGCCTGGGCAGTGCAGCTCTGATGTGGCCCACGGGCTGGCTGGCCGACCGTCTGGGGCGGCACCACGACCACCCCCATCGCGCGCGTTGGGGTTTGTTGCGCGCGTGTGCCACGCTGATTTTGCTTGCCACCTTAACCATGCCATGGCTGGACGCCCAGCCCCATCTGGCGTGGCCATTGGCGCTGATTTGGGGCGGCGCCGGGGGCGTGCTGTACACGGTGGTGATGATTGAAATTGGCTTTCGCCACCAAGGCGTGGCGTTGGTGAACAGCACCGTGGTGCTGGTGATGGCTTACACCTTGGGCGGCATGTTGGCGCCCTCGCTGGGCGCCGCGGCCATGCAATGGGTGACCCCATGGGGTCTTACCACGCTGTTGGTGGTGGTGGCGGGCGTGGGCTGCGTGGCGCTTTGGAGCCGTCCGGCGCCGCCTTAAGCGCGCTGCAACACCGCCCGCAGCGCCATGCCGGTGGCGCCGCCAAGTTCCGCGATGTGCTCGGGGGTGCCTTGACCCACGAGCCGCCCGCCTTGGTCCCCACCCTCAGGGCCCAGGTCGAGCACCCAATCGGCCTCGGCGATGACATCCAGGTCGTGCTCGATCACCACCACGCTGTGTCCGGCCTCAACCAATCGATGCAACACGTGCACAAGTTTTTCAACATCGGCCATGTGCAACCCCACGGTGGGTTCGTCCAACACGTAGAGCGTGTGCGGCGCCTTTTGGCCGCGTCGCGTCACGTCGTCGCGCACCTTGGACAACTCGGTCACCAGTTTGATACGCTGCGCCTCCCCGCCCGATAAGGTGGGCGAGGGCTGCCCCAACGTGAGGTAGCCCAAACCCACGTCTTGCAACAACTGCAACGGGTGTGCAATGGCCGGCACACTGGCAAAAAATTCCACCGCCTGGTCAACTTCCATGCGCAGCACGTCGCCAATCGATTGCCCACGCCAACGCACCGCCAATGTTTGGGCGTTGAATCGGGCACCGTGGCACCCCTCACACGGCACCTTTACATCCGGCAGAAAGCTCATCTCCACCGTGCGCATGCCTTGCCCTTCACAAATCGGGCAACGGCCGGCGCCGGTGTTAAACGAAAACCGCGCGGCGCTGTAACCACGGGCTCGGGCCTCCAAGGTGTTGGCAAACTGTTTGCGTATAGCGTCCCAAAAACCCACGTACGTGGCCGGGCAAGAGCGTGGCGTTTTGCCAATCGGTGTTTGGTCTACTTCCAACACCCGGTCAACGCTTTGGGTGCCGTCCAACGCCACGCAGCCAAACGGCTTGTAACTGGCTTTGCCCCGGCTGCCACGTGCCTTCACCGCGGCCTCGGCGTTGGCCAACAGCACGTCGCGCGCCAGCGTCGACTTGCCGCTGCCCGAGACCCCGGTAATCGCCACCAGCCGGTGCAGCGGCACGCGCGCGCGCACCTGTTGCAAATTGTGCAGCCGCGCGCCGGTGATCACCAAGGCGGCGGTGTCTTTGGCCACCACACGCCGAGCCTGACTGGGGTGCACCATGGCGTGGCGCAAATAACGGCCCGTTAGAGACTGGGCATGCGCCTGAATATCGGCCACGCTGCCTTGCGCCACCAATTCGCCGCCACGCGTACCGGCGCCGGGGCCGATTTCAATCACATGGTCCGCTTGACGAATGGTGTCTTGGTCGTGCTCAACCACCACCAAGGTGTTGCCCCTTTGGCCCAGCTGCCGCAGCGCGCCAAGCAGCAGCTGGTTGTCGCGCGGATGCAGCCCAATGGTGGGCTCATCCAGCACGTAGCACACCCCTTGCAAATTGCTGCCCAACTGCGCCGCCAAACGGATGCGCTGGGCCTCACCACCTGAAAGCGTGGGTGCACCCCGCTCCAACGTAAGGTAGCCCAAGCCCACGTCTTGCAAAAACTTAAGGCGGGAGCGTATTTCAGGCAACAGGTCGCGTGCGATTTCGCGCGCCCGACCGTCAAGCGCCAAGGCCTCGACCCACTGCGCTACGTCACGCACCGACATGCGCGCCACCTCGTCGATGCCCACATGGGCAAAGCGCACCGCGCGCGCCTGGGGGTTGAGCCGGGCGCCTTGGCAAGCTGGGCATACCTCGTCTTCCAAAGCAACGTCATCGGCGGCATCAAAGCTTTGTGTGCGGCCACGGGCACCATCGTCTTGCACGGTGTCGTCCAACGCTTGCCGCTGCCCCGCGCTCAGCGCCCGTCCGGTGCCCACACATTGCGGGCACCAGCCATGTTTGCTGTTGTACGAGAACAGGCGCGGATCGAGTTCGGGGTAGCTGGTGGCGCACACTGGGCAGGCACGCTGGCTGGACAGCACATGGATATGCCCCACCGATTGGCCTTGCTCACCACGCGCCAACGAATCGGCCAAACCCGTTAGCGGCGCCAACACGTGCACCACGCCTTTGCCGTGCTGCAGCGCCAGTTGCAGTTGCTGGCGCAACGCGCCCTCCACTTCGGGCTGCACCCACACGTCAGCCAGCGGCAACTCAATGGTGTGCTCACGAAAACGGTCCAAACGGGGAAAGCCCTGGGTGCGTACAAACACCCCGTCAACCCGCAACATGGGAAAGCCTCGCACGCGCGCCCACTCCGCCCATTCGGTATAAACCCCTTTGCGGTTGACCACCAGCGGTGCGAGCAGACCAATACGTTGACCACGCCAACGCTTAAGGCACTGCGCCACCATTTGGTCCAGCGTTTGCGGCTGCACGGGACTGTGGTCGTGTACACAATGTTGCACCCCAAGTTTGACGAACAGCAACCGCAAGTGGTGCCACACCTCGGTGGCCGTACCAACCGTGCTTTTGTGGCCACCACGGGAGAGCCGTTGCTCAATCGCCACGGTGGGCGCGATACCCAACACCGCATCGACCTCGGGCCGTCCGGCCGGCTGAACAATGGATCGGGCGTAGGCGTTGAGCGACTCCAAGTAGCGTCGCTGCCCTTCGTTAAACAAAATATCAAACGCCAGCGTAGATTTGCCGCTACCCGAAACACCGGCGATGACGTTGAATTGACCGCGCGGAATCCGCACCGACAACCCTTTGAGGTTGTGCTCGTTGGCGTTGATCACGTGCACATCGGGCTGCGCTTGCGCCGGCGGCACCGCCGGCGCAGGCTCGGCCAAGCTGGCCGCAGCGTCCTCACGCAGGGCACGGCCAGTGTGCGAGCTGGGGTGTTGCTGCAAAGCTTCGGGCGTGCCGCATGCCACCAACTCGCCGCCGGCCTCGCCGCCTTCGGGGCCTAAGTCAATCACCCAATCGGCGGCACGTATCACGTCCAAATTGTGTTCAATGATCAGCAACGAATGGCCAGCATCTTGCAGCTTACGAAAGGCTCGCAGCAGCTTGGCAATGTCGTCAAAGTGCAGCACCGTGGTGGGCTCGTCAAATACGAACAGCGCACCCTTGCGCGCAATCGGCAGCCGGCTGGCCTGAGCCAAATGACCGGCCAGCTTAAGGCGCTGCGACTCGCCACCAGACAGTGTCGGCACAGGCTGACCCAAGCGCACATAGTCCAAGCCCACGTCGACCATGGGCTGCAGCAGCCTTAACACCTCAGCGTGGCGCGCAAAGGCCTGCACGGCTTGCGCCACCGTCATGTCCAGCACGTCGGCCACGTTGAAACCTGCCCCTGCATGGGCGGTTTGCAAACCATCAAGCCGCACCTCCAACACCTCGGGCCGATAGCGCTGGCCATCGCAGTCAGGGCAGCGCAGATAGACGTCAGACAAAAACTGCATCTCAACGTGCTCAAAACCACTGCCCCCGCATAATGCGCAGCGACCATCGCCGGTATTGAAGCTGAATTTTGCGGCGCTGTAACCACGCTCGCGGGCCAGCGCGGTCTGTGCAAACAAAGTGCGTATGGCGTCCCATGCGCCAACGTAGCTGACCGGGTTGGAGCGCGCGGTGCGCCCAATGGGCGACTGGTCCACCGCCACCACGTCCACCAATTGCTCGGCGCCCAACAAACGCGTGAAAGGGCCAGGGTTTTCGGTGGGTTTGCCGTGCAGCCGCCGCAGCGCCGGCACCAGCACGTCTTGCACCAAGGTTGACTTGCCACTGCCAGAGACCCCCGTGACGCACACCAAACGCTGCAAAGGCACCTCGAGGTCGACATGCTTGAGGTTGTTCGCGCTGGCCCCCTCGAGCACCAAACGCGGAGTATGCGGCTCAACCGCACGCTTGGGCGCTCGGTCTATGTGTTTGCGCCCACTGAGGTACTCGCCGGTTAAGGTATTGGCCTGCGCCAAGGCGTGCGGGCTGCCATCAAACACCACCTGGCCGCCGCGCTCACCCGGCCCCGGCCCCATGTCGAGCACGCGATCGGCGGCGCGAATCACCTCTGGATCGTGTTCCACCACCACCAAGGTGTTGCCGGCGTCGCGCAAACGCCGCATGGCCTGTGTGATGCGCGCCATGTCACGCGGGTGCAAGCCAATGCTGGGCTCATCCAGCACAAACAAGGTATTCACCAATGAGGTACCCAGCGCCGTGGTTAGGTTGATGCGCTGCACCTCGCCACCCGACAGTGTGCGGCTTTGCCTATCCAACGTAAGGTACCCAAGCCCCACCTGTTGCAGGTAGCGCAGACGGGTGACGATTTCTTCAAACAACATGTCTTGGGCGCGCGACATGGCATCAAGCTGATGCTGCGATTCAGCTTGCAACGACTCAAAAAATTGCAGCAGCCGGGTGATCGGCAACCGCATCAAATCGTGCAGACACAGCCCTGGCAGCGACTCAAGCGTGGACCGACTCCACTGCACGCCTTGCGGCATAAAGCGTTGCGCCGGCGGACACACGGCGTCCGCTTGCGCCACGGTACCGACGCGCCACAACAAACTGTCGGGCTTGAGGCGGGCACCGGCACACGTTGGGCAGGTGGTGTAGCTTCGATACTTGGAGAGCAGCACCCGTATGTGCATTTTGTAGGCTTTGCTCTCAAGGTACCCAAAAAAGCGCTGCATGCCGTACCACTGTTGGTTCCACTTGCCGTTCCAGTGCGGCGAGCCGTGAATAACCCAATCGCGCTGCGCCTGGGTCAGACGCGACCACGGCGTGTCGCGGGGTATCCCGGCGGTTTCGGCATGGCGCATCAAGTCGTCTTGGCATTCCGACCATGCCGGGGTTTGAATCGGTTTGATGGCCCCCGCACGTAGGGTGAGCCGCTCATCGGGCACCACCAATCCCCAGTCCACACCGATCACGCGGCCAAAGCCACGGCACGCTTCACATGCACCCAACGGTGAATTAAAAGAAAATTGGCTGGGCAAAGCGGCGCTGTACACGTGGCCACTGGCTGGGCAATGCAAGCCCGACGAAAACGCCATGGGTGGCAGCACGGCACCGTCGTCGTCGGCGCTGGCGTGGACACGCAAATGGCCTTGGCCATGACGCAACGCCACTTCAATCGCCTCCATGGCCCGCGCCCGTGCGTCGGCGCGCCAACGCAAACGATCCGCCACCACCTCCAGCTCGGTGTAGGCCGGCTCACCTTCGGGCTGCACCTCTCGCTGGTCGTGAATCCGCGCAAACCCGCTGGCAGACAACCAGCGCTGCACCTCCTCGGCGCCGGTGGCGCGCGGCAGGCGCACGGCAAAGGTCAGCAGCACACGGGCATTGTCAGGCACCGCTTGGTTGATCGCCTGCCAAATGCTGTCGGCGTTGTCTTGTTGCACGCGCTCCCCGGTGTCGCGGTCAATCAACGTGGCAGTTCTGGCAAACAACAACTTAAGGTGGTCGTTGAGCTCGGTCATGGTGCCCACCGTGCTGCGTGAGCTCCGCACCGGGTTGGTTTGGTCGATCGCAATCGCTGGGGGCACACCGTCGATACGATCCACCGCGGGCTTGTCCATGCGGTCGAGGAACTGTCGGGCGTAGGCCGAAAAGGTCTCTACATAGCGCCGCTGGCCCTCGGCAAACAATGTGTCAAACACCAGGCTGGACTTGCCGCACCCACTGGGCCCGGTCACCACCGTCATTTCGCCGGTGCGCAGCGTAACGTTTAGGTTTTTTAAATTGTGTTGTCGGGCACCAACTATTTGAATGGCGCCTTGCGCAGCTTCAGGCGCCTTGGGGGAGGATGTCATGCCGCACCAACAGGGTTGTCACGTGAGCCGAGCATTGTAGAGACCGCCCAATGACACCAACGCCGTGGCGGCCATCAAGCGGCTACGCTAGTCGGGCGTGGCCTGCAAGTGTTCGGCAAGCATGGGTAATGCGTCCACGCCCCAAAACACCAATTCATCCACACGTACCGTGGGCACCCCAAAGACGCCCTGACGCAGCGCGCGATCGGTGTTCTCTCTGAGCTGGGCTTTCACTGCCTCGTCGGCTGGGTCGCGCCACACGTCACCACGCTCGGCGACATGGGCTTGCAGCCGACTGGCCAGCGCCGCCATGTGCTTGGGATCGTTTACGTCTTGCCCCTGGCTTTGCCACACGTGGGCAAACATTTGCTCCGTCACCCAACGGTTGGTGTGCGCAGGCGCATCGGCGTCGGCCGCCGCCAAAGCCAGCCGCAGCAGCGCCACCGGCGCAAACGGGTGCTGCGCCGGATCCACCAGCGTGATGCCGGCACGCTTGGCCAGCCAGTGCACGTGGCGAAAAGTCCAGTCGCGTTTGGTGGCTATTTCGGCAGGACCCTTGGTGTCGTTGGCGCGCAGCATGGCACCGAACAGCACCGGGGTGTAGCGCACCTGGGCCGACACCCCCACCAGTGCCTCGGGCAGGGCATGGAAGCCCAACATGGCGTAGGGCGAAATCGGGTCATAAAAAAATTCGAGTGTCTTCATTGGCGGCTTTCTGTTGAGGCTTGGGCTAACCGCCACCATACCCGCAGTCGATGATCGCTGTCCATTTCGCTCCAATCGGCGATCTCTTGCAGCGTACGGCCGCAGCCACCACAGGCGCCCCGCTCAGGCTGCATCACGCAGACACTGACGCACGGTGAGGGCACGGGGGCCGGTGGCCCGGACCAGAGCCGGCGCAAGCGTGCGGGCCAGGCGGGCGTTAGCATGGTTTCGCCTGCTTGGCCAGCAGCGCACGCGCCACCGCGCTTTGCGGCGCGCGCCCCAAATGCTCGCTGATGGCCTGGGCCGCAGCCACCAAGGCCGGCAGGTCAATGCCAGTCTCAATGCCCATGCCATGCAGCATGTACACCACATCCTCGGTGGCCACGTTACCCGTGGCACCCGGCGAATAAGGACACCCGCCCAAACCGGCAACCGAGGTCTCAAACGTGGCAATCCCCATTTGCAGCGCCATCAGGGTATTGGCCAACGCTTGACCGTAGGTGTTATGAAAGTGCCCGGTCACGCACGCCACCGGATACACCGCCAACGCCGCTTGCACGGCGTCGTGGGTGTGGCGCGGCGTGCCTTGCCCCACGGTGTCGGCCACGGCCACCCGCTGCACGCCGATGTCATGCATGCGCTGGGCCAAGTCGCGCACCGCCGCCGGCGCCACCTCGCCTTCGTACGGACAGCCCATGGCAACCGAGATCGCGCCACGGGTCGCCACCCCCGCGTCGTGCGCGGCACGCACCACAGGTGCAAAGCGCTCCATGCTTTGCGCGATTGAGCAGTTGATGTTTTTTTGGCTAAAGGTCTCGCTGGCGGCACCAAACACCACCACCTCGTCCACGCCCGACTGCAACGCCGCCTCCAAGCCCTTCATGTTGGGGGTTAGCACCGACAGGCACACCCCAGGGCGACGCTTAACTTGCGCCAACACCTCGGCAGCGTCAGCCATTTGTGGCACCCAGCGCGGGCTGACAAAGCTGGTCGCTTCCATATGCTGCACACCCGCGGCTTGCAAGGCGTGAATCAAATTCACTTTCTGTGCAGTGGGCACCATGGCCGGTTCATTTTGCAAACCGTCACGGGGTCCCACATCAATCAACGACACTCGAGTCGGTCGTGTCATGTCGACTCCTGTTGTGCGGGCTCAACGGTTAGCACCGCCTGCCCTTGGGCAATTTGGCTGCCCTGCGGGGCAAGCACCTCGGTGACCACGCCATCGTGCGGCGCAATTAAGTTGTGTTCCATTTTCATGGCCTCCAACACCGCCAGGGTGTCGCCCGCGCGCACCGCATCGCCCACCTGCACCCGCAAGGCCAACACCTTGCCAGGCATGGGTGCTTGCAGCCCCCCTTCAGCCTGCGCCGCTTGTGGGCTGTACCCATGCGCCACCCAGGTGGCCTGGCCATTAGGGGTTGCAAGATGAAGACGATCCGCGCGCGGCCACACCCAAACGATGGCGCGCCTGCCCCCCAACAACAACTGTAGCCTCCAGTCCGGCGCCTCACCGTGGCGCGTGGCTTGTTGCAACTGCATAGACAAATCTTGCACCTGTTCAGCGTCGTTACGCCAGACGCTTAGCGTGCCACCCGAGGGGGCGTCGCTGGCCAGTACCCGCCACTCGGTGTCGCCCTCTTGCCAACGGTGGGCCACCTGTCTTGGTTCACCCATTTGCCACGCGTCGTGCCGTTGCCATGGGTTGGCCAAGTCACCGCGGTCGGCAACAGCCGCCAGCTGGCGCCATGCATGGACCGCAGCCGCCTCCCAGGGCAAGCCTGCATTGGCCTGGCTTTGCAAAAATGCGGACTCGCGCGGCAACAAATCGGTGG
>Ga0181565_10004246_pt1 | contig 10955 bp, 8 predicted proteins | sample 101ome_16_FD_129661 | JGI IMG/M metagenome (GOLD analysis project Ga0181565, IMG submission 129661) | Coastal salt marsh microbial communities from the Groves Creek Marsh, Skidaway Island, Georgia - 101401AT metaG (megahit assembly) | ecosystem: Environmental > Aquatic > Marine > Intertidal zone...
CCGCCCCCGACGCCCCCCCCGGGCCGGCCGCCCCCCGAGGGGCAGGCCCGGGGCCGCCCCCCCCCCCCCCCCCCAGCGGCGCAACCCCCCCAGCCCGCACCCCCACCTGGAAGTAAGGGTGCCGCAGCGCCTCGGCTGCCGTAGGTCTCTTGGCGGGGTCCCAGGCACACAGCTTGGACACGAGGTCCACCGCCTCGGGCGACGCCCCGGGCAGCACCTTGCTGAGTGGGGTCGTACTGAACCGTGGAAATCGGAAGTCCATCGCCGTCGCCAGCCTCAGCCCTTCGGCCCATGTGTCCTCGGTGGGCGTGCCCAGCACGGTGCACAACTTGTATAGTTGATCGGCTTCGCTGGATCCCGGAAACAGCGGCCTCAGCGTATGGAGTTCGGCGAGGATGGCTCCTACGGCAAAGACGTCCACTGGCGCGCCATACGCTTGGCTGCGGAGGAGGACCTCAGGGGCCCGGTACCATCGCGTGGAGACGTAGTCGGTCAGCGGATGGCGACTGCGGATCTCTCGGGCCAGGCCAAAGTCGGCGAGCTTGCAGGCGTCGCGGGCGCACAGGAGGTTCTCCGGCTTCAGGTCGCGATGGAAGTAGCCTTGCTGGTGGACGTAGGCGAGCCCTTGGAGGATCTGGGTGGGGGTCGGTACCGGGGGGAGGTGCAGATATCGACGGGACGGACGGCGTGGACCGGTTGAATGGTGCGGACAACATCACGGATTACGGACGGTGCGGATGGGATGAACGACGTGTACGGGTTTGATGGATGGACACAGGGAGGAGCGGATCGACAACGACGACGACGGCGCCCCGCCCCTCCCCTCCTCGCCCCCCGCCTGAAACGCCCAGTTGCGCACCCGCTGCTCCGGGAAGGGGCGGTCCCTCCCTTTGACCAGCTGGTACAGATTGCACTCGAGGTACTCAAACACAAAGTAGAGTTCGTCATTCTCTCTAATGACCTCCTTCAACTTGACCACGAAGGGGTGGGACAGCTTGCGCAGACTGGGATTGGGGGGGCGAGGACAGGGGGATTGGGGGAGGAGGAGGAGGTGAAGGGGGTATGACGGGAAAGTGGGAGGAGAAGGAAAAGACGGGACGAGGCGCGAGGGCGAGAGGGCAGTGGGAGATGGGGAGGGGAAAGGGACTCGCCTGCGGACCTCCCGGAGGGCCATGCACTCGGCCCAGCTAAAGAACTTGCGCTTCATCTGATGGGGGGGACAGGGGAGGGCGTTAGGGGTCGGGGGCGCGTCACAGCGGCATGATCTCGTCGCGCACCGCCACCCGTCTCTCTCCTCGCCTTCTTGATGGCGACCTCCTCCCCGGACTGGCGATGGGTGGCCTTCCACACGCTGCCGTAGGTGCCGTCCCCGAGCTGCTTGACCACCTTGTACCGGTTCATCTCCCCGGGGGGGGGGACGCCGGCGCGGGGGGCTCCCTCCTCGCCGAGAGCCGGGGCGGCCTCGGCCCAAACGGGGCGGCGCGCCGACGGGTTACCACTTCCTTCCCGGGGTTTCCGCTCCGGTCTCTGCTCCCAGCTCGAGTTCTGACAAGATACAGCTTTACGACGACCTGCGAGGAGGGGACGCGGACCAAGAGAGGGTCGTTTTTGGAGCCGAGGCGACACGACGGAGAACGAAAGCCGAGCGACCGCCCTCGCTGCCCGCGGTAGCTCACCTCCCCTGTTCCCTCTCCCACCGCAGACAATCTAACGCGGCGCTGCCCCTGGCAAGGGCGACGGGCCCGAAAGAAGCACGCGGCCTTGACTCGAAACCCCCGAAACCAGAGTAGGACAGCTTTGCGGAGACCCCGGCCTCTACTCTGGGCAGCGAGCCTAGGATGGCCTTCGCGATGGCCAATCTTCTCATGCAGGCGGGTCAGAAGCGCAGCGGGAGCCGAGAGAGCGCGAAGCGGCGGACGTGGCGTCGTCTCGTCCACGCTTGGCTTTCGCGCCATCTCCGCGTCTCTATCGCTCGAGACGTTCCTTTTTTGCTCGCTGGTGCCACAATCCACTCCTCGACCTCGTTTCCGAGTCGTGGTAGCCGACGGCGTGAGCGGGGCGGGCATCGGCCGCCCCTCCCGCTCCGCCTTTTGGTCGAGCTCAGTCGCGGTGCGCACATTGCACTTTCACGAAACAAATTACAGTCACTTGGCCCAAAATTATGCCATCGCGTCTCTTCGAAGCCCCGCGGCGGCCTCCCGCGCAGTCGTCGGGTCCGTCCCCGGCGTGACCCCTGGCGCGCCGCCCGCCCCGGGCCGCCCCGACACGAGCCCGTCGACCCAGTTCGCGAGGCCCTCCCCCATCGCCGTCGGTACCTCCGGCCGTCCCAGCAGAGCCCGCAGCTCTGGGGTCAACACGTCGACCGCGGCGGCCCCAATGACCCTGGCTACGCCCGTCGTCCCCTGTGGCGGCCGGCGATACCCCGGCTCTCCCCCGCCTCCCCTCCCCACGCCTACTCAACTCGCATCCACATCCCCGCAACAGGTGGCGTCCGCCCGTTCCGCGCCCGCCCCCCGGCGCACGGCCGTCCGCGCCCATGTCGCATCGCCCCGGTCGTCCGGCGTCAAGGCCTCGGCCGCGGCCAAGGGCGCGTCGGCCACCACCGTCCTCAAGGAGGCGAAAGGCCTCTCCTCGGAAAAGGCCCGGGACCTCTACCGCGACATGTTCCTCGGACGCGAGTTCGAGGAACGGTGCGCGGAGATGTACTACCGCGGAAAGATGTTTGGCTTCGTTCACCTCTATTCGGGGCAGGAGGCGTGCTCCACCGGGGCCATCCGGCAGCTGCGCAAGTCGGATTACGTCTGCAGCACCTATCGGGACCACGTCCACGCGCTGTCAAAGGGCGTTCCCGCCACAGAGGTGATGGCCGAGCTCTTCGGCAAGGCCACGGGCATCTGCCGCGGTCAGGGCGGCAGCATGCACATGTTTTCTGCCGAACACGGCGTCCTGGGGGGGTACGCCTTCATCGGCGAGGGCATCCCCGTCTCCCTCGGCGCTGCGTTCCGGGCCAAGTACCACCGCGACGTCCTCGGAGAGGAGGACGCCGACCAGGTCGTCATCTCCTTCTTCGGCGACGGCACGTGCAACATCGGGCAATTCTACGAGTGCCTAAATATGGCCTCTCTCTACAAGCTGCCCATCATCTTCTTCGTCGAGAACAATCTGTGGGCCATCGGCATGTCGCACCTGCGGGCGACCAACCCAACGGCGGGGGACTCGACTCCGAGCATCTACAAGAAGGGTCCTGCCTTTGGCATGCCCGGCGTCTTGGTGGACGGAATGGACGTCTTGAAGGTGGACGCGGCAGTGGCCGAGGCTGTGGCGCGGGCGCGACGGGGCGATGGACCGACCCTCATCGAGGCCGAGACATATCGGTTCCGCGGACACTCACTCGCCGACCCCGACGAGCTCCGGGACCCGGCCGAGAAGGAGGCCTGGGGGGCCAAGGATCCCCTGCCCAAATTCCGCCAGCAGATGATTGACCTCGGCCTCGCGTCGGAGGAGGACATTGCCGGGATCGAAGCTGCAGTCACCGCCGAGGTGGAGGAGGCCGTCGCCTTTGCTGACCGGTCTCCCCATCCGGCGCCCAGTCAGCTCCTCGAGAACGTGTTTCCGGATCCCAAGGGATTCGGCATTGGGGAGGACGGACAGTACCGGTTCATGGCGCCTGGCTTTTCGACTGGCAAGGTCGAGGGGATTTAGAGGGAGGGTTGGGGTTGTGACAGTGGTTGAGCGCCAAGAGAATGTTGACCCCCTATGTCTCCGCCGCTGCTTCCACGACGTCACCGCTGATTCCACGACGTCCGTGACACCTTCCTTGCTCTGACGGCAACCGGACCCGCAGCCACCGTCGCTGCCACTGCCACGACTCAAAGGAAGTAATCGTTGGCGGCCTTCTTCACCGGCAACCCCTTCGCGTCCTGCGGCGCCGCATCGAATACCTTGAAACTTGGTGCGAGGGACTCGTCCAGCTCGAGAATGGCCGCGACGTTGCCGCACCGGTAGCAGTAGTTGGGCGCGGACCACACGGTCACAAGGCGCTCGTCAAACATCCATCGATATCCCTCCATGACCAGCTGGTGCGCGCGCGCCATGGCCTCGAGTCTGGGGGGGGGAGGGGTGGGGACGATGAGGGGTCGGAGAGGTGGAGGAAAGAGATGTCGAGGGGGAGAAGGGCGCGCCCACCTGCCTGGCGCCCTGCACCCTCCCCTTTCCTCGTCTCCCTCGCCGGTTCAGGTGGTGAAACTGTGCCACGACGTCCCCCCCGAAGAGGTACCCAGCCCCTCTCGGGCTCAAACCCCACCCATCGATCTCCTCCGGGTCGCTCCACAGCAGGTCGCACATCGGCCCATCGTGGGGCACCTCCTGCTTTCTGTTCAACGCACGAACAACGTCTAGCGACGCCACGGCAGGAGACAGTCCGCCATGGACGCAAAACAATGACCCTTCCACCAGGGCGCCCAGCGACAAATAGTCAAACAGGTCGGTGCACAACCGCCATACGTTGACGCTGCCGTACTTGCGCAGGCACTCGTCGTAAAAGCCGTAGACCTGGGTGATCTGGCGTGACTCATGGTTACCTCTGATGAGCGTAATTCGATCTGGGTACCTCACCTTCAGGCACAGCAGCAGCAACAGCGTTTCCACGCTGTAGTAGCCCCGGTCCACGTAATCGCCCATAAAAAGGTAGTTGGTGCGGGGCACATCGCCGCCGACCCTGAACAATTCCAGCAGATCGTGAAACTGGCCGTGGATGTCGCCGCAGACAGTGACGGGGGCGTCGACACGCTGCACGTTGGACTCATCGACGAGAATCTCCATCGCCTGGAGAATTGGAGGGGGGTGGGAGGGGCCAAGGAGAAGAAAGGGAGAGGGAAGGCGCGGCGCACCAGCGTCCCGGCGCAGAATGAGCGACCCCGCTGCAGCTGCGACCGCCCCTAGCGGCGGTGGGGGACGTCTTTCGTCTCGCCAGGTGACATAGCTCCTTGACTTCGGATTCCTTCAGCGGCTCGCACCGCCGCAGCTGTTCGATGCAGCGGTCTAGGTCGAGCCCCATGGGGACCCGAAGTCAAACGGCACACCCGCGAGAACGTGAGAGAACAGGGCGGCCCAGCCAGCCGACGCTGTGCCGCTCTCCCGCTCGGGAGAGGGCTCTCCGCGGTGTATGGAGCTGCGGGTAGGGGCCTTTTTCTTCGCTCGTGTGGTGCCCGCCAGCGGGCTGGGCCCTGTCTGGCGTCAAGGCAGCTCCGAGGCGGCCCCTCCCCTTTCACTCCGATGCACCAGCGCCGGCGAGTCTCCAAACCACCCGCGCCTTCACCCTACCCAGAACGGTCGCATTCCGAGAGGTGGGCTTAGCGTACTCATCCCCTCGCGGACGCCGAGGATGGCGCTCTCGGAACGGCCGATCGCGGCGTGGGAGACCAATGACCCATCCGACGCCGCCGTCCTTGCCGCCACGTGCGACGGCGCTCTCCTCGTCGTCTCTTCTGGCGACTCGCTGCGTGTTCTAGAGAGGAGAGTAGAAGCTGACTCGATGTGTCGGAGAATGAGTCGGTTCCCGCCTGTGCGCCGGGGAAGAGCGCCGAGAGGTGCCCAACGATGGCGGCTCTTGGCGGCGGCCGCCGCGCCCCTCCTCGTCGTCCAACGCCTCGGCTACTACCTCCAACCCCACAGGACCACGCTTCGCCAGTCAAGGCGTCTCAAGGGCCACCGCGCGCCCGTGACGGCGGTCTCGGCGCACCCCGCCCTGCCCCGCTCGGCGCACTCTGGCTCGCTCGATGGCGATGTCCGCACATGGGACCTCGACACGGGCGCCTGCGTCCGCGTCGTCGGCGTCGGAGCCCCAGTCACTGCCCTTGTCGCAGCCGGTCGCCTCGCCTGGGTCGCCACCGCTGCCGGCGCCGACACCTTGGCGGCCCCCGACACCTCTCGCAGACCCCGCCCCGGCCGCATCCGCGTCCTCGACCTGTCACGCGGCGAGACGGTCCGGTCCCACCGGAGCCGCGCCCCCCGCCCCGGCCCCCTCAGCTACGGTGGCGGTAGCGTCGCTGTCCTCGACCGCTCGTCCCTCTGCGTTTACCCGTCGGACCCCTCTGCCGCGGGCCGCATCAAGGTCGCCCACACACGAAGGCTGACGGCAGTAGCGGTCGCCTCGCAGCCTCCGGTGGGGGCCATTTCGGGCGCCAAGGGGTCCTCTCGGCATCCCTCGATGGCTATGGGCGATGCCACGGGGCGCATCATTCTCCTCCACGCGGGGGAGGGGGGAGGGGGAGGAGGACTGGGAGGCGACGCTTCCGCGTCGGGCCGTGGGGCTGCGGGGGGCTCCGGCGGGCCCGGTGTCCCCCGCACGCCACGGTCCTCCCAGATGGTAACCACCACTTGGCACTGGCACCGCGACGCCGTCTCTTGTCTCTGCTTTGGCGCCGGCGGAGCGATGCTCCTCAGCGGGGGCGCTGAGGGTGTCGTGGTGATTTGGGATGTGTCCACAGGGAATCGGCGTTTTCTGCCGCGGCTCGGCGCCCCGCTATTGCAGCTTTGCGCCGTGGGGGTGGGGACGACCGGGGATGGTGCAGAAGGGGGAAAGGGAGGGGGAGCAGAAGAGGGTGGGCTCTCGGGGTCGACGTTCGCGGCGCTGACGGCCCTGGGCTCTGTCGCCGTCCTTGATGTGGCGACAATGAAGGTTCAGGCGCGGCTTGTTGGGCTCGCCCCCGCCCCCGCTCCGGCATTGCTCGGGCCCGGGGGGGGGCTGGGAGGAGGTTTCTCATACCGGGGAGGCGCCGGCTTCGGCAGAGAAGCCCGGCTTTGCGGGTCGCGGGGCCGCGCCACGGGGGTGGCGGCCGCAGCGTCGGCGGCACTGCCTGGGGGACGGCTCCTGGTGCCAGGGGCGCTGGCGACTGTTCAAGCGCTCGATCCGGCCACGGGGCTCGTCGAGAGCGCGACGAGGGTCGATCGGGGAGGCGACGGAGGAGCTTCGCGGTCCGGGGGGGCTGGGAGGGCCGTCGTGACTCTTGTGGGGGCGTGCCGTGCAGGGCGTGTCGCAGCGGCTGTGACGACAGCGGGGCAGGGGGCGAGCGGGGCGCCTGACGAGCTCGTGATCCTTGTCCCCGCCGCCGCCAGCGGGGACGGGACCGCGGCGGCCGCGGGACCCGGCGCCACTTGGGCCCCGGGTGGGAGATGGACGGTGGTGGCCCGGGCCCCTGACCCTCATGCAGGCGCAGCCGTCGTCGGCCTCGCCGCCGCCAGCAACGTTGTCGCGACGTCAGACGCCGACGGCTGTGTCAAGATCTGGCGCGTGCAACGCTCGCGCGGTGACGTTGCCCCGCGCCTCCTCCTCGCCCAGATCGCGCACCTTGCAGACGCCCCCGTAGGTCCCCTCGCCCTCACGGACGATGGCACAGTGCTCGCCGTGGCCAATAATGGACATATTGTCCTCCTCGACAGCCGGGACACAAGCGTCTCGCTCGGCGCTTCGATCTCGCTACCGCACGGCGCCGAGGTCGGGACTCTTGCCTTCTCGCCTGGGACGGGGCGTTTTCTCACCGCGGCGCTGCCCCGCGGCGGGCGTGGTGGCGATGGGGGTTTGGGAGGGAGAGCAGCTGGAGCCGCCTCCTCTGCTGCCGCAGCCCTAATGACGTGGGACGTCGGCACGGGCAGAGTCATGACTCACCTGTCGGGCCTTTCCGCATCGGCAACGGGCCCTGCCAAGACCGTCGCCCTTGTCGCCATGCCGTTGGCCTCGTCGGGTGTAGACCAAGGCGACGGCGACGATGACAGTGCCCCCACAGTTGTCGTCGCTGCCCTGGGGCCCGGGGGTACGGCACGGTGGGCGCGGCCGGTGCTGTCGCCCTTCCTCGGCCTCGCGGGCACATCCGACGGCGGGGCGGCCCTCGTCACGGGATCGGGGATCAGCATGGTCGGAGGCAATCGAGATGCGGGGGCGGCGGAGGATCCGGGCCCGTTGGTCGCCACGGCGATACCGATGACCAAGGGCGGCGCGTCGACGCTTGGAGCCCGTGTCAGCGGCAGGGAAGACGCGGCGGCCGCCGCCATCGGGGGCGCCTCGGCCGACGCGGGCTGGGCAATCGCGACCCTCCCATCGCGTGCGCTGCCTGAGCCCAACGAGCTCGCCCTCGGCCTTTTGTCCATGTGCTAACGCGCCAGTTGAGCTCATTGGGGACAACCGTTTACTTCGTATGTATTTCGACACAATGCATGTCGACGAACCACCCACCGACACAACGCGTTCTCCCCCCTCTCGGTAGCACCGGCAGAGCCAGTACCAGCACCACCCCAGCAGCAACTCCCCGCTTAAGCTTCTTCGCGATCATATCCGACGGCAGCACCATCCACCAAAATACAGCGTAGACGATTGTCAGGGCGGATCCCGCCGCCACAGCCAACGCCGGGTGCCCCCCGAACCAGTCATCCGCCAGGCTCCTTCCTCCCGGGACCGCAGCTGAGTAGGCGGCTCCGCACACCGAGATAAAGGACGATGCCGTAGCTAGGAAAAGCAGCAAGCACCGCTGTCTTGCCTACACGTTGGTGTTTTGGTGCACCCGATTGGCCATGTTGAAGAACTCGTCGTTCGCGCCACTTAGCTGGGCTGAACCGACGCGAGCGGCGAGCGCGTAGTAGAAAAGGAGCCATCCGGCAGAGACAGCCGCCGGCGCGGCGAAGGCGTCGGCGTTGATCACCATCGCACGATAGAGTACCCACCTGCGGCAGGGAGGGGGTCGGGTTGGCGGAGGGTCGGGTGGGGTGGGCAAGCAGGTTGCCCGGCGCGGTGAGGATAAATCAGTCCGAGGCGACGAGATCTTGGACGAGCGATGAGATCGCCCCGCCCGACAACGATCTAGGACGTCGCGACGTGGCTTCCAAGTACAACACACTTCGCCGGGGCCAGAAAAAGCCCGGCAGCGCCCTTAAGCGCGGGCCCGGGGCGCGCCTGCGATGCACCGCTCGCCAAAAGTAATGGTTGACACGGCCGGTCTCACAACTTGGGTGGCGAGGGAGTCCTGCATCTGGAAAGGAGGCTGGCAATAAAAAGAACTGCCGCCCGAGCGAGTTGGGACCACTCAAGAGACAACACGACGCACACCGCCCTCCTGCTGCCCTCGGTGTTCTGCGGCGGGACCGGGACCAGGGCGCAAGGGGGGTGAGGCATCGAACCACTTGCGAATCACACCTCCCACTGCCCCTCAGCCTTGAGTTTGGCCAGCATGTCGTCCGATATGATGGAAAAGTCGTCCGACCCGTTGGTCGCAGACCGCAGCCGCTCAATCATCTCGTTCTTCACTTTCCGCGGGACCCGGGCCGCCTCGGCACGCAAGGCCTCCTGGCGCAGGCGGTCGGCCTCGGCGTCCACCCTGGTCCCTGCAACACCCGGCACACGACCAGCCGCCAGCTCGAGCCAAGCCATGCGTCCATCATTGCCCTCATGCGCCACGACGCGGTCCATCTGGATGATGCCCGTGTGCGCCAGACCGCGCGTGACATCCACCCACACCGAGTGGCCCGCCTGCTCCAGGCGCGTGCAAAAGGTGTAGTCCTCCGAGAGGAGGTCCCGGCTGCCCCGCTCCGTCATGCCCGAAATTTGAAAAAGCGCATGAACCTCGCCGTGTTTCGAGTGCCGGATGGTGAGATCGGGCCGGGCTGCGACCAGGTCGAGCAGCGCCTGCCGCGACACCATCATGAAGCCTGTGCCCGCGTGACTGACGCGCATCCATCCAGCGTCGTCCCAGGCGCCACGAGCGCGTGCCTGGGACTCCTTCTTCACGGGCACGGCGACTGTATCGGGCAGGCCAAATTGTCTAAGGTAGGTAGTCGCAATGTCATCCGTCAGTCCCACGTGCGTGAGGGTCGCCGAGGCGCTACCCAGGTCACCGTCGACTGCTCCACGGGCCACGGCGTCCCTCACCCGATCCATCTCGATAAACTTCTTGGGGCAGACGGCCGCAGAGACCGAGTGGCCGCTGTGCACGAAACGCCTGACCGTCTCAGGCGAGAAGGTGATGTCGTCGTCGACAAAAAGCATCAAATCGGCATCTGTCTCGCGCAGAAAACGCGTCACGAGGATGCCCCGGGCGAGGGCGATGTCAGGCACGCCGGAGAGCGTCATCAGGTCAGCACGGTAGTGCCCAGAGGGGTCACTGTTGAGGTCTTCAGTGCTCGCCATCAGTGACCGGATCATCGGTAAACGCATCACGTCGAGGTACGTGGGGACGGCAAATACGATCTTAGTGGGGCGGTCGCGGCTGGGCGGGCGTCCGTGAACGGGAGGGCGCAGAGAGTCCGCGGTGGCATCGGACCCGCCGCCGTCGGAGACGTCAACGGTGGCGTCCTTGTATGCCAGCTTGAGCGGATCGGACGACAACAACAACGAGGACGCGTCTGCCTCGGCGCCCACCGCATGGAGAGCCCCGATGCGACCACCACGTCGGAAGGTCCGGAGCGAGCCCTCTTCGATCGCGGGCTCGAACATTGACAGCGTCGACATCGAAAGGGGCTCGGTCGCTGCAGGGGAATCAACAAGCACCAGCCACCCGCCAGGCGCGAGGGCACGCGCAGCCGCAGCGGCGCAGGCCTCAGGGGGCCAGCCGGGTCCGACAACGATGATGTCGACTCCCTGGATTGACTCCCACCCCGCCACCTCGACGCAGGTCGCCGCCCCAGCGACGATTCCAGCCGTCTCAACCACATGATTCGCCCCCGATCCAGTCGCCCGGACGACTCCACGGGCCAACTCGCCTTTGACAGAGTCGCTCTCGATCGTCAAGGCCTCGCAACGTACCTCATCCTGCGCCCCATGAAGGCCGCCGCACAGGCCCGAGGCTGCCAGGTCGCGCTGGACTGACGCCGTCACTGCCGTCGCGGCGCTCGCGCCAAACTCCACGTAGCGCCGACTGACAGACAACAGACGGGCGAGCCCGCGCTTCTCAGCCGCCCCCCAGGCGGCG